>Ga0181597_10001076_pt1 | contig 30841 bp, 18 predicted proteins | sample 041ome_5_FD_148647 | JGI IMG/M metagenome (GOLD analysis project Ga0181597, IMG submission 148647) | Coastal salt marsh microbial communities from the Groves Creek Marsh, Skidaway Island, Georgia - 041403US metaG (spades assembly) | ecosystem: Environmental > Aquatic > Marine > Intertidal zone...
GTCGGCGATTGATATTTGGCCGAAAGTACACGGCAATCAACGTGAACAATTAGACGAGATGGGCGAAGAGAAGTTTGCGGAGTTGCTGAAGTCACACAATGTCAGTTTGGGATGTATCACGCAGTACAAGTTGGGGCCTTTTGGTCTGCGGGAAGAAATGAAGCTGGCACAACGACTCGGTTGTTCGACAATTGTCGCGGGTGGAAAAGGTCCTGTCGGGCTTTCTGGAAATGAACTCAAGACGGCAGTCGGTAAATTTGTCGAGCAGATGAAACCGCATCTGGAAGTGGCCGAGGAAACGGGAGTCACGATTGCTATCGAAAATCACGGCAACAATCTGATTGATTCTCCCGATTCTCTGAAATGGCTGGCAGAACTACGGCCTTCCAAACATTTAGGAATTGCCTTCGCCCCCTATCACCTCCCGCAAGAGGCTGATCTGCTTGGTCAGTTGATCCGCGATCTGGGAGACTCGATAGAAATGTTTTATGCGTGGCAACACGGCATGGGATGTACGAAAAAACTTCCCAAAGAACAGGAACTTTTGCAGATGCCGGGACGAGGCAAACTCGACTTCACGCCTCTGATTGCGGCACTCCGCGACATCCAGTATACGGGTTGGACCGAGATCTTCATGCACCCGGTTCCTCGGGGGATTCCCATTCTCGAATCGACGGCAGAAGTCACCGCGGAAATTAATCGCTCTCGAAGATATCTGTCCCAAAAAATCACTCAACAATAAATCACAGAGTTATAGGAATTGATTATGGAAAAAGTACTGATTGTCATCGGTGATGCGACCGAAACGCTCGACACCATGTATCCCTATTATCGGCTGCAGGAAGCCGGTTTTGAACCCGTGGTGACGGCTCCTGAAAAACGTCTCTATCAACTGGTGCTTCACGAACAAAAACCGGGCTGGACGATTACGAAAGAGTGGGAGGGTTACACTCTTAATTGTGATGTGCCGTTCTCTGAAGTGAAGGAAGACGAATACGCGGGGATCATGTTTTCGGGAGGAAGAGCGCCGGAATATATTCGTTACGATGAAGATCTCGTCCGCATTACGAAACACTTCTTTGCACAAAATAAACCGATTGCCAGCGTTTGCCACGGTGTCGAAATTCCGGCTTACGCGGGATGTGTCGAAGGCCGTCGGATGGCCACTGTCTCCAAGTGCAAGTTTGATCTCGAAGTCTGCGGAGGAGTGTTTGTTGACGAGCCATGTGTGATTGATGGTAACCTCGTCAGCGGACGCACCTTTCACGATAACGGATATTACGTCGGGCCGTGGATTAAAATGCTCGAAGAAGCTCGCGAGAAAGTGGCGAGTGCCCAGGCATGAGAAATCTTATCGCTATTCGATTCGCGATTCTCCTGGGTGGAGTGTCGGTTTTGCTATCGGATTCTGTGCAAGCAGAGGCTCCTTTTGTTTCGGGTTACGACCGATTTGCCGCTGCGAAAACAATTTCTGAATCGCAAGCTGGACAACTCTTGCTCACAGAACTCAGTTGTACGGCATGCCACACGACAGATTCTCGTCAACTCGATCCGAAAGGTGGTCCCGATCTGACGGGAGTGGGTAGTCGGGTGAATCAGAAATGGCTTCGCGCCTATCTCTCTGCTCCACATCTCGTCAAACCTGGCACGACGATGCCGGAAATGATGGCAGGGCTTTCAGACACGGCGAAAGAAGCGGCTCTCTCCTCACTGGTTGCGTTCTTGAGTTCTCAAAGGCTGGATTATCCCGAAGTCAAAGCGGGGGGAGCGAGTCCCGTCCCTTACCAGTTCTGGAAGAAAGGGAATGCCGAGCTTGGAAAAGGTCTCTATCACCGAATTGGTTGCGTGGCGTGTCATGAACCCGACCCGGATTACGAGACCGCAGAGTACAAGCCAACTCCACTCGACCAAATGATCGAGCAACTCGATGATGAGGAATTGAAAGAACTCGGGTTCTCGCAACTTGTTCGACCTGTGAAATCGGTTCCACACGGTGACTTGTCCAAGAAATATTCAGACAAATCACTGACTTACTTTTTAATGAACCCGGAAAATTCTCGTCCCGCGGGACGTATGCCGAACTTCAAACTCGCACCGATGGAAGCGGCTCACATTGCGGCATACTTAGGGTTAAAGGATACACACCCCCCCGCTGATTTGTTGTTGAATGCTGAATCTGAATTGATCATGAAAGGTCGTCAGGCTTTTATTGATCTGAAATGCACAAGTTGTCATCAGGTCAAAGGGCTGTCTACACAAAGTTCTGCGAAAAAATTGTCTGACCTGACATGGACGGCAACGCAAAGTTGTGTCGGAAGTCCCACATCGAACTTGCCACATTTCGAGTTAACTGAGCAACAGGTCAATTCGCTGAAAGTGGCTGCCAAGTCGCTTCAAGACAATGAATCGATGGAACTGCAATCAGAACTCAACCTGCGGATGTTGCAATTGAATTGTTACGCTTGTCACGAACGGGATGAACGTGGTGGCGTGGGACGAAATCGTAAAGCCTATCTGGAAACGGTTCGACACATTGATCTTGGTGATGAAGGGCGAATTCCTCCTCCGTTAACGGGAGTGGGGCAGAAGCTGACACAAGGCTGGCTCAAAAAAGTTCTCGATGGAAGTGGTGTTGTACGACCTCATCTATCAGCCCGGATGCCCCAATTTCCTGCCACTCAAGTCAAATCGCTACCAAGCCAGTTTGCCATTGTTGACGACTTTCAAAAACAGGATGAAGCTCAGGTGTTTGGTGATACAAAGCAACTTGCCTCGGCGGGACGAATGTTACTCGATACCGGTTGTGTGCAATGTCATCCTGTGAAAGGAGAGGCATTGCCGGGCGTCGTGGGTGTTGATTTGAGCGATGTCACCTCTCGTATTCATCCGGCATGGTTTCAAAAGTTTCTACTCGATCCGGGTGAAGTGAAGCCCCGTACGCGCATGCCGACTTTTTTCCCGAATGGAAAGAGCTCGAATCAACAAGTGTTGAATGGCGATGTTGATTTACAAATCGCCTCCTTATGGGCTTACTTGAAGGATCTTAAAAACCAACCATTGCCTGAGAAAATTTTGACGGCACGATCGCAAAGTTTTGAGCTTGTCCCTGAAGACAAACCAATCGTCATTCGGACGTTTATGAAAGAAGCCGGGACTCATGCCATTGCGGTTGGTTTTCCTGAGAAGATTCACATCGCTTACGATGCGGAACAAGTGAGATTAGCAGAGATTTGGACGGGGAAGTTCCTGGATGCTCAGGGAACCTGGTACGAACGATTTGCACCTCCCGCGATTCCATTGGGAGAATCACATCATTCCCTCCCAGCAGGGGCGTCACTCACCTTGTCAGAAAGTACGCCCCGCTTTCGTGGCTATCGTCTGGAAGAATCGGGACATCTCATTTTCCTATTCCGTTTAGCAAATTGTGATGTTGAGGAACAAATATTTGCGACCAATAATGGGCGACTCCGCCGTCTATGGACGTTTCGGTCGAGAGAGAAGTCTGTCGTTGCGCTTCCTTTATCCCTCCATTTGTTATCCGGTGGGAATCCCAAGCACTTGGATCCAACGACACTCAAATCCAGTTCGGGGATCAAGGTGACATTGCTTTCCAAACACGAGGCGAAGCCGACGCCCGATGGTTGGCAATTGGTCTTACCCGATCTGACAGCCGGGAAAACCTTCAAGATTGAGGTCGAGTATCAATGGTAAATCTCCTGAGGCGGATTGCGTATCCATTATGTGTGATCGTTTCACTGAGCTTTGTTGTCTCGCCTGTCGGGGCGGCAGAAGAAAGTGACTATTACAAGTTGATTTCGGTTGTCACGTCGCAAGCACAAACCGATTCCCGATCCAAAAACTGGAAACCGGCTCCTGATGGCCTGGCTTTGGAAGTGAGTGGGATTGCTGTTCTCGATGATCAGAAAATCGCCGTTGCGATTCGCAAAGGTGAAATCTGGATTCTGGATGGTGTTTACGCGGATCCTCCAACTAATGTGACCTATCATCGATTCGCGACCGCGCTGCACGAACCTCTCGGGCTGATCAAAAAAGGGGATGCCTTTTACACTGTACAACGCAGCGAGTTGACACGAATTCGGGATACCGATAGTGACATGGTGGCTGACGAATATCTGACGGTCGCCAAAGGGTGGGGAGTCACTGGACACTATCACGAATATGCTTATGGACCTGAACTGGACGGTGATGGAAATTTCTGGCTGACATTGAATATTGGTTTGGGCCTGAAAGGGGAGCAACTTGACCGCACGATTACCGAGCCGACTTTGAAAGTCCGACAGGGACGTTGGCGCGGCTGGGGTATGAAAGTGACTCCTGACGGAGAACTGATTCCCGTATGTGCCGGCATGAGATCACCCAGTGGACTTGGTGCGAATGCTGCTGGTGATATGTTTTATACAGATCAGCAAGGCAACTGGGTGGGAACCAATACGTTGCATCACATGAGACAGGGAGCGTTTTTTCATCATCCCGATGCTCTGGCATCTATGAATGAACCAGATTCTCCCATTAAAGGAGTGACCAAAATCCCGAATGGCCTGCCATTCCCACAAGCTCTTAAACAGTTTTCTGAATTGAAGCCACCTGCGGTCTGGCTGCCTTACAAAAAGATTGGTCAATCGGCGACCGACATCATGCTGGATGAAAGCAAAGGTAAATTCGGGCCGTTTGCCGGGCAGTTCTTTTTAGGTGAGTTTACTCAAGCGGGGATCAATCGCGTCTTTCTGGAAAAAGTGGGTGGGGAGTATCAAGGCGTTTGTTTTCCGTTCCGCACGGGATTAGCGTCTGCGGTTTTGCGACTTGCACAAGGAGCAGACGGTAGCATGTTTGCCGGACTGACGAACCGAGGATGGAGCAGTTTAGGGACAGCGTCATATGGATTGCAACGACTCGTCTGGACGGGGAAGACGCCTTTTGAGATCCAAACAATGCGGGCATTGCCAGACGGCTTCGAACTCGTATTTACGAAACGGGTCGATCCCACCACAGCCTCCAATCCGGCTTCTTACGAGATGTCCAGTTACACTTACCAATATCACTCGACCTACGGCAGCGACGAAATCTTGAAGAAGACGCCCACTATTGAATCAGCCACCGTTTCGTCTGATGGATACCGGGTGCAGCTTAAAATCCAGGGATTACGAGAATTGTTTGTCCACGAATTGTGGTGTCAAGGTGTGAAAGACCAAACGGGAGAGGGCTTGTTACATCCCGATGCCTATTACACTCTGAATCGATTGCCGACAGAGTAGAACGATCTGTCGTGGGGAAAACACTGGCACGAACCACTCCGTATTAAGTGGTTTACTCGAAACACCTGCTTGATGTCTGGTCGATTCTCAATTGCTTCGGGCGCGAAGTAATGATGTCCTTGGCGCGCGAAGGATCGATAAGAAAGATCGCGCGTTGTGCAAATTTTAACGATCAGGTCGAGGTTCTGGATAAATCACGTGACGACGACGAACCTTCTCTGCCGATGAACAGGAAGGTCGTTTGTCGCTCTGATGCATATTTGCGTCTGAGTGAACTCGCCTGATGACCGCCGACCCGAACCCCGCAAGCCCAAGGAGTCTGGAGAACATGTGCGCTGGATCTCTACGACAATCATCTTTCTTGCTTTTAACGGCAAGTCTGTTCTTTCTTCAACATGCAGAGACTCTGCGCGGTGCGAATCCCCAATCCGCTGAGCAATTGCTTTCACGAATCCAGGTAGCTCAAGAAGGAAGTTCTTCGAAAAGTGATCGTGAGGAAGCAATTCGTCAGATTCCTTTTGCGAAGCTGAATGCGGCTCAACAGCAGGAAGTTCGCGGGATTGTGAATTCCACCGATCTCTTCCGACGATTACCGACACTCAATTTTGAAGTTGATCCGACTGTGTATCGTTACTTCGTCGATCACCCAGATGTCGTGGTCTCGATCTGGCGTGCTTTGAATGTTTCCCAGTATCAAATGAAACAAACCGGCGCTCAAGATTACGAAGCCGACAGCGGTGATGGAACATTGGGAGTTCTCGAAGTTCTGTATCGGGACGAAAATCACCAGATCGTATTATGCCAGGGTGAGATGACAAGCCCGATTTTGAAACGAAAGATACGCTCGCAAGCGATCCTGCACCTGGTGAGTGTTCCTTCGACTGATCGCAATGGCCGGACATTTGTGACACATCGCGTCGATATGTTTGTGGCGTTTCCCAATCAAGGCTTTGGAGCGGCTGCCAAATTGACCAAGCCATTTAGTAGCTTGATCATTGATCGTAACTTCCAGGAAGTGAGCCTGTTTGTTCAGATGATGTCTCTGGCGATGATGCACCAGCCCGACTGGGTTGAAAATCTCACTGGGAAAATGGAAGGCGTGTTGGAGGTCCGTAAAAAGGAACTGATTGATCTGACAGCGCGTGTCTTCGTGGCTAATCAGGAACGGAATCAATCGAATGCCGATGCTGTGGAAGATGAGGAACGAAAAGTTGCTGCACAACCGCTCGACATCAGCGCGATGAAATAGTCGCTCTCTTCCTCAATTCTTTTTGAACCGGGGGCTTGGCCTCAGGGCTAAAATCGATCAAGATGCTGACTTGCAAATATTCGCGTTCTTTTTTGCAGGGATGGCATGACTGATCACAACGAAGAAAAGCTGACCGAGTTCCCGTCTCTCGACCGTCGCAAAAGACGAGTCCTGGGAGTCCTCATCGAAAAGGGAATGACGACCCCCGAATATTATCCGCTGACTTTGAAAGCGGTCACGACCGGCTGTAACCAAAAGAGCAATCGGGATCCGGTCACCAATCTCGATGAAGAAACCGTGTTGGAGACTCTCGAAGAGTTACAAGGGCTCGGATTCACGGCAACAGTTCACACAGATGGTGGACGCGCGGAACGATACCGTCACTACATCCGACATCGATATGATTTGAGCGAACCCCAAATTGCCATCTTGGCAGAATTACTGCTTCGTGGACGACAACAGTTGGGAGAGTTAAGGTCGCGAGCCAATCGCATGGTGGCGATTGAGTCGCTCGATGTCCTTCGCGAGGCATTGGGGGGATTGATGCAAATGGGAGCCGTACGTGCCTCCGGTGATCTGAAACGACGCGGTATTGAAGTCGATCACGGTTTGTATCTTGAGAACGAAAGTGAATCTCAGTTTGGTACGGATGCCGCTCCCACAACGGCACCACCACAAACCATCAACACCGAACCCTCAGTTCGAGAATCATCAGTCGAGATGCACTCTTCGGAGAGTCCGCAAGTCAAAACAGAGAGTATTGAACTCGAATCGAAAGTACGACAATTGGAGCAGACTCACGAGCAGCTCATGGTCGATAATCGTGAGTTGAGCGAACAGGTCAATCGTTTGGAAGAGACGGTCCGCCAGTTGAGTGAACAATTAGACGATCTCAAACAACAATTGGGCGTCTGATTCACGCTTTCATGATGTCATCATCCGCATCGCATTCAAAGCTGTCGATGATGGCTTCCAGAATTGGCCGGGTGTACTCCAGTTCGTGATCGGTTGCTTGGCCCAGAATCAATACCGAGAAACGCCCCGTCCGCAGGGAATGAATTGTGGCGGAGTTAATCAGTTCCAGGCTGACAAACTCCACATCACATTTCAGGCACGGATATTCGCAAATTTCCGTTTCTGAGCGATAGATGTCGACATCCTGATAATCCTCCTCAAAAGCATCCAATGCCGAATCGAGCATGGTTTGAGGATTCGGGCGTTCCGACATCAACCAAATTGTTAAGAACGTCGTCTCGGGACTGGTGACCGAAATGGCGACCGTCGTCCCCTGAATCTCTTCGTGGAGCTCCCAATCGGGGGGATAGAGGAACTGAATTCCGTGTTCTGAATAGGTTTGCAGACTCACCGGGGCCTCACTTGGGTCTTCAGGCAGATCGTATGGGAAAAATGGCTACATTAACAAGTATTTCGTCGGATATTTTGTTAATATAAATAGATCGAATAATCACAAAGCATAAATGATTGGTGTGTGTTTCGACAGTAAGACAGGCTTGCTGAAGGAGACGGAGAGAAATTCTCTCAGAATCCCCAGTTGCATCAATCAATAGGGAAAGGGTTGCAAATGTCGATACGTGCACAAGCCGTGGCGGAAGTCCTGTGGGAATTGAAGAAAGCCGAAAAGCTGGGAACCTATTCACTGGTTGCCTCTCGAGCGGGATTCTCTGCCGGAACAAACGGACGCACGATGATTACATGTCTGAAAAAAATCCGGCGTGAATGGCCACATCTCGAATGGTGGCGCGTTCTCGAAGATGAAACCATGATGGAGAAACAATCGGAACAGGTTTCCCAATTGGAGAGCAATGGCTTTTCGATGGAAGCTTCTGGCTCGGATGAAAAGATGGTCAAGCCAGCCGAACTGGAAGAGCATCTCATCGATTGGTCCGTCGTTGATGGCGTCGATCAATCCGAAGAGGCAGAAGAAACAGAAGAAGTCGCTTCCTGATTTCTCTCAACTAAAAAACTCTCACCCAAAAACAAAATGGCCTCGGAATTTTTCCGGGGCTTTTTTTGTATCTAAAGAATATCGACACGCCAGTGAGATCAAGAAGGGGTTGTACCCTCGGTTGAATTTCTCGGAGTTTCAAACAAATTGGAATTCGTACCACCGGTCGATTGTTCGGAAGAGTCTACGGTTGCCTCGAATGATTCGCCGAGTTCCTGTTGATCGGGATGAAGTCGGTTGATGCCAGCATACTTGGAGAGTGGGTCGGAAAATGTCTGGTCGGAATCAGGTTCGTAATGGATGGGGATGCGAATCCCGAAAGAGCTCCCTTTTCCAAACTCACTTTGTAGAAAAGTCTCTCCCCCCAACAGTCGAGAAAGTTCTTTGACGATGGAAAGCCCTAACCCCGTGCCACCATGTTCGCGGGTGATTGCATTTTGTTGTCCGGGTACGCCTTGACCTTGTCGAAATTTTTCAAAGACCTGTTCCTGATCTTCGAGACGAATTCCTACTCCCGTATCGACGACAACAATCTCCATCAACTCTTCGTCCAAAGGCTTCACCCGAACCGAAACACGGCCTCCTTCGGGAGTGAATTTCAAAGCGTTTGAGAGAAGATTGTTGAGGATTTGTTGTAGCTTCCCGCGGTCTTGAAAGACCTCTTCGAGTGACTTCCCGATGCTGTAGGTCATTTCGATGTTTTTGCGATCTGCAATCGGCTGCATCGTGCCTACTTGACGTTCGATGAACTCGGCAAGATCGAATTGCACCAATTGCAGCTCCATTTTGCCACTTTCGATTTTGGCCAGATCGAGAATATCGTTAATCAGGGACATCAGTTGACGGCCCGAAGATTGAATGTTTGAGACATAACGAAGCTGTTTGTCTTCGAGATTGGAGGCTTCGGCGAGAACATCGCTAAATCCGAGAATGCTATTCAATGGAGTGCGTAATTCGTGGCTCATTGTGGCCAAGAATTCATCCTTGAGATTGTTCATTTCGTAAAGTTGCAAGTTGACGTGAGCCAGTTCGTCGACTTTACCATCCAGGTCGTTATTCACATTTTTGAGTTCATCCTGCACGGTCACCAAGTGACGAAGCATACGGTTAAACGCGTGGCTTAATTCTTCAAACTCGTCTCCCGTACGAATGTCGGCACGCAGGTCGAGGTTGCCACGAGCGATTTCGTCCGAAACATCTTTCAAGTGAAGGACCGGTTTGACAATCACGTAACGCACAATGGCATAGGCACCCAGCATCGCGAGAAAGGCAGTGACCAATGCCGTGGCAATGAGAAACGCCCGCTGCAATTCCAGATCGCCCTGCATGACATTCAGGGGGACTTCCAATGACGTCATGGCGACCATCTCACCCGCTTGGTGACCAGAATCTTGATGGTGATGGCATCTGATGCAGGACTCTTTGATCGTTACGGCTTGATAAAAACGAAACTGATCGTCTTCTTCATCGTACTCGACATGCTCGGGTACTCTGTCTTGCCCTTTCTCCAGGTACTTCTTCTGACGGCTCTTGAGCAATTCCAGAATTTGATAATTGTCTTCTCCCAACGCACGCAACTTGAGTGCGGCTTCACTAGGGTTTTGAGAGGCACTGACAAGATAAACATCGAGGTCTTCGAGTGAAGCAGGTCGGGTGTCTTGCCAGAGTGTTTCGATCGATTCGGGAGTTGTCGCGCGGGGAGTTGAATCGAGAGCGCCCGGGGATTGGGTCCAGACCCAGTGTTTATGCGCGAGCTCCTGTCCTGTGATTGTTCTCGCCAACCGCAGATTCTGTTCATAGATCAGTTCGGAGTTCAAATATGAGTAGAACCAAAAACTCGAAGCAATCAAAATGAGCATACCGGCACCCAACAGGAAACGGCATTTCCGTTCCAGGCTGGTTTCACCAAGAATTCGTTTGACGCTACGGTATGACATTCGACGAGCTGGTTTCGATCACTGGAATATTGAGGGTTTTCGTCTCTCTGTATCTTATCGATATTGAAGGATTACCACGAGACGAAATTGAGGACGGGTAGCTGGACTCACGATTTTCGACGACGTTTCGACTGGCACAGAGGACAGAAGAAGGTCGATCGCTGTGCCTGAACGATTCGTTTCACGGTTTCTGTTTGGCAAGTCGGGCAGAGTTCCCCTTCTTTTGCGTACACGCGGTGCTGATTCTGAAATCCCCCCGCCTTGTTGAGTGCGTTGCGATAAGTGCCGTCGCTGAGCGTCGATCCTTCATATCGAATTGCCTCATGCAGAATCGATTTCGTGTGACTTGCGATGGTTTCGATTTGAGCGCGAGTCAACTGTTTACAGCGAGTTTCGGGGTGAACCCGGGAAAGATGCAGGATCTCACTCGCATACAGATTACCAATTCCGGCCACGGTTGACTGATCGAGCATGGCAACTTTGACGGCCCGAGTGGAAGATTGAATCCGTTCCCGCCAGGCATCCGCCTGCATCAACAACGCATCCGGGCCCATTTTTCCTGAAGCGAGCCATTGATCCCATTGTTTTTCTGAATACAGGCGACAGGTGGCCAATCCTCGACGATCCCAGAACCAGACTTGATGGGGTCGCTGACGACCGGAGAGTGTCCATTTGAGTCGAAGATGATCCGGGTCAGGAGGATCGTCTAACAGCATTAGACCTGTCATTCGAGGTTCGATGACCAGGCGATCTCCTGTTTCATGTCTAATGACGACTCGTTTGGCAAATCGTTCAACTGAGTGTATTCGCGTCCCTTCGATTCTTTTGCGGATACGACCGAGTGTCGGTTCGATGGTGATCGGCTTGCATTCACAGGGAACAAGTTCCAGCTTTTTCAGAATCCGCCCGCTCATCGTTTCACGAATCCCTCGTACCATCGTCTCTACTTCTGGTAATTCGGGCATAGTGAGTGATTCTACCGATTCTGGGAGGGGTGAAGGGGAGAGGAGTGAGTTTGGGGTCGTCAATTCCCGTGTATTTTACCTAAGTGACATACAAGTAATAAGATGCGTAAAAAACTCATTTTTTCAGAGGAGGCTGCACAACCGGACTCATTGTACCGCCTATGCACATTCTTTCGAGTCAAACGGGGGGGGTTCAGGAAGAGGGGACAGTTTTCCGGAAAACTCCTTGACGTAAAGCCCTGCGAAGACGATTCTAAGAGTAAGTCGTACTCCCTTTTAGAAAACAAGGGCATTTTCGCGCCCACAAGGAGTTGCATTATGGCACTTCGCCAATTCGTTCACGTTTCTCGACAAGCTATGGTTGCTGCCGTTCTGAGCGGTTCGGTCATCAGCACATCGATGGTATCTGCCCAGGAAATTCCGGCAAACGTCGAAACTCAAGTTCAGGCTCACCTCGACGCGGGAGAATTTGGCCCCGCTCTGGAGAGTCTGAAGAGTGTTGAGGATCAGCAGAAACGATCTGAATTGCTCAAACAAGTTGCCGATGCACAAATGCAGGTAGGCGAGTTTGACAGTGCCTATTACGCTATCCGACGGATGCCGGAACGCAATTCTCGGAATGAAGCACATCGTGATCGAGCAGAGCAAAATGAGTTGTCCGGTGGTGCTTTGATCCCGGACTTCACACGCTTGATGAACTTGATTCAATTGGCTGTCCGCGATCCCGATTCACCTTGGGACGACGGTTCGGCTGTCGATGATAATGTCGGAACGATGGAAGGCGACTTCACCGGGGTTTCTGTCGATCCTAATGGATTGATGCGAACTTTGAGCGAAGTTGACCGCGCGGGCCGCCTGAAAGCTCTCGGTTTGCAAGCTCGCGAAGCCTCACTCAACGGCGACATGGCAAAGCCAAGTCAACTCCGTTTAGTCTCGTTGACTCGTTTAGAAAAAGAAGTCGCTCGCCTGGCGGCTGAAGGACGTCCTGTTGTGACTTCCATGAAGCACCTTGCCGGACTGACCAAAATTCAATACGTCTTTGTTTATCCTGAAGAAAACGAGATCGTCATTGGCGGACCTGCCGAACCTTGGCGATATAACGAAGAAGGTCAACCAGTCGGTGTCAGCAATGGTCGTCCCATGTTGCAACTCGACGACTTGGTGACTGTCTTCCGCACCTTCTCTCACGATGGAGCGGGAACCTTCAATTGTTTGATTGTTCCACGTCAAGAAGGACTCAAAGCCGTTTCCGAATTCGTTGCGGCATCCAATGCCGGTGGACCTCTGGCACCGGGACAAGTCAAAGGCTGGACACAGGAACTTCAGAACAAACTTGGAGTACAAGATGTGGAAGTCAACGGGATTCCGGTTGACAGTCGCGTCGCACGAGTGATCGTGGAAGCCGACTACCGCATGAAACTGATCGGCATCGGGAAACTTGATCCGGTCGATTCGATTCCCAGTTTCTTTGAACTGCTCTCGAAAACTCGCGAACAAAACCTGACCTCCATCGATGCGTTGCGTTGGTGGATGACGATGAAATACGATGCCATCTCTCACAGTCCTGATCGTGAAGCCTTTGAGATCAAAGGTTCTTCGGTCCAATGTCTGTCGGAGAATGAATTTGTGACCGCTCAGGGAGAACGAATTCCGACTCGTAAAGCGGAAAAGACAAACAGTCTGTTCGCTTCATTGTTCACCGAACATTACGAAGAACTGGCCAAAGCAGACCCGATATTCGCCGACATGCAGAACATCTTCGATCTGTCATTGGTGGCTGCACTGATTCAAAGTGAAGGGCTTGCTCAACGAGCTGAATGGAACGGCGGAGCGTTTGCTCCAGGTGGTCAGTATCAGACACGCACTTATCCAGCACCAAAAACAGTGATGTCGGCTGTCAACCACAAGGTTTACAACCAGCGAAACATCGTTGTTCAAGTGGCGGGTGGAGTGAAGGGTGACTTCCTTCGCGTGGCCAACAACCCGGAGCTGCAAGCGGAAAACGCAGCTTTGGAAAATGTCGAACAAGCCGCAGCCGCACCGTCTCTTCCAGCCGGTCGCTGGTGGTGGGACGCGAAGTAATTCGCGTTCACTTTATTTCACAGTGAATAAAGACATGGCTTCTTCCGAGGCCGTGTCTTTTTTTGTGTGCGTGATACTTGGGTATCTCGGTGACATTTCCTGAACGCTCAACAGCCGATTCAAGGTGTCAAGATTTCCAGATTTTGGGACACACTTGGCGATACTCTTGAGGAATCTTGGCCGATACTGTTCGATACCCTTGACTGATACTCTTCGATACTCTTGAGCAACTTGATTGCTGACATCATGTTGCGTCGATTGCTTCTCTTTCGCGAGACACTACTTTTCGTCTGGACGTACCTTCTACACCACGCGAAATCGTGTCCTTTTTCACGTTGCAGAGGTCGTCATTGTTCAACACGCTGCCGGTTTCAAATGACGTTCAAATTGCCAAAGATCGAGTTGATGCGTGATCTATTTCGTGGTGCACTGCGTGCACCCTACAGCTGAAACAGTGATTCGTAGGGTGCATGAAATGCACCAGCAAGAGTTTTTATTTGTGGAGAACCGGACGCTAGCGAGCAACGGAGCCCGCTTCGCAATAGCGAAGTATAAAGGGCGCAGGCGCTAGAAATAGCACCTCGTTTCCCCGGCTGATTTCGTCGAGCACAATTAACTCCCAATCAGCCGCTGGGCGCTAGCCTACGGTTTTGATATCTATCAACCAACTCCGAACGCTAACTCTGGTAGATCACTGTTGGCAATATGAGTTTTGTAGGTCAGACTGACAGAAATACTCACGCAAAGGCGCGAAGACGCAAAGGAAAGTAAATTGGGTAGCACCGTTTGCTCGCCAAACGGTGTGCTGAAGGCACAAGAGGCAAGTTCATATTTGAGTGGAGTTGTTTGGTAGAAATAGAACACGGATGAAACGGATAATAACGGATTTTCACGGATCGAAAAGAAAGAGTGAACGGGTTGCTGTAGGCCGACTCTCCGAGTCGGCATGAGCGATGTCGAATGGTTCTGAAGTTGGAATGAGAGAATATTCAAACCACGAATGACTCGAATCAAACGAATGACAACAAGCAGTTGGACTATGGAGTGCGGTGACCTGGCACCGCTTTTCTTTTCACTCCGTTAGCGAGAGAGTGGACAACGCGGATTGAGAAAGAAAGCTCTGCCAAGCCGGAGCACTCCAAAACTCGACCGTTGTTAATCGAAGATCAATATTGAAGATGTCGGACGTTGATGATTTCTGATTGAAAAAGTGATCTCACGCAGAGTCGCGGCGGCGTAAAGGAAGATAAAAAAAGGGTAGCACCGTTTGCTCGCCAAACGGTGTGCCAAAGGCACCAGAGGCCGGAGGAAGCATGTTTTGTAGGGCATGCTCCCTCATGCCTTCCTCTCAGCGAGCCGTAACCCAATAATCGAATTCAATACACACAACATGATGGGTTACGCTTTGCTAACTCACCCTACACCAGCTTTCACACGGGGACTTTTGCTGGGACCAGTCCCAGCCTGCGAAACCAGACTCGACCATTTGCGAGTTGTAATGACGTTCAAATTGCCAAAGATCGAGTTGATGCGTGATGGTGATTCATGGCTGGTGAAACCGGCCTTACGACAAATATTGATCGATAGAATCTCTAATTCGTGGTGCACTGCGTGCACCCTACTGAGCAACCAGTGTTTCGTAGGGTGCATGAAATGCACCACGGTCAACATCAACGAACCACGAACGCTAACTCTGGTACTGAGAGCTTGGCAAGGTGAGTTTTTCGGGGCCGGTCACCTGCAGAGTCAACGTGTTTCGAGACGTGCGGTCTTCAATCTCAATGCATTGGCGATCACCGAGACAGAGCTCAAGCTCATCGCAGCCGCCGCAATCATGGGACTCAGAAGCAATCCGAAGAAGGGATAGAGGAGCCCGGCAGCAATGGGAACTCCAACCGCGTTGTAGAAGAACGCAAAGAACAGATTCTGGCGGATGTTCTTCATTGTCGCTCGACTGAGCCGAATCGCCTTTTCGATGCCAAGTAAATCTCCTTTGACGAGAGTGACGCCGGCACTTTCAATGGCGACATCGGTCCCGGTTCCCATTGCGATACCAACATCGCACGCCGCCAAGGCAGGGGCATCGTTGATCCCATCGCCGGCCATGGCAACTCGGTGTCCCTCTTTCCTCAATTCAACGACTCGGTCGTGTTTTTGCTCGGGGCTCAGGCCTGCCCGCACTTCATCGATCCCCAATTGCTCGGCGACATGACGGGCTGTGACTTCGTTGTCACCCGTCAACATGGCAATTTTGAGTCCCAGTGCATGCAGTCGTTTGACCGCATCATGCGTGGATTCCTTGATGGGATCGTTAATAGCCATCAGTCCCGCCAATTGGCCATCGACTGCCGACATCACGACGGTGTTTCCATCGCGGCGGAGTTCGTCGGCCTGTTCTTTCGCGTCATCGACTCCCGAAACATCATGATCGGAGAGGAATTTCGGGCTGCCGATCAAGATTGTTTGTCCATCGACGATTCCCACAACTCCAGCACCGGTCGTGGAATCGAAAGACTCAACTACGGGAATTTGGACTTGAAGTTCTTTGGCTCGTGCGACGATGGCCTCACCGAGGGGATGCTCGCTTTGTTGTTCGACGGCGGTGACCATCGCCACCAACTTCGCCTCGTCGATCTCAATCAGTGGGACCGTTTGTACCAGTTTGGGACGACCTACTGTCAGAGTTCCTGTTTTGTCGACCACAAGATAATCGACTTTCTCCAGAACCTCCAACGCCTCTGCGTCTTTAATTAAAACTCCTGCCTGAGCTCCGCGGCCAACTCCCACCATAATTGACATTGGTGTTGCCAAACCGAGAGCACAGGGGCAGGCGATGACCAACACTGCGACAGCATTCACAAATGCATAAGCCAAGCGAGTTTCGGCAGGTCCGAAGATTGCCCAGAGAACGAATGTGATCACAGATGAAAGCACCACAACTGGAACGAAATATCCCGAAACCGTATCGGCAAGTTTTTGGATGGGGGCTCGGCTACGTTGAGCATTGGCCACCATCTCGACGATGCGTGAGAGAGTTGTTTCGCTTCCGACTTTCTCCGCTTGCATCTCGAAAGAGCCCGTCTGATTCACAGTTCCCCCGATGACTGCATCTCCCGTTTGTTTCTTGACCGAAACCGGTTCTCCCGTGATCATCGATTCGTCAACAGTGCTGCTTCCTTCGGTGAGCACTCCATCGACGGGAATTCTGTCCCCCGGCACAACTCGAATGTGGTCTCCTTCGACAACTTCGTCCAAAGAGACAACTTCTTCTTGACCCTCCCGAATGACTCGTGCTGTTTCCGGTGCGAGGGACATCAACTCGCGAATCGCTCCGCTGGTTTGTTTGCGGGCTCGCAATTCGAGAAGTTGCCCCAGCAAGACCAACGCGGTGATCATCGTGGCTGCTTCGAAGTAGACGGGAACTTGACCATGTTCCAGAAAACTGTTCGGTATCAGATGCGGGAAAAGAATCGCAAAGAGGCTGAAGAAGTAGGCAGCCGCGGTTCCCAGGCTGATCAGAGTAAACATGTTGAGGTGTCCGGTCTTGATTGATCGCACACCACGAACCAGAAATGGCCATCCACACCAAAAGAAGACCGGCGTGGCCAACAGAAATTGTAGCCAGTGAGAGACTTTCGTCCCAATCCAGGAGTTGATTGGAATGCCGATCATTGGGCCCATCGCCAGGATCAGTATGGGAATGGTCAATACGACCGACACGCGAAATCGTCGTGTCATGGAGATCAATTCATGATCGTCCTCCTCAGTGTCTGACACAGTGATCGTTTTGGGTTCGAGATCCATGCCGCAGATGGGGCAATCTCCCGGCCCCTCTTGCTCGATCTCAGGATGCATGGGGCAGGTATAGCGTGTCTTGGTGTTCTTGCCTTGAAATGACTGATTACGTTCCAATGCCATTCCACATTTTGGGCAATCGTCGGGCTTGTTACTGCCGACGCCGGGACACATGGGGCAAATGTATTTGAATTCGCTGGAGGTGTTGGCTGAAGAATTCAGAGTGTCTCCGCCACAACAGCTCCCTCCCGCTTCCGTATCGCCGGATGCCGGTTCGGGAGAAGAAGTGCTTCCCCTCTCGGGCAAGTCGATGACCGCCAATGGGTTCTCTCCCGAGTGTTGGCTCAGGAACTTTGTCTGACAATTTTGGCAGCAAAAGTAATAGCTTTCGCCATCGACGACCGATGTCAAACCGGTCTCTTCATCAACCTGCATGCCACATATGGGATCAATTGCCACAATCATTCTCCTCGTGATATGTTCTTAGAAACATTTTGATCGAGGAAGTTCGACTCCTCATCTCTCAAAGTTGAAAAGTCGCATTCAACCAACGCCTGAATCGTGTCAAGAGTGTCATCGATTCTACCTGAATCCGTGCGGTTCCGCGCATGCCGGGTTCGAGTAAATGTGATGCTTCTGACCACCGGACCCGGATCTCCCAGAGAGGATTCAACGGCGCGTTGGTCCCATCGGCTCTGGGGACCATCATAATTCTCTCATCTGGGAGAAATTGTTCCGGCACGGTTTCCTGTCGAGATTTCCCCACTGCCGACACACGCCCCTGGATCAATCCGTAAGAGACTGAAGCGGGCAACAACGAGACATCCTGATCCGGCTTGATTAACTGGAGACTTTGTTCGTTGGCAAGAAGTGTGGCCTGCATTTTCTCGGGAATACCGATTGTGCACAGAAGAGTCCCCGCTTCAACCCAACAACCGAAGTTTTCCCGGTTCAATGGCGAGCCGGTGTAGGTAGTGAGTTCCATCTCGGCACCCATCGTGGAATGGACAATGGGCGGAGGAAAGACAACCCCATCCATTAAGGCATATCCTTTCAACTGTGAGTGTTGCTCCAGTTTTTGATCGTATTGTTCTTGAAGATCGGCGAGTAATTTTTTGGCCAGTGGAATTTCGTTTTGAATTTCTGGCGATCTCAGGCTTCTGGCTTCGTAATCCTTCACTCTCGTTTTTTGTTGTTCGAGTTCCCCCGAGAGTTCCTCCAGCTCGTACTCCAGATCTTCGTTCACAAGCTGAAAGATGAGATCTCCCGATTCGATCTCAGAGTTTTCGGCGACGGCTGACTTCAATTGACCGGACTGATAAGCGTAGACATTTTGTGCTTCGTAAGGTTCGATCAGAGCGGGGCAATAGACATAAGCGGGTAACGGCACAAGACAGCAAAACAGAGCCACAATAATTGATACAAGAATCGTCACCGCCACGCGAAGAGGTCTCATTTGCGTTCGCACAAGCGGATCACGGACGAATTGAGTCATTTTCTTGACCGGAGGTCCAAATGTGCCAGCGATCACGACGAAGAGTAGCGGGAAGAAGAAGACGGTCAGTTTTCTGTCTGCCAAAAAACGATAGGCAAACCACAATATCATCGTCAACAAGCAGAAGCGAAATATTGTGGAGGCGAAACCATAAGTACAGAACAAGACAGAATGCTGTTTCGTGGCGGGGAGTTCATGAGAACGCGGTTGGATCCCGAAGCAGGCGGACTTCGCCGTTCGCACCCACCAGTTCGAAGAACGTTGTTTGAGGTTAGGCATATTGACCAGATCGGAAAGAATGTAATAGCCATCATACCGTAGAAAAGGGTTTCCGTTCATCAAAACTGTCGAGACAGAGCAAACCAGCATGATATTTAAGCAAACCGCATTGAACATCCCCGGTGTGCTATACCACCAAAAGATCGTCGCCACCGCAGCCAGGATGATTTCAACGTACATACCGGCAGCCGAGATGATGATTCTCTTCGTTCGTTGTGGAATCAACCAGGCATCAGAGACATCGCAAAACAGTGTCGGGACAAACATCAGAAACATCATCCCGATTTGATGGCAATGTCCTCCATACTTCTCGCAAGCCGCAGCGTGTCCCAATTCGTGAAAGACTTTCACAATTGCCAGCACTCCGATTAACAACAGAAAGTTCTGACCTTCAAAAAATGTTTGAAGCTGTGGTAAGCGGGCGTTGACCGAATGCCAGTTGATCAAAACAAGTGATACTGCCGTAACGAACAAACACAATGCGAGTACAAAGCCGGGAAGAGTAAACAGCCCACCAAAACAAGCGGTCACCTTTGCGAAATAATGTCGTGGAGAAATTCCCGGTCCACGAATCGCGAGGGGATTTGACCAAACAGAAAGTGCTCTTTGAAACCTGTTTTTTTTTCGCCGAATCTGAAGCGCGGCGGCTTGTCTGGGGTCATCAGAAATCAACAATCCGTCTGAGTAAAGTCGTGACAGAAAGGATGTTAATTGCTGCATTTCAAGTCTTAGAGGACTGAATAACGCATCGTGGCGTTTCTGGACATCAACGAGACTGTGCTGACCATCGAGCCAGCGAAGGATTTCATACTCTTCACGGATCAGCCGATAATATTGCAGAGTGATGGGATCGCGGACGACCCACACCTTCTCTGTCGTAGAACTGGAATCACGGATCTCCAAATCCGGGCGAAGTCGCAAGCGAAGTGAACGTATTGCAGATGATTCGGTCAACGTGCCGTTCCATAGATTGGCGGATCATTAATTTTCAACGGAAATTTCTAATGTGACTGAGATGCCAGGAAACAAAGTTCCCTGCGAGTTATCGATCTCAACCCAAATCCTGCGCTCTTCCGAAAGGGGATTGACTTCGGGACTGACAAATTCGATTTTGACATCGAACTCCAGATTGTCTCGACCTTCTCGCACCGCCGTCAATTTTGCATTCTGCCCGAGCAACTCATCAGGAAGATGTTTGGCATGAACGAAACCCGCGACCCGCAGTCGATCAAGACGAACAAGTCTCACCAACTTTCGCCCGGTTTCCACCCATTCTCCTTGATTCGCATCGACTTCGACAATCATCCCATTGAAGGGGGCCCGTACTTGGCGACGGTCTAATTTGTCTTTCGCCGAGAGGAGTTTTTTGTCGGCCAGTTCGGCTTCAAGTTGTGCGAGCTCCATCGCAAACTTTGCCTTGGCAATTTCGGACTCGGTTTTTTGAGAGAGAAAACGGAGTTCTTCAATCTCCTCTTCGGGAATACTTTTAGGATACTTCTCACGAGAGATTTCGGATCGCTTCAGTTTTGACTTTGCGGCCCCATCGGCTTTTTGAGCGATCTCGATTTCAATCTCATTTTTGGACTTCAAGTTGGCGATTTCCAATTCCTTGGTGGCCCGTGCCACGTCAATCTTTTCCTGGGTGTCTTCCAGACGAACCAACAAGTCGCCCTGTTTGACGAGCTGTCCTTCCTTCACCAATAATTCAAAACATCGTCCCGATTCGGGAGCGGCCAGGTCGGCTTCATCCAGTAATGTGACTTGCACAAATTGAACCGGTATTATTTTCGACTCTGCTGACGCGATGTGTATTGCTGTCAGCAAGATAAGAGAAGCAAATCCAGATATTTTCACGAGACCACTCATGCCATCCCTCTGCTTAAAATAAGACATTTCTTTGAAACCATTCGTAGAGATCATGAAACAAGACATATCCCAGGGCACGGGATCCACAATGAATTCGTACACTGACTCCCGCACCAGAGATCGGCTGATATTCTTGTGATGTTGATAGGGTAACCGCTCCACGAAAATAATGTAGCAAGTCGGGGTCGATCTCGGACCGTCGAGAAATGTCGGCTTCTCGTAGAATTGCCGGGTAATGCTTGCCGACTTGAGAGTTCAAGGTAAATTCAATGCGAACCTGGCCAGCGTTATCTTGCAGCGCTTGGCGAACATGCCCCATTTCTTCTTCGGGAATCTTTACATCAATCTCCCAATCTCCTGTAACATCGGCCAATGTGAGCAATATTTGCCCCGCGGCAACTGGCCGCGAATTTAGTAACTCTTGAGGATTCCACGTCAGTAAGGTTCCTGCAATTGGAGAGCGAATTTCCAACTGACTCTCTTTGGTTTTCAGGATCTCCCATTGCGACTCCAATGAATCTCGATTCTTACGCAGCTCGTTGGCCTCGGCAGCGAGATCGTCATCGGACGCGGAATCAGAACTGGTTCGTATGATTTTTGATCTTAAAGTTTGAATCGTTTTCAAACGAGTTTCCACACGGTCAAGCTCTCCTCGAACCTCTTCCAGTTTCAGATTCAAATCGAGGTCGCTTAGAGAGAGAAGAAGCTGATCGGCCTTGATCGGTTGGTCTTCCTCAAAATGAATGTCATCAACAATGGCCTTCATCGGAGCAAAGACATGGTGTTGTTTCTTGGGGAGTAGTTGTCCCGTTGAGTGGACATGAAATTTTGCCGGTACAAAGACGAGTACTAATGTCAGTAATAACGCGAAGATAACAGTCCATTTCCAGACTCGACTTTTTGGTTGAAATGGTGAGCGGATCAGTGAAAGCCACAGATTAAGGAACCATTTTCCGGGCAAATTTTGCCAATAGGCGGCACGTATGACTGCCGGAGCTGAATAGGTCGTGATTCTTTGCAGACGGGAATACGCATCGACATCCAGGTCGGCGCGAAAGTGTTCCGCGACCAGCAGTCCCACGACGAAATTCTCTTCAAGAGAATCGTCAGCGTTGAGATTCCTGAGAGGGAGAGCGTAGAAAACGCGAGCTTGGGTGGCTTCCAGAACTTGGTGCAGCTTTTCTTGAACTTCGGGTGCCAGTATCTGCTCTGAGGTTTCATCGTACCTGATCTCTTGGTCGGAGATGGTCAGCAACCGAGAGAGTTCTTGTATTTTTTGAATGGTCAACGAGTGCCGCGAATGGGCATCAATCGTGGAAACAGATTGAACTCGACAACTCTTCCCCGAGCCGGTCAGCAACGTCAGACGATCGAACCCGGAGAGTGCACGACCGCCGTCGATGATGTGAGCGTAGATATCCGCAGGATTCCAGAGTTTTTGTAAGGCACAAGCATACTCTTCGAATCTCTGCCCCTGTTGTGTCTCATTTTCCAAACGCCGCAGTTTGTGATTTTTGAGAGACTCAGCATGGAGTTCCGACAAGATTGCGAGAAACGCATCACTCTCTTGGAGATCGGCTTCTCGCGGTTGATGAATTTCCAGGAGTGTCGCGACTTGCGAATCAGAGACAAGCGGCTTGAAGAGAACATTCGCAGAAGTGTCGATTGATTCAGTAGAAGAATTCTCTGGCAACAGATCACTCACGCGAACAGTTCTGGATTGCCCTGACTGCCTGACTTCTTCGCGGACTTCTCGCCAGTGTTCGAGCGATGATTGGGAATAAGGTTGACCGTGTTCTGCTTGTGGGATCAGAGAGCCAAGTACATCTTGGTCGGGAGATTTCCACAGGACTCCTCCTCGTCCATTCAATCCCTCTACGGTCTGTTCCAGGACCGCTTTTTCGAACTCTTTCACATCGATTTCGCTTCTCAAGAGTTCTGCGAGGCGAAAAACTCGATCTTCATGGCTCGTATTTTCGGGCGAATGCTTGGCAGATGATGGATAAATTGACTCTGAGGAAGAGGGCATCTTCGCTGTCACCGCCTGAATTGAAGCCGATTGAGGGTAAGAAATACCCTTAAAATATAGCAGATATGATCAAATACCGCCTGCAAAACTCTCAATATCCGGACCGAATCCTCAACTGGTAAATTGGGTAATAAATACTGCATTTACCTGTTCTTCTGATTTTAACGAAAGATCGGGCTACTGACAGGACGATCTAATCGATGTTGCCGCGCTCGCAAACCGTATCCAATCATCATTGATAATGTAAATTGACTCAGTAAACCATGATCTTCCGATCCATTTACATCAAAATCTTGCTGATCCTTCCCGGGTTTCTCAACCTGGGTTGCCATAATGGTTTATTCCACAAAAACAAACTCTCTGATCAGGAAACGTACTCGCAACAATTGGTTTGGGAAGCCTCTTATGCCGGGGCATCTGCTACGGATTCGAAATATGAGGAGATGAATCCTGATCTGTTGATGACAGAAGAGCCTTGGAACGTGAGGCGTGACCTCCCCGAAGAATATCTCGACCTCACATTGGAGCAGGTTCTTCATATCGCTTTTCAGAATGCGACCATCCTGCAGGATCTGGGGGGAACAATTCTCACCGCACCAGGAACGCTGGATACTGTCTACGACCGTGGAATCGCGGAAACAGATCCTCAACTGGGTGTTGATGCAGCACTGAGCCAATTCGATGCTCAACTCCGCTCCAATGCCATGTTCCAAAATAATGACCGTGCCTTTAACAACTTTTTTGTGGGTGGAGGCGCTCAACTATTTCAGCAAGACGCGCATGACTACATGGTTGAGCTCTCCAAGAAAACGGCAACAGGGACTCAGTTTGCTGCACGGAACATGATCGATTACGATTCCAACAACCGCACACAGAATCTTTACCCCAATGCTTGGGGGACTCAGATCGAAATGGAAGTTCGTCAGCCCTTGATGCAAGGAGCGGGAACGAACTTCAATCGAATTGCCGGTCCAAATGGTCGTCCGGGAGTGATCGAAGGGATTGTGATCGCTCGTATCAATACCGACATGGCGATTACCGAGTTTGAAATCGGGATGAGCGAGTTCATCAGTAATGTCGAAAACGCCTATTGGGATTTGTTTTACGCGTATCGTCTACTCGACACGTCACTCGAGGCACGCGACCAAAGTTTGAAGACTTGGAAATCGACGATCTCACGAATCGATCAAAAGGGAATTACAGCCGCTAAAGAAGCCCAAGCCCGCGAACAGTACTATCGGTTTCAGGAAGACATGTACAATGCGTTGGCAGGCCGACAGCAAAACGCAACACAAACCGGAAACGGCAGTCATCCCGGAACATTTACCGGCGCGGGAGGATTATATGTAGCCGAGCGTCGATTGAGACTGTTGATGGGAATACCGATGAAGGAAGTTGCTGTCATCCGGCCAGTTTCTGAACCGAAAGTGACACCGATTGAATACGATTGGACGGCTTTGGTTCATGAAGCGATTGCTCAACGTCCCGAGTTGAAAAAACAACGACAATTGTTGAAAAGCCTGGAACTGCAAAAAGAGGCGAGCGAGCAATTCAAAAAACCACGTCTCGATATGTTTGGGCGATACCGATTCCGCGGATTCGGTGACAAACTCGTCGGAGAGACCGAAAGCATGTCGACCAGTTTGCGCCAAGGAGCCACCGAAAATCTGTTTGGTGGAGACTTCCAGGAATGGGAATTGGGAGTAGAAATGACTGTCCCGATTGGTACCCGTCAAGGACATGCTGCCGTCAATAACCTCGAATTTCAGATCGCTCGCGAACGGGCTCGCCTGAAGGAACAAGAGCGGCAAATTATTCACGACTTGAGCAATGCTGTTGCCGAGTTGGGGCGTGCCGTCGAACTGAATCAAGTAGGCTATAATCGTTTGGTTTCTGCCCAGCAGCGTTTTTCTTCTCTGAATGAGGACACGGATTCTCCCGACGAGATTCTCGACGCACAAACGCGACTGGCCGATGCCAAGAGCAGTTATTATCGAACATTGGTCGAGCACGAAGCGGCGGTCAGAAATGTCCATTTTGAGAAGGGAAGCTTACTTCCCTTTCGTCACGTGATCCTGACCGATAATTACTCGACCAAAGGGGACACATATTGGGAAGTGTCCGAACAAACCTCGACACCTCTGAAAGACATCGTCCCTCAAACTCCACTCCCGGATCCTCTTGTCTCTAACACGGAATCTTCTGACACGAAAACTTCTGAAGCGGAGTTGAATCTCGATGATCCCGGTTTTGGACATAGTCCGACGACGACTACGACACTACCCGTTTCAGAGACCCAGACCACAGAAGCTCCCATCACAGAGACTCAGACAATTGCAAGGCCACTGATTGAACCGGTCCTACAGGAATCGATCAAGAAGTCCCCTCCACCAATGCCTGAATCTGCCTTTAACAATCCAGCACCATTCACTTGGGATGAGTTTGAAGAGAGAAGCCCTGCAGAAATTTTAAGGGTCTCACATAATCCCAAGATTCAGTCTCCCCAAAAACCTTCCGAGTCATATTCGATTCCACCATCGAATGTGAAGCCCGCTGAACTCGGGAATGACATTGAATTTGCAGAAGAAGAGCCAGACACCAAACGATCATCGCAACGTCAATCTTCTGCTCCCAAAAAAGTCATCGCTCCAGCTCCTTCCAAGGAAGCAGTGAGCCCAGAGATTCCCTGGTTTGAATGGAACAACTCTTACGATTGACGAGAAACTGCAAGACTGATCACGGGCCAAGACTGACATCAGTCAAGATTGGCCAGCCAGGGATCGCGTCCCATTTCAATGCTCTGCGTGCATCGTCGCTTTTCACTCTCGAGCATCAAGAGAAGCTGGCGACTTTGACGACGCTCCAAGTCGCGTTGTGCTTGCCGAAACAAATAGGCGGCGTAATTCATACGAAAGCCGTCTCGGGCATCGTTTTTCAATTTTTCAGCGACACTCTCTCCCCATGCTTCGACCAAAACGGAGTCGTCAAAGCTGGCCATTTGTCGGAAGCTGCCGGGATCTCCTTGACGTGCCGCACGACCGGCCAACTGTCTGTCGATGCGAGCGGATTCATGAAACTCCGTCCCGATCACATGCAATCCTCCCACTTCTCGAACTTCATCCGGCAGATGAATATCGGTCCCTCGTCCTGCCATGTTTGTGGCCACTGTGACGCGGCCATACTGGCCCGACTTCGAGATAATGTCGGCCTCGTCTTCGTCCTGAACCCCATTTAACAAAGCGTGTTCGATGCCCGACTTTTTCAACGCGTCTGAGAGGGCTTGAGAATGCTGGATGGTTCGAGTGCCGATTAACACCGGCCTGCCTGCGGTGATCATGGTGCGTACCTCTTCTTCGATCGCTCGATGTTTCTCCTGCAGAGAGAGGAAGATCAGAATCGGCAACTCCTCGCGAAGACAGGGCCGAAATGTTGGTATGGGAACGACACGGCAGTCGTAATGTTTTTTCAAATCTGTCGCAACTTCTTGGCCCGTACCTGTCATCCCGGCAAGATGAACGTACCGGGACGTGAAATTGTTCACAGTCATTCGAGCGGCAGGTTCTTGAACTTTCGTTAATGGCTGTCCTTCAAACTCTTCGATTGCCTGGTGCACCCCTTCACGAAGTTTTCGACCGACAGTAATCCGCCCCGTGAATTCATCAATCAATTGAATCTCATTGTCGACGATCAGATAGTGCTCATCTCGACGAAAGAATTCTCGAACAATTAAGGCACGACGAACGGCTTCTTCCGCTTGCTGAAATGTAAAGTCTCTCAGCTTTCCCGTACGCAACAATTCTCTCAATCGGTGTGATCCTGTCTGACTGAAATGCACCGTACGGGCTTTGACTTCCAGCTCATAATCGACCGATTGATTCAGATCACTCGCGACAGCATTTGCCCACGAAAAACATTCTTCACTGTAGATGGGGTTCTGTTCGCTGGGGAGGCTGATGATTAACGGAGTGCCCGCTTCATCCACGAGCAAGCTGTCTGCTTCATCTACGAGCAGGAAGAAGGGGGTGTCGAGAGGAGTTCGTTGCACTGATTGTGCGGCACCTCCTTGTTGAACAGTTTGCGTAGAAGCTTGGGCACCTTTGTTGGTATGCTTTAACTGTGCACGTAAAAAATCGAAGGCAAATTCGCGAAGTGTGCCGTAAGTCACATCAGCCTGATAAGCCAGGCCCCGTTCTCTTTCGTCAGAGGACTGAACGATAAAGCGAACTTTCATGCCAAGCAGTTCAAAAATGGGTTGCACCCAATTGGCATCACGTTCTGCAAGATAGTCATTGGCTGTGACGATGTGTGTGCCACGTTCAAACAAAGAATACAAAAAGAGTGGCAGTGTGGCGGTTAATGTTTTTCCTTCTCCGGTTGCCATTTCGGCAATGTACCCATCAGCAATGACACATCCGCCGATCAGTTGAACATCGTAATGCTCGATGTTCAATGAGCGACGAGCGGCTTCGCGTACGAGTGCAAAACTGCGAGGCAATAAGCCTCCGCTGATACCAACAGATTTTGCCTGAAACGAAAGAGACAATCGCTCAGACCGCAATTGTTCGTCACTGAGATGCCGAAGAGGAGTCTGGAATTCGTGAACGGCCTTGGTCAGGCGCAGGTAGCGGCGTAACCTTCGTTTTGTCATCCAGTTTGAGAAGAAAGAATCAGGCATAGAGTATCATCAAAACCCATACCCGAATCAGAGACAAGAACTTTCAGGAATCCACAACCGTAATCTCGTGAACAGACCGAGAATTACATATTCGTCTCAACGGCGATTTCTCGGAGCCTACTCTCGGGCTTCATCGACGGTATGAGTCCAGATATTGTAAGACTTTTTACACGGCGGCTCTTTGAACATATTGATGGAGAGCATAGGGATCTGAAGATAGAATCGTGCGCCCGAGACAACAGACTGAAAGGGCTCGCAATAGGCATCGCCATACCGCTCGAGACACGGGTCTTCAAAATAGAGTGGGGGATAACAAAATGGAGCCACCGGCGTGTAATAAGGAAACTCCACTCCATTCCCGGTATAATCTTGTAACGAAACAGGCTCAGAACCGGCATCAAAAGGATTTGCCTGCATGGGAGGCGGTTCAATCATGCCACGACTGGGATCATCGACATCGAGATAAACATTCAGCTGAGTTCGTATCGTAAACTGATTTGATTTTTTCAAACTTAAATCGACCGGCTGAAAGATTTGTTCGAGTTCTTCTTCAGACAGCGCTTCCAACATTGGTTCCTGGCTCGGCAAAAGCGAACTCTCCCCTTCGGATTCCGATGCTGGCATGGGAAGCGGGGGAAGCAACTTTAAGTCGGGCTCGGTTTCCTGCCCGTAACTCAGCTTGGTCATCGCCAGAAAAATCATCATTCCGAACGCAATCATTCGAATACCCCTCATCATACAGCGCCCCCATCTTGTCGATCGGGTGATGATCTGTGTGTCATCTTGATGTGGGATTTTTGGATTGAACATAGTCGATGCGCACAGCGAGTGGGTCGTTTTGGAGTGTCTTTAACAAGTCCCCTTACTCTCAATCGGTTTATCAGTATGGCTTTCTTCATCTTTGCAGGCTGTGCCGGTGGATAAGGAACGCCTTTTCCCCGTTGTTTATCCATTATAATGCTCATAAATTGCATAACCAGAACATCTTAAACCTGTTTGGCAGCGATCACCTTCCAAAGTTGGGCCCATTCCTACGATTGCCTGTTGTGAAACGGAATAAACCTTAAACACTTCCGCCAAACCATCTTGCCAGCATAATTTCGATTTGACAGCGAATCGACCAGATGACGATACTCAATATGCACTCTCTCACCTGGCTCGTAACTTTGTTATCATTCTAACTGTCAAAGCTTTGACATTTGGAGCGATTACAATCCGCAAACCTTCTGCGAAATACCTATCATGAGACGGATTTATTGGCGAAAGCGTCTGGACGATATTTCGCAGTATTGGTTGAGTCCTGTTTCGACTCAATCGTCTGCAGATCACACTCCACTTCTGCTGTCAGAAAAGCTGGAAGAGCGAATCGTGCTCGCTGCACCTGAAGCGATGGACGATGCAGTGATGACCGATGAAGATACCTCGGTCAATATTGATGTCCGTCTAAATGATACCGATGCCGATCCCGGGGACATGCTCACGGTCACTGCGATCGATGGAATAAATTTCACCCCCATGAACGGGAACATGGTGACACTTGCATCCGGTGCCACTGTGAGCCGGAACATGGACGGCACTCTCACCTACGATCCCGGCAGTGCGTTTGATGATCTAGCTTTTGGAGACCCTGCGGTAGTTGACTCTTTCGATTACACGGTGACAGACAATCAACTCAATACAGCTTCGGCAACCGTTGATGTGACCATCGATCCTGTCAACGATGCGCCCGTCGTTGATACTCTTATTCCCAATCAAACCAATAACGATTCCGACAATGTGAATCTCGACGTTTCCGTTCATTTTGTAGATCCAGATACAAATGACATGTTGATGTTTTCCGCTACGGGACTCCCCCCCGGTTTGAGCATTGACTCTAATGGTTTGATTACCGGAACCATTGACTCCGATGCCTCACAAATGAGTTCCTACACCGTCGAAGTGACGGCTGAGGACGGCAGCGGTGAAATGATCAGTGATGAATTCGAATGGACCGTCAACAATCCGTCTCCGATGGCCTTCAACGACGACCTCATGACGGACGAAGACACGCCTCTCAATGGGAATGTCTTTAATGATAACGGCAATGGTGCCGACAGCGATCCTGATGGCGATACTTTTCAGGTCTCAGAGGTCAACGGAAATGCTGCTAATGTCGATACACAAATCATGCTCACTTCCGGGGCACTGCTGACCGTCAATAGCAACGGCACTTTCAGCTATGACCCCAATGGACAGTTTGAAGATTTGGCGGTTGGCGAAAGTCGTGACGACATGTTTGCCTATCAAATCTCTGACGGGAATGGCGGATTCTCTACGGCCACGGTGACGATCAGGATCAACGGTACGAACGACGCGTCCGTCATCACGGTGGGAGGCGGTGACAGCCACAGCGAAAGCCGCGACGAAACGGACTCCGAGTTGATGGTGAGCGGTACTCTGTCGGTGGAAGACCTGGATCTCACCGACACGGTCACGGTTGACGTGACCGGGTTCATGGTGACGTCGGGGAACACCAACGGGATCGCCAACATGACGCTGCAGGATATGCTGACCGTCGATATGGGCAACATCATCGACAACATGGGGACGACGGGAACGATCAACTGGGTGTTCAATAGTAATGGTGAAGCGTTCGACTACCTGGCGGACGGCGAGTCTTTGGTACTGACTTACACGGTGCAGGTGACGGACAGTCAGATGGCGACGAACGTGTTGCCGCAGACGGTGACGATCACGATCAACGGGACCAACGACGCGCCCGTCATCACGGATGGACCCGACACCGCCGACCTCGATGAGACCGATACCGGATTGACGGCGATGGGCACACTCACCGTCAGCGATCCCGATCTCACAGATACCGTCACAGCGGCCGTCGATTCGGTCATGGTGGCGGGAACCGGAGCGGCCAGTGTTCCCGGGAGTCTCGACAACGCCACGTTGCAGGGATTTCTCACCGTCGCACCCACGGCGATTCTCGATGACACCGAACTGACCGACACACTCACCTGGACGTTCAACAGCGGAACCGAGGCCTTCGATTTCCTCGCGGCCGGTGAGACGTTGGAACTGACCTACACGGTCAGTGCCACCGACGATGACGGAACACCACTCGACGCCACCGAAACCGTCACGATCACCATCACGGGAACCAACGACGCGCCCGTCATCACGGACGGACCCGACACCGCCGACCTCGATGAAACCGACACCACACTCACGGCCAACGG
>Ga0181597_10001081_pt1 | contig 30800 bp, 37 predicted proteins | sample 041ome_5_FD_148647 | JGI IMG/M metagenome (GOLD analysis project Ga0181597, IMG submission 148647) | Coastal salt marsh microbial communities from the Groves Creek Marsh, Skidaway Island, Georgia - 041403US metaG (spades assembly) | ecosystem: Environmental > Aquatic > Marine > Intertidal zone...
GGCCTGTTTTGCGCAAAAATATTTGGACCAGTAAAAGATTATGAATGTTTGTGTGGTAAATATAAAAGACTCAAACATAGAGGAGTAGTGTGTGAAAAATGTGGTGTAGAAGTAACGTTATCCAAGGTACGCAGAGATCGAATGGGCCACATCGAGCTTGCGGCTCCAGTAGCGCACATCTGGTTTTTAAGATCTCTTCCATCAAGAATAGGTCTAATGATGGATATGACCTTAAGACAAATAGAGAAGGTACTTTATTTTGAAGCATTTATAGTAATTGACGGTGGCTTGACACCTTACGAAACGGGAAGTTTGCTAAATGAGGAAATGTACAACCAAGCTATTGAGGAATACGGAAATGAACTTAAAGTTGGTATGGGTGCTGAAGCTATAAAAGAGTTGTTACAAGATATTGATCTTGAAAAAACTTATGAGGAGCTATCTGAAGAAATTAAAGTGACTAAATCTCAAGCCAAAAATAAAAGAAATATAAAAAGACTTAAGCTTTTGGAATCATTTATTAAGTCAGGCAATAAACCTGAATGGATGATCCTCGATGTATTGCCTATACTACCACCAGATTTAAGACCTCTAGTTCCTCTCGAAGGAGGAAGGTTCGCTACTTCTGATTTAAATGATTTGTACAGACGCGTTATAAACAGAAATAATAGATTAAAAAGATTACTAGAACTGAAAGCTCCAGATATCATCGTCAGAAATGAGAAAAGGATGCTTCAAGAGTCAGTTGATGCACTACTTGACAACGGAAGAAGAGGTAGAGCAATAACCGGTACAAATAAAAGGCCTCTTAAATCTCTTGCGGATATGATTAAAGGAAAAGGTGGTAGATTTAGGCAAAATCTTCTTGGTAAAAGGGTTGATTACTCAGGAAGATCAGTAATAGTTGTAGGTCCAACACTTAGACTGCATCAATGTGGCCTACCAAAAAAAATGGCACTAGAATTATTTAAACCTCATATATTTGGGAAATTGCAAGCTCGCGGAATCACAACCACAATTAAATCTGCAAAAAAAGTTGTAGAGAAGGAAGGTGAAGAAGTTTGGGATATTCTAGAAGAAATTATCAATGAATACCCTGTAATGCTCAACAGGGCGCCAACTTTACATAGGCTTGGAATACAAGCATTTGAACCTGTCCTTATAGAAGGTAAGGCTATACAGTTACATCCGTTGGTATGCGCAGCGTTCAATGCAGATTTTGATGGCGATCAAATGGCTGTTCATGTGCCTTTATCAGTTGAAGCTCAAACAGAAGCTCGCGTCCTGATGATGGCTAGTAATAATATATTATCACCATCTAATGGGAGCCCTATCATCGTGCCATCGCAAGATATGGTTTTAGGAATTTATTATATGTCCAGGGAAAAACCAAATTCAAAAGGTGAAGGAATGATATTTAGTGATATTGAGGAAGTATCAAAAGCATATCAATCTAAACTGATTGACATTCATGCGAGAATTAAAGTTAGAATGAGGATAGTAGAACTTATTAATGAAGAGTTGAAAGTAGCAACTAAAATTGTTGATACAACTACAGGGAGAGCGCTAATATCAGAGATTCTTCCAGAAAATATTCCATATTCGTACATCGATCAAGATTTGAACAAAAAAGCAATTTCTAAATTATTTGATGTCTCATATAGACTTGCAGGTCTCAAAGAAACTGTATTATTTGCAGACAAAATTAAGAACATGGGATTTAAATATTCTACAATAGCAGGTGTTTCAATTGGTGTAGATGATATGGTAATTCCAAAGGAAAAGACAGCGATTACATCTAAAGCTGAAAAAGAAGTTAAAGAGATTGAGAAACAATATAATTCAGGTCTATTAACTGCTGGTGAACGGTATAATAAGGTTGTTGATATTTGGTCACACACAAACGATCAAGTTTCACAGGCAATGATGAAGCAACTAGGAACAGAAGTTACAAAAACCTCTTCAGGTGAAAAAGTTGAACATAAATCATTTAACTCAATATATATGATGGCGGACTCGGGGGCCAGAGGTTCAGCTGCACAGATTAGACAATTATCTGGTATGAGAGGTTTGATGGCTAAGCCAGATGGATCGATTATTGAAACTCCAATAACTGCAAACTTTAGAGAAGGGCTAGATGTAATGCAATATTTTATCTCTACTCATGGTGCAAGAAAAGGATTGGCTGACACAGCTTTGAAGACAGCAAATTCTGGATACCTCACCAGAAGATTAGTTGATGTTTCCCAAGATTTAGTTGTAACAGAAGACGATTGTGGAACAGAAAACGGTATTTTAATGAAACCATTGATTGAAGGCGGAGATATTGTAGAGCCTCTTAATGAGAGAGTACTTGGTAGAACCCTACTTAACGATTTAGTAAACCCTAAAACAAACGCAACAATTCTGAAAAAAGGTACACTCCTTGATGAGAATAATGTTTTATTATTAGAACAAAATGCGATAGACGAGGTATGGGTGAGGTCAGCAATAACCTGTGATATAAGACATGGTATATGCGCAGCTTGTTACGGAAGAGATTTAGCTAAGGGCAGGAAAGTAAGCATAGGAGAGGCAGTTGGAGTCGTAGCTGCTCAATCTATAGGCGAGCCAGGAACCCAGTTAACTATGAGAACATTCCATATAGGTGGAGCAGCTTCACGTGCTGTAGCCGCAAACAGCATAGAAGTCAAAAATTCTGGCACAATTAGATATCACAACCTTAACACTGTAATTAATAGCCAAAAAGAAATTGTTACTGTTTCTAGATCAGGCGAATTAGGCGTTTTAGATGATAGTGGAAGAGAAAAGGAAAGATACAAGATACCATATGGCGCAATTATCAAACTTCAAGATGGTAAGTCTGTTGATAGAGGACAAAACATTGTCACATGGGATCCACACACAACACCTATAATTACAGAAACAGCTGGTATCATCGAGTTTGAAGATTTTGAAGATGGCATTAGTGTTGAGAATATTATTGATGAATTAACAGGTATAACATCTATTAAGGTAAAAGATACAAGTAGCGTTTCTTTTGATAAAAACCGCAAACCAATGATAAAACTTGTGGATGCGAAAGGCAAAGACTTGCTTATCACAAATTCAAAATTACCTGCACACTTTTTATTACCATCTAATTCAACAGTAAACCTAACTGCTGGAACAAAAGTAGGTATAGGAGATGTTATTGCCCGTACTCCAAGGGAAGCATCTGGTACCAGAGATATTACTGGAGGATTGCCAAGAGTTGCCGATCTGTTCGAAGCTAGAGAACCAAAAGAAAAAGCAGAGCTTGCAGAAACAACAGGTGTTGTGTCATTCGGAAAAGAAACAAAAGGCAAAAGGAGACTTATAATCACAGATAATAACGGAAACGAACACATACAAATGCTTAGTAAAACAAAATTATTAAATGTGTTTGAGGGAGCTAGTGTGACACAAGGAGAAATTATTTCTGATGGAGAACTAGATCCACATGATATCCTCGCATATCGAGGAGTAACGGACCTAGCAGAACATTTAGTGAAAGAGGTTCAGGATGTCTACAGACTTCAGGGTGTAGCAATAAATGATAAACACATTGAAGTTATCTTAAGGCAAATGTTAAGAAAAGTTGAAATAACTTTTGCAGGAGAAACATCATTAATGCAAGGCGAGCAAATGGAAAAAACTCAAGTATTAGAGATCATAGATAATCTCAGAGCAAAAAATCCGGATGCGATGTTACCAACGTTTAAGCCTATGCTACTAGGAATCACAAAAGCATCACTTGTAACCGAATCATTTATATCAGCTGCTTCTTTCCAAGAAACTACTCGAGTACTAACTGACGCTGCTGTCAATGGCAGAAAAGATAAGTTAAGAGGTCTCAAAGAAAATGTAGTGGTCGGACGACTTCTACCATGCGGCACAGGTTTATCTGAGCAAACTGGAGATAATAAGTCTTTTGAAGAGATGTTAGAAAAAGAAATTGCTAGTGAGATAAACATAATACCTGAAAAGTCACCAGAAAGATCCGCTGAAGATCTTTTTAAAGACTAATACTATGTTTTTTTCTTTTATACTTAAACACTTCTTGACAGCAACTAACTGTACTAATAGAATTTCGCCTACTTATAGAGGAAAATATGGCAACAATTAACCAACTGGTTCGTAAACCTAGAAAAACAAAGATTGTAAAATCTGCGGTGCCTGCATTAGAGGCATGCCCTCAAAGGCGTGGTGTTTGTACACGTGTATATACAACAACACCAAAGAAGCCAAACTCAGCTCTTAGAAAGGTTGCAAGAGTACGACTTACAAATGGTCAAGAAGTAACATCTTATATAGGCGGAGAGGGGCATAACTTGCAAGAGCACTCTGTGGTTGTTATAAGAGGTGGAAGAGTTAAAGACTTACCTGGTGTTAGATATCATATTGTCAGGGGTAGTTTAGATACACAAGGTGTTGAGAACAGAAAACAAGGAAGATCAAAATACGGAACAAAGAGGCCTAAGAGTTAAAAATGCCAAGAAAAAGAGACATACCAAAAAAGAAAATAATACCTGACCCAATTTACAAGAGTACTAATATTACTCGATTAACTAATATGATAATGCAGGACGGAAAAAAAAGAACAGCTGAAAAAATAGTATATAATGCTCTTACAATCTCTTCTAAAAAAACAAAAGAAGAGCCATTGACTGCACTAGAAAAAGCACTTCAAAATGTTGGCCCATCGGTTGAGGTTAAATCAAGAAGAGTTGGCGGTTCGAATTATCAAGTTCCTATTGAAGTTAATTCCAAAAGGAGAATATCTCTAGCAATGAAGTGGATCATAGAAGCTGCCAGCAAGAGAAATGAAAAATCAATGAAAGAGAAGCTTGCATCAGAGATTGCTGATGCAATTTCAAATAAAGGATCTGCTGTTAAAAAAAGAGAGGATACTCATAAAATGGCCGAAGCAAATAAAGCATTCGCACATTATAGGTGGTAACTTATGGCTAGAGAAACACAACTCACTCATTACAGAAACATAGGAATTATGGCTCATATCGATGCTGGTAAAACGACCACCACTGAGAGGATTCTATACTATACAGGTGTATCTCATAAAATAGGTGAAGTTCATGACGGTGCTGCGACGATGGACTGGATGGAGCAAGAACAGGAGAGAGGTATTACAATAACTTCTGCTGCAACAACATGTTTCTGGAGAGGAAGCACCGATCAATATGATGAGCATAGAATAAATATTATCGATACCCCAGGTCACGTAGACTTTACCATTGAAGTTGAGAGATCTTTGAGAGTGCTAGATGGAGCAGTATCTGTATTTTGCGCCGTAGGAGGAGTAGAGCCTCAGTCAGAGACAGTATGGAGACAAGCTAATAAATACAGTGTACCTAGAATGGCTTTTGTGAATAAAATGGATAGAGCTGGAGCTGACTTCTTTAGAGTAGTTGAGCAAATCAAAACAAGATTAGGTTCTAAACCGGTACCCCTACAAGTTCCAATAGGAGCTGAAGATAATTTCAAGGGCGTTGTGAATCTAATTGATATGAAAGCAATTATATGGGATGAAGAAAGTCGCGGCATGAAATTTGATGAAGTTGAGATTCCTGAAGAACTTATATCAAAAGTTGACGAACTTAGAGAACAAGTTATCGAAACAGCTGCGGAAGCAAATGAAGAATTAATGGATGAGTACCTAAATAATGGAGAGTTAAGTCGAGAGCAAATAGTCCAAGGATTGAGACTTCAAACTTTATCAAATGAAATCGTTTTAGTTACTTGCGGTACAGCTTTCAAAAATAAAGGTGTTCAAGCTATGTTAGATGCAGTAATAGATTTTATGCCATCTCCACTTGACGTTCCCGCTATTAAAGGAATACTTGATGACAAAGATGAAACAGAAGGTAAAAGAGAATCATCAGATGACGAACCTTTTGCTGCATTAGCCTTCAAAATTGCAACCGATCCTTTTGTCGGTACTCTTGCATTTTTCAGAGTATATTCTGGCGTTTTAAAAGCTGGTGACACTGTCTACAATGCTGTTACACAAAAAAAAGAGCGCATAGGTAGGATATTGCAAATGCACTCGAATTCTCGTGATGAAATTAAAGAAGTAAGAGCAGGGGATATTGCCGCTGCAGTAGGTCTAAAACAAGTCACTACAGGAGATACACTGTGCGACCCGTCATCTGTAATTACACTTGAGAGAATGGAATTTCCTGAGCCTGTAATATCAATTGCTGTAGAACCAAAAACTAAAGATGATCAAGAAAAAATGGGTTTAGCGCTAAGTAAGTTAGCACAGGAAGATCCATCATTTAGAGTGGCAACCGATCAAGAATCTAATCAAACAATTATCTCTGGTATGGGAGAGCTACACCTAGATATTATCGTTGATAGAATGAAAAGAGAATTCAATGTTGAGGCTACTATTGGTAAGCCACAAGTTGCTTATAGAGAGACTATTAGGTCAACTGTTGAGCAGGAAGCAAAATACATTAAGCAAAGTGGTGGTAAAGGGCAGTATGGACATGTGTGGTTGAAGATTGAACCGCAAGAACCAGGAAAAGGTTATGAGTTTGTTAATGAAATAGTTGGTGGGGCTATCCCGCGTGAATTTATTGGTCCAGTTGATAAAGGCGTTATCGAGCAAATGGAAAACGGTGTTATTGGCGGGTACCCTGTTGTAGATGTGAAAGTAACTTTATATGACGGCTCATTCCATGACGTCGATTCAAGTGAAGTAGCATTTAAGGTTGCTGGTTCTCAGGCATTCAAGGAAGGCGCTAAAAAAGCTAAACCTGTGTTATTAGAACCTGTTATGAAAGTAGAAGCTGTTACACCAGGTGATTATCTAGGTGATGTAACCGGTGACTTAAATAGACGAAGAGGTATTATTCAAGGAATGGAAGAGACAGTTGTGGGAAATATTATAAAAGCTGAAGTTCCACTATCAGAAATGTTTGGCTATGCAACAGACTTAAGATCAATGACGCAAGGGAGAGCAACATATACAATGGAATTTGAGAAATATGCTGAAATACCAAGTAATATTGCAGAAGAACTTATACAGAAGGCATCATAAATATGGCAACTAAGAAGAAAAAGAATACTCAAAATATAAGAATAAGACTCAAAACCTTTGATCACAAATTAATAGATGCATCTTCAAAAGAAATCCTTGAAACTGCAAAAAGAACAGGAGCAAGAGTGATCGGCCCTATACCGCTTCCTACAAAGATTGAGAGGTATACAGTACTTGTCTCTCCTCATGTAGATAAAGATGCTCGTGATCAATATGAAATACGTACTCATAAAAGACTTATGGATATTATTGAACCAACAGATAAAACTGTTGACGCACTTATGAAGCTTGATCTCGCTGCTGGCGTAGATGTCCAAATTGAATTAAGCTAATTTAGCTAAAAAATCCTTAAAAAAGTGTAACAATTCTTAATTTTATGTTAAGATTCAGCACCTTAAATATTACTGAATTAACTAACTTTTTCATTTTGAGGACAAGAAAATGAGCATAGGCCTAGTTGGCATAAAAACTGGTATGACACGAGTGTTTGATGATTCAGGAATATCTATTCCTGTGACTGTAATAAATATAGATTCAAATCGTATATCACAAATTAAAACGAAGGATAGAGACGGCTATTCAGCTATACAAATAGCTTACGGAACTCAAAAAGAAAATAGACTAAGCAAAGCATTGCTTGGACATTATAAAAAATCAAATATAACACCCGCTAGAGGTCAGCATGAGTTTAGAGTTAATAATTTAACAGATGACATGACATTAGGTTCTGATATAAAAGTTGACAGATTTAAAGCAGGTGAACATGTTGACATAGTTGGTAAGTCTTTAGGTAAAGGTTTTCAGGGTGGCGTAAAAAGGCATCATTTTAAAACACAAGATGCAACACATGGAAATTCAGTATCACATAGAGCATTAGGATCAACAGGTCAGTGTCAAGATCCTGGTCGAGTATTCAAAGGTAAAAAAATGCCAGGTCAACTTGGCAATGTACAAACAACAATTCAAAATTTAACGATTGTAAAAATTATGCCAGAGGAAAATATCATGCTCGTTAAAGGCAGTGTTCCTGGACATAAAGGAAGCATTGTTATTATTAAGCCTACCCAAAAGAAATATACGCCAAAAGAGATTTATACAGAAACTGATATTCCTGAAGTGGCAACAAAAACTGAATCAACAGAGGCAAACCAAACTGCAGAAGCTATGACAAATCGTAAGCAGGACTCGATGAAAACAGAGCAAGCAACTGATGATACAACGCAAAAACAAACAAACCATAATAGTGACAAAGAATAATGAGCGCTGAACTAGCAAAAATATTTACAAAAGAATTTAATGAACCTTTGGTTCATCAAGTTACTACTGACTTCATGGCTAACCAGAGAAGTGGTACAAAGGCACAAAAAAATAGATCAGCCGTAAGTGGAGGCGGTGCAAAACCAAGACCTCAAAAAGGTTCTGGAAGAGCAAGAGCAGGTACTACAAGAAGTCCTATTTGGAGAACTGGCGGAGTTACTTTTGCTGCACAACCGAAAGACTACAATAAGAAAATAAATAAAAAAATGTACAAAGGTGCGCTAAATTGTATTTTTAATGAACTTTTAAAACGAGAAAGATTATTTTTATCTGATAAGCTCAATTTTGTTGATAAGAAGACGAAATTAGGTAAAGAACTACTAGATAATTTAAAGATTACTAATGCTCTATTTATTTCTACCGTGGATAATGCCAATGCATTTTTTTCACTTAGGAATATCAAAAATATATCAGTGATAGATTATAAGGATGTTAACCCGCATATATTAATGAAACATGACAATGTTGTTATTGATAAGGCTGTATTAGATCATATTAAAAAGGCAACCACATTATGAATACCCAGAGATTAGCAAATATTATTGTAAGTCCTAGAATTTCCGAAAAAGCTACTATGAGAGCAGATCTAGAAAATCAGCATGTGTTCTCGGTACTTAAAGACGCTACGAAACCAGAGGTTAAAAAAGCAGTAGAGCTTATGTTTGACGTTAAAGTTAAAAGCGTAAGGCTAATGAACGTTCAAGGTAAACTTACACGCATTGGCAGAACCTTTGGAAAAAGAAAAGATTGGAAGAAAGCTTATGTGAGACTCCAAGAAGGATTCGACATTAATTATGGTGAGGAAGAGGTTACTAAATGACAATTGTAAAATCAAAACCGACATCGCCAGGCAGAAGATTTAGAGTAAAAATATCTAATCAGGATCTATATAAAGGACAACCCCACGAACCATTATTAGCTAAGTTGAATAAAACTGGTGGGCGGAACAATCAAGGAAGAATAACCACAAGACACATTGGTGGTGGGCACAAGAAAAGATACAGGATTATAGATTTTAAAAGGAATAAAGACAATATACCTGCAACAGTTGAAAGGCTTGAATATGATCCAAACAGAAACGCTAATATAGCATTGCTTTTATATGCTGACGGTGAGAGAAGGTACATAATAGCGCCAAAAAACTTAAAATCAGGAGACCAGATTATGTCTGGAGATCAATCATCTATAAATATTGGAAATACACTCCCACTAACAAACATACCTGTTGGAACACAAGTGCATTGTATCGAGATGAAGCCAGGTAAAGGAGCCCAGATTGCTCGAAGCGCGGGTACAGTTGCTCAGATAGTTGCTATAGACGGTGACTATGCAACGCTCCGACTTAAATCTGGAGAGACTAGGAAAATATTTAAAACCTGCAGAGCTACTATTGGTGAAGTTGGGAATAGCGAGTACAATCTTCAAAAACATGGTAAAGCTGGCGCAAAGAGATGGTTAGGAGTAAGACCGACTGTTCGTGGTGTAGCTATGAACCCTATAGATCACCCGCATGGTGGGGGTGAAGGTAAAACATCGGGTGGACGTGATCCTGTTTCACCTTGGGGAACGCCAACAAAAGGTTATAAAACTAGATCAAATAAGAGAACTGACAAGCTAATTGTCAGAAGAAGAGTTAACAAAAATAGGAAATAGATGTGGCAAGATCATTAAAAAAAGGACCATTTATCGATCATCACCTACAAGCTAAGGTTGATAAAGCTCTTAAAGAAAATGATAAAAAACCAATTAAAACTTGGTCAAGAAGATCTATGATATCCCCAGATATGATTGGTCTTACGATAGCTGTCCATAATGGTAAACAGCACGTACCAGTATATGTAACTGAAAACATGATTGGACATAAGCTTGGAGAATTTTCACCTACAAGAGTTTTTAAAGGACATTCAGGCGACAGGAAAGCAAAAGGATAGAATATGAATACTCAAGCTGTTTTAAAATATCAAAAAATTTCTGCTCAAAAATGTAGACTGGTTGCTGACGCCGTAAGAGGTCTAACTGTCAATAAAGCATTTGAATTTTTAAATTATAGTAACAAGAAAGCTTCCCAACTGATCTTAAAAGTTTTAGAATCAGCTGTCGCTAATGCTGAACATAATAACTCTGCTGATATAGACGAATTAATTATAAAGAATGTTCTTGTTGATGAGGGGCCATATGGCAAAAGACATAGACCTAGAGCAAGAGGAAGAGTAAATCAGATTTTGAAACGAACAAGTCATATAACAATAGTTGTGAGCGATAAAGAGGAAAAATAATGGGACAAAAAGTACATCCAACAGGCTTTAGACTTGGTATATCCACAGATTACTCGTCAAAATGGTATGCCAATAGTAAAGATTTTTCTAATTACTTACTTGATGATTACCGTATACGTGATTACCTTAAAAAGAAATTAAAAAACGCATCTGTGAGTAAAATTGTTATCGAAAGACCAACCAAAGAAGCAATTGTAAATATATATACATCCAGACCAGGAATAGTTATTGGGAAAAAAGGTGAAGACATAGAAATTTTTAGAAACAAGATATCTATGATACTTAAAGTTGATAAATCAATGATAAAGGTAAATGTTAAGGAAATTAAAAAACCTGAATTAGATGCACAACTAGTTGCTGAAGGAATTACGCAACAGTTAGAAAGAAGAATTATGTACAGACGAGCTATGAAAAGAGCTGTCACAAATACAATGAGATTAGGAGCACTAGGAATAAAAGTAAATGTTGCAGGAAGATTAAATGGCGCAGAAATAGCCAGAAGTGAGTGGTATAGAGAAGGAAGAGTTCCGCTCCACACGTTAGACGCAGCTATTGACTATGGCTTTGCAGAGGCGTTAACTACGTATGGAATCATAGGCGTGAAAGTTTGGGTATATTCTGAAGACGAAATTAAAAATGATAATAAAAATAATAATAAAAATACAAAAAATAAATAATGCTACAGCCGAAGAAAACAAAATTTAGAAAACAACAAAAAGGAAGACTTCGTGGTTTTGCAACATCAGGAGCTAAAGTTAGCTTTGGTGAATTTGGTCTCAAAGCTACAACTAGAGGAAGGGTTACTGCAAGACAGATTGAAGCAGCTAGAAGAGCTATGACAAGATATATAAAACGTGGCGGTAAAATTTGGATAAGGATCTTTCCAGATGTGCCAATTACTAAAAAACCTATAGAAGTTAGAATGGGTAAAGGTAAAGGTAACGTAGAATATTGGGTATCTAAAGTTCAACCAGGAAAAGTATTGTATGAGATGGAGGGAGTATCAGAAGAAATTGCCAGAGAGGCGTTTAGACTTGCTGCTGCAAAGCTTCCAGTATTGACAACTTTTGTTTCTAGGACAGCGCTATGATGAAAATGGATGAACTTAGAAAAAAGAATGTATCTGAACTAAATCAAGTTTTAGATGATCTCGCAAAAGAAAGATTTTCTCTAAGAATTAAAAGGGGATCAGGCTTGAATCCTAAACCTCATTTATTCAGAGAAAATAAGATTAGTACTGCTAGAGTTAAAACGGTTTTAAAAGAGATTAATAATGGAAAATAAAACTACAAAGTCAATAACTGCAAAAGTTGTTAAAACGGCTATGAATAAGTCTGCTGTTGTAAGTGTTGAGAGACTTGTGAAACATCCAGTTAATGGTAAGTATATTAAAAGATCTACGAAGTACCATATTCATGATGAAAACAATCAGTGTAATGTTGGCGACACAATCAAGATTAAGCAGTGTAGGCCTATATCAAAAACAAAAACATGGACACTAGTTGAGGATTAGGGAAATACGATGATTCAAATGCAAACAATTCTTAAATCAGCTGATAACAGTGGCGCAAGAAGAGTAATGTGTATCAAAGTTCTTGGAGGTTCACATAGAAGGTTTGCGTCGGTTGGTGATGTCATAAAAGTGGCTGTAAAAGATGCTATACCCAAAGCAAAAGTAAAAAAAGGTGAGGTATATAACGCAGTGATTGTGAGAACAAAGAAGGGCGTTAGAAGACCTGATGGTTCACTAATAAGGTTTGATAGTAATGCTGTTGTATTATTAGATAATAAACTTGAGCCTTTAGGAACTAGAATATTTGGACCTGTCACAAGGGAATTGAGAGATTTAACTTTTATGAAGATTATATCTTTAGCACCAGAGGTACTGTAGTGAATAAGATAAAGAAAGGTGACTCTGTTATTGTTATCACCGGGAAAGATAAAGGTAAAAAAGGTGAAATCGTTAGATTGCTTGATAACAACAAGTGTATTGTTTCAGCTATTAATATGGCTAAAAAGCATACTAAGCCAAATCCAAATGCTGGTATTGAGGGTGGTATTATTGAAAAAGAAATGCCTATAGAAATATCCAACATAATGATATTCAATCCAGTTACTAAAAAACAAGATAGAGTTGGATTTAAAAAACTTGAGTCTGGTAAGAAAGTCAGGATCTATAAATCTAATAGAGAGGTCATTGATATCTAATGAATACATTCAAAGAATATTATCAAGAGAATGTTGTGCCAGCACTGATGGAAAGATTCAGCTTTAAATCTAATATGGAGGCACCACGTTTAGTTAAGATTACAATAAACATGGGTTTAGGTGCGGCAATTAACGATAAGAAAATATTAGAAAAAGCACAAGAAGAGCTAACACAAATATCTGGCCAAAAAGCAGTATTAACTTATGCCAAAAAATCTATTGCTAATTTCAAACTTAGAGAAGGTATGCCTATAGGTTGTAAAGTTACGCTCAGAAATCAAATGATGTATGATTTTTTTGAAAAGCTCATAAAAATTTCATTACCAAGGACTCGAGATTTCAGAGGATATAGCGATAAATCCTTTGATGGTATGGGCAACTATACTCTTGGGGTTAAGGAGCACATAATATTCCCAGAAATAGATTTTGATAAAATAGATAAAATCAAAGGCTTAGATATATGCATTACAACTAGCGCAAAAAACAACGAGGAGGCAATGGAGTTATTTAAACAATTTAACTTTCCATTTAAATAATATGGCAAAATTATCCATGATTGAAAGAGAGAAAAAGAGAGAAAAACTTAATAAAAAATACCTTTCAAAAATTAATATGATTAAAGATAAGCTCAAAGATAAAAAAACATCTGATGAAGAAGCTATGGAGTTGAGAACCAAGTTGCAAAAGATTCCGCTTAATGCATTAGCTGTAAGAAAGCGTAATAGATGCGCATTAACTGGGAGACCCAGAGGTGTTTATAGAAAATTCACTCTAGGAAGAACAAAATTAAGGGAAATGGCAATGCAAGGCTTAATTCCTGGCTTAACAAAAGCGAGTTGGTAATATTATGAGCATGAATGACACAATATCTGATCTTTTAACAAGAATACGTAATGGACAGATGTCCAATAAAGAGAGTGTTTCAATTCCTTTTTCTAAAATGAAAGAGGCTGTTTGTAAAGTTATGCTGGACGAGGGATACATCAATGGAATTAATATCGAGGAAAGTGATTATAAAAACCTAGTAATTGATTTGAAGTATTTTGATGGTAAACCAGTTATCGATTATATAAAAAGAGTTAGCAGACCAGGTTTGAGAATTTATAAATCATCCGATGAGATTCCTCTAGTTAAAAATGGCCTAGGTATCTGTATCGTGTCAACATCTCAAGGATTAATGACTGGAAAAATGGCAAAAGAAAAAAATTACGGAGGAGAGATTATTTGTTACATCTCATAAATATATGTCAAAAGTAGCCAGTAAACCAATAGAATTAAATTCTGATGTTCAATTAGAAGTTAAAGATAATGTAATAAATATTAAAGGGCCAAAAGGTTGTTTAGAATTTATGAAACCTAGTGACATAAATGTTGAACAATCAGATAATCTAATTAAAGTGTCTACTAATTCTGAATCAACAGCAATGAGCGGCACAACTAGGGCGTTATTATCAAACATGGTTATTGGCGTATCTAAAGGATGGGAAAAGAAATTGACTCTTGTAGGCGTAGGTTACAGAGCAAAAGCAGATAAATTGAAAGTTGAATTAACCGTTGGATACTCACATCCTGTTCATTTTGAAATTCCAAAAGGAATAACAATTGAAACCCCATCACAGACCGAAATAGTTATATCAGGTATAGATAAGCAAAAAGTCGGCCAAGTAGCTGCTGATATAAGAGCAGTAAGACCGCCTGAGCCCTACAAAGGAAAAGGAATTAAATACTCAGATGAGCAAATAGTCAAAAAAGAGGCTAAGAAAAAATGATAAGAGTTAATACTAAAAATAAAAACAACCAAAGAATTAGAAGAGCAACAAAGACCAGAGCTAAAATTGCTGAATCTGGTAATCATAGAATAAGTATTCATAGATCGATTCAACATATGTATCTTCAGCTAATATCACCTAGAGGTGATAAAGTAATAACTACTGTTTCTACAAATCAAAAGGATAATAAAGCTAAATCTAATAATATTGAAAGTGCAAAAGATGTGGGAGCTAAAATGGCTGCTTATATCAAAAAAGCTAAAATTATGAATGTAGCATTTGATCGATCAGGATATAGATATCATGGAAGAGTTAAAGCTGTTGCAGAAGCGCTTAGAGAAAATGGAGTAAAAATATAATGGCATCAGAAGAAAGAAATTCAGATTATATTGAAAAACTTGTAGCTGTTAATCGTGTAGCTAAAGTAGTAAAAGGCGGAAGACAGTTTGGTTTCACAGCACTTACAGTAGTAGGTGATGGACATGGACGAGTCGGTTATGGATATGGCAAAGCAAAAGAAGTACCGACAGCTATCCAAAAGGCTATGGAAAAAGCGAAAAAGAGTATGGTCTCTGTGTCTCTAAAAAAAGGCACTCTTCATCACGCTATTACTCATCAACATGGATCAGCTAAAGTATACATGCAACCAGCAGCTGAAGGTACAGGAGTTATCGCTGGAGGAGCTATGAGAGCCGTGTTTGAAGCAACAGGAATACATAATGTTCTTGCAAAAAGCATTGGATCAACAAATCCTATTAACGTTGTAAAAGCAACTGTAAAAGGATTAGAGTCTATGTATTACCCTGCTCAGGTTGCATTGAAAAGAGGCAAGAAAACCAGCGAGTTATAGGAAAGAAATTATGAGTAAAATTAAAGTATCGCAAAAACTTAGTTTAATTGGTAAAACAAAAAAACAAATATCTTGTATTAAAGGCCTTGGATTGAGAAGAATAAGGGACTCTAGAATTATAGAAGCATCACCAGAAAATCTAGGCATGATTGAAACTGTAAAACATATGGTTAATGTAGAACAAATAAAAGAGTAGAAAAATGCTTAATGAAATTAAATTAAAGAAAGAATCCAAACACTCTAAAAAAAGAGTTGGAAGAGGTATAGCGTCAGGCACAGGTAAAACTTGTGGCAGAGGACATAAAGGTCAGAAATCACGTACTGGTGGGAAAGTGCAAGTTGGCTTTGAAGGCGGACAAATGCCTTTACAAAGAAGACTACCTAAAGTTGGTTTTACATCTAAAAAAAATATCAATACTGTTGAATTAAAATATGATTATTTAGATAAAGTAACAGAAACTGATATAACTATTGATCTTCTAAAAAAATATAAGCTTATCAAAAACAAGGCTACTAAAGTAAAAGTTATTGGTCCTGTCAATATTACAACTAAGAAAAAACTTATAGATGTAGATGCAACTAAATCTGTTATGGAGTTCATCAAGTAATGTCAAAAAATGCTTCTAGCATATCACCCGGACTTGGCGGATTGACAAAGTCATCTGAAATTAGGCAAAGAATTTTTTTTGTAATTTTTGCGCTAATCGTATTTAGATTAGGAAGTTTCATTACATTGCCTGGTATTGATCCTGCAGTTATGAGTTTTCTTTTTGAACAACAAAGAGGAAGTATCTTAGATATGTTTAACATGTTTTCTGGTGGTGCTCTCTCTAGGATGTCAATATTTGCATTAGGTGTAATGCCATATATATCAGCCTCTATCATTATTCAAATGATGACACATATCTATGCTCCTTTAATACAACTTAGAAAGGAAGGGGAAAGAGGTAGAAAGATTATTACAAAATATACTAGGTACTTCACTCTAGTATTAGCATTACTTCAATCAATGGGTGTAATGAATGCCCTTATGAATCAAAATACGTCATCTACTACTCTTGTCCTCGATCCAGGCTTAGGATTCTTTATTACGGGAGTTGTCACATTAGTCACCGGAACAATGTTTTTAATTTGGTTAGGTGAACAGATTACAGAAAGAGGAATAGGTAATGGGATATCTATTATAATATTCGCAGGAATCGTGGCAGGCTTGCCATCCGCAATTGGAGGCACGATAGAGCTTGCAAGGAACGGAGAAATTCAAAACTTTAGTGTGATATTAATTTTTATATTAGCACTGATAATCACAGCTTTTGTGGTGTACATTGAACGCGGACAAAGAAAGATACCTATTAACTATGCAAGAAAAATGCAAGGACGTAAGATGTATGCGGCTCAAAGCAGCTTCCTTCCTCTAAAGATAAATATGGCTGGTGTAATACCTGCTATATTCGCATCTGCAATAATCTTATTTCCTGCAACAATTGCAAGCTGGTCAAGTGCAGGCTCTCCTGACAGTATTGTACAAAAAATTGCTATGACACTATCACCAGGACAGCCGCCCTATATTATTCTTTATGCATTAGCCATTATATTTTTCTGTTTCTTTTATACCGCTCTTGTTTTCAACCCTCGTGAAACAGCAGATAACCTGAAAAAATCTGGAGCATTTATTCCAGGAATAAGACCAGGTGAACAGACTGCTAAATATATAGATGGAATTACTACAAAGTTAACTACTGTAGGCGCGATATACATAACTGGAGTATGCCTATTACCTGAATTTTTAATATTATATTTTAATGTTCCATTTTACTTTGGCGGGACATCTCTTTTGATTGTAGTAGTTGTCGTTATGGATTTGATGGCGCAAGTTCAATCACACTTGATGTCACAACAGTATGAAGGAATGATGAAAAAAGCTAATTTAAGAGGTATTGGCGGAGGTATGAGATGAAAGTAAGAGCATCAGTAAAAAAAATGTGCAGAAATTGTAGAATAATTAGAAGAAATCGTGTTGTTAGGGTTATATGCAAGGACCCGAGGCATAAACAGAGACAAGGTTAATATATTTGTTGTAATAATGACTAATGAAATATAGAATTTACGCTCAGAGATAGATATGGCAAGAATAGCAGGAATAAATTTACAAAATCACAAACACATTTGGATAGCACTAACATCCGTATATGGCATTGGTGATACGCGTGCAAAATATATATGTAAAAAAATTGGTATAGATTCGACAAAAAAAGTAAAAGATTTAGAAGAAAAAGAACTAGAAACAATAAGACAATTTATAGAAGAATATCAACTTGAAGGTGATTTAAGACGAGAAAATTCGATAAACATTAAACGGTTAATGGATATAGGCTCTTATAGAGGCATTAGACACAGAAAAGGCTTGCCACTCAGAGGGCAGAAAACTAAAAATAACAGTAGAACTCGTAAGGGTCCAAGAAAATTACTAAAAGCAAAATAATATGGTAAATAAAACAAAAAAGAAAAAAGTTAAAAAGATTGTAAATGAAGGTGTTGCACACATTAATGCATCATTTAATAACACAATCGTTACAATAACAGATAAACAGGGAAACACACTTGCTTGGGCTACATCTGGTGGTTCTGGATTTAGGGGTTCAAGAAAAAGTACTCCATTTGCAGCACAAATAGCTGCAGAGAAAGCTGGTCAAAAAGCAATAGACTTTGGAATAAAAAGTCTAGAAGTTCTTGTAAAAGGACCTGGGCCAGGGAGAGATTCAGCTGTAAGAGCTTTGAATAGTGTTGGATATAAAATTACAAACATTAAAGACATCACCCCATTACCTCACAATGGATGCAGGCCACCTAAAAAGAGGAGAGTCTAATGGCTAAGTTTACAGGATCAAAATGTAAATTAATGCGAAGAGAAGGAACAGATCTGTATTTGAAATCTGGATCTAGGGCTTTAGATACAAAGTGTAACCTTGATAGAAAACCGGGCATTGTAGGTGAGCGTAGAGAAAAACTATCTGATTATGCTCTACAGTTAAGAGAAAAACAAAAAGTAAAAAGACTTTATGGTATTCTTGAGAAGCAATTTAGAAACTATTATAAAAAATCTGCAAGCAAAAAAGGTTCTACAGGCGAAAATCTTCTTTCCTATCTTGAATGTCGATTAGATAATGTTGTGTACAGATCTGGTTTTGGCTCAACGAGAGCAGAGTCTAGGCAGCTAGTTAATCATAAAAATATAGAAGTAAATGGACAACTAATAAACATACCTTCTTATCAAGTTCAAGCAACAGATAAAATTACTGTGAGAAATAAAAGTAAGGATCAGTCTCGTATCCAATTTGCCTTATCTGTAGCAGAAACCAGAAATTCAAGCGATTGGATTGATGTGGACACAAAGAACTTAGCGGCTACCTTTTTAAGAGCTCCAGAAAGATCTGAGCTTCCAAAAGAAATTAATGAATCACTCATCGTTGAATTATACTCAAAATAGCAGGTAACATATGAACACTATTACATTTTTAAAACCAAACTTAGTTGATATTGAAATAATCTCAAGCTCAAAATCCAAAATAGTTATCCAACCTCTTGAAAGAGGTTTTGGGCACACACTTGGTAACGCATTAAGAAGGGTACTATTATCATCTATGCCGGGATCTGCGGTAACTGAAGTCTCAATAGATAATATTCTTCATGAGTATAGTACTATTGATGGAGTACAAGAGGATGTCTTAGAAATTATTTTGAATATCAAAAAACTTGCCTTAGTTCTACATGAAAAAGATAAAATAGAAGTAGTTCTTAGAAAAACAGGGAAGGGTCCTGTGCTAGCATCAGACATAGAGAGTCATCCTAATTTAGAAATTAAAAATCCTGATTTTTGCCTAGCAAATATGACTAATGATAAGACTGAATTAGTAATTAATTTAACAATTTCTCAGGGTAAAGGATATCAGCCAGCTATTAAAAGAAAATTTAATGAATTAGAAGATCTTGGAATAGGAAAGATGCAGGTAGATGCATCATTTACTCCTGTAGAAAAAGTCTCTTATAGCGTAGATAACGCAAGGGTCAAACAAAAAGCAGACTTAGATAAACTTATAATCGAACTTGAAACAAACGAAACAATAGAACCAGAAGATGCAATAAGAACGGCAGGTAAAATTCTTAGAGAACAACTCGAAGTTTTCAGTCATTTGGAAATTAAAGATGACACACAAGACGTGGTAGATGAAAATCATATTGATCCTGTTCTACTTAGGCCAGTTGATGATTTAGAGCTAACTGTAAGGTCTGCTAACTGCTTAAAAGCTGAGAATATTCATTACATAGGTGATTTGGTTCAAAGAAGCGAAAATGAGTTACTCAAAACTCCTAACTTGGGTAAGAAATCATTAACAGAAATTAAAGATGTGCTTTCTACTCATAGTTTAACTCTTGGTCAAACTATAGAAGACTGGCCACCTAAAAATATTGAAAAAAGATAATGAGACATAAAAAATCAGGAAGACAACTTAACAGAAACTCATCACATAGAAAAGCTATGTTTAGGAATATGGCTATTTCTCTTTTTGACCATGAGCACATAGAAACCTCAGTAGCAAAAGCTAAAGAGCTAAGAAGAACTGCAGAACCCTTAATAACACTTGCTAAAAATGACACTTTAATGAGAAGAAGGTTAGCTTATTCAAGACTCGGTGATAAGAGAATTGTTAAGAAACTATTTGAAGTTCTCGGTCCTAGATTTAAGTCTAGACCTGGTGGTTATCTTAGGATACTAAAAAAGGGCTACAAACTTGGCGACGCTTCACCAGTTGCTTATGTGTTACTCTCTCAATAATATCAAAGTTTAGTTTTTAAATATTTTCCAGTGTAAGAACTTTTACACTTCATAAGCTCTTCAGGAGTTCCACATCCAATGATTTTTCCACCACCAGTTCCACCTTCGGGCCCTAGGTCAATAATCCAGTCCGCTGTTTTTATTACATCTAGGTTATGTTCAATAATTATTAGGGTATTCCCTTTTGTTTTCAATCTTTCTAAAACAGTCAATAAATTTTTTACATCGTAACTATGTAAACCTGTGGTTGGTTCATCAAGAACATATAGAGTGTGTCCTGTATCTGGCCTAATAAGTTCTTTTGCTAATTTGATTCTTTGGGCCTCACCGCCAGATAGAGTGATTGCGCTTTGACCTAATTTAATATAACCGAGACCGACATCTGAAAGAATTAAAAGTTTTTTATAGATTCTGGGGTAGTTTTGAAAAAAAACTAAACCTTCTTCAACAGTAATATCCAGTACTTCGCCAATATTTTTATCGTTCAATTTTATTTCTAATGTCTCATCATTATACCTTTGTCCATTACACTTTTCGCATTTTACATAAACATCTGATAAAAAATGCATTTCCACTTTTATTTGTCCTTGACCATCACAATGATGACAAACACCATTATTCTTTCCTTTCACATTGAAACTGAATCTACCTGGTAAATATCCCCTCGATTTCGATTCTGGCTTTTTGGCAAATTCTTCCCTTATTAGTGAAAATATACCTGTGTAAGTAACGGGATTAGATCTTGGTGTTCTTCCAATTGGACTTTGATCAATATCGATTATTTTATCAATATAGTTAATACCATTAATTTTTTTACAATGAACGTAACCTTCATTATTATCTAAAAGCTTATTAACAATGGAGGTATAGAGTACATTATTTATGAGTGATGATTTGCCTGATCCAGACACACCTGTAATACAAGTCAGTAAACCAATAGGAATCTCAGCATTAATATTTTTAAGATTATTTGCACTAGCATCAACTACGGACAACCATTCTTTTTTTGGTTTTAGTCTCTTCAAAGGTATCTCAATTTTATTTTTACCTGTAATAAAGTCTGACGTGTGAGATGAAACTTTTTTTAAACTTGATGGTTTCCCTGAAAAAACTACTTCACCTCCATGAACACCAGCGTTAGGACCAATGTCAACAATATGATCAGAAGTCATTATAGTATCTTCGTCATGTTCAACAACTATTACTGTGTTGCCTAGATCGCGCAAGTTTCTGAGCGTATCAAGTAATTTATCATTATCTCTTTGATGTAAACCTATTGAGGGTTCATCCAATACATACATTACTCCAGTAAGTCCAGATCCGATTTGACTAGCTAACCTTATTCTTTGCGCTTCTCCTCCTGATAGGGTTTCAGCACTTCTAGATAAGGTAAGATACTTCAAGCCTACATTGTTAAGGAATAAGAGTCTCGAAATAATTTCAATAATAATTTTTTCTGAAATTTTTGTTTTCATACTATCCAGTTTGATGTTCTTAAAAAAAGATAACGCCTCTTCAACATTCATTGCGGTTATCTCATTGATTGACATTTCATTGACGAAAATATTGCGAGCAGTTATATTCAATCTTTCCCCATTACATTCTCTGCAATCACTTTCAGTAAGGAATTTTTCATAATACCTTTTTATGCTATACCTAAATGCGTTGTTATAATTTCTTTCAAATATGTTACAAATGCCCTCCCAAATGTCTGTTTTTTTTGTGTGTTCAAATTTCTTTGTTTTCTTATTAAGTTTTACAATAGTAAAGTCTATCTCTTGGTCTGATCCATAGAAGAGTACCTTTTTAAAACTATTTGGAAGGCTATAAAACTGTTTATTAATATCTATATCGAAATGATTGGCAAGTGAGACTAACATAGAATGATATAGATAATTCTTCTCGTCCCAACCTGATATAGCGCCTTTTGTTAAGGTCAGTTCAGGATTCTCAATTATTTTATTTTCATCAAAGAATTCATCAATTCCCAGTCCATCACACTTACCACATGCCCCAGATGGAGAATTAAATGAAAATAATTTAGGTTCTAGTTTACCTATCGAATAGCCGCAATGAGGACAGGCATATTTAGTTGAAAATATCCTATCTTTATCATCTATAACTGAGGAAGCATATATTATACCATCCGATATATCTGATGCTGCATTAAGGGATTCTATTATTCTTAGTTTATTTTGTTCATTTATCTCAACTCTATCTATAATCACTTCAATATCATTTTTTTTCTTTGCATTTATGATATGACCCAGCATATGTTTTGATATATCACTTATTTTATGAATCTCTCCATTAACTCTTACTCTGTTAAACCCTTGTTGAGAAAATGATTGAATGGTCTTTGTGTGCTCTCCTTTCTGATTTCTTATTATAGGAGACAATATTAATACAGTTTCTTGTTCATTTTCTTTTAGAAGTTTCTGATACATTTGTGATGTTGACATTGCATCTAGGCTAACCTTGTGCTCTGGACATTTTGGAGTACCTATTCTGGCATATAGCAGTCTCAGATAATCATATATTTCTGTGACTGTCCCAACAGTAGATCGAGGATTATGTGAAGTTGATTTTTGTTCAATAGATATCGCAGGAGACAGTCCTTCAATTTTATCTACGTCGGGTTTATCTACCATTGATAAAAATTGTCTAGCATAAGCAGACAATGATTCGACATATCTTCTCTGACCTTCAGCAAATATTGTATCGAATGCAAGTGAGGATTTTCCTGAACCTGATAAACCTGTAATAGTAATAAGATTATTTTTTGGAAGTTTGAGGTCAATATTTTTAAGGTTATGAGTACGAGCACCTTTTATTTTGATAAACTTTTCCATCGGACAATAATAACATTTTTTATACACATAAACTCAACACTTTGCATATGCTATAATTGAACGATGTTTACAAGTATAGAAAAAAAATCAGTTATTTTAATTACCTTAATATATTTTTTTCGAATGTTAGGAGCATTCATGATATTTCCTGTCTTATCTGTGTTTGCTGACTCTTATAACATGTCCACTCCTTTTCTAATTGGCTTAACGCTCGGCATATATGGTTTAACTAATGCAATAATGCAAATTCCATTTGGCTTGTTATCTGACTTCTATGGAAGGAAAAATATTATATTAGTAGGATTGTCCATATTTCTTTTAGGGTCATTCATATGTGCAACAACAGACAATATATACTATCTGATTATAGGTCGAGCATTACAAGGAGCTGGCGCAATTTCAGGAGCTCTCATGGCTCTTTTGTCTGATAGTACTACAGAAAATAATAGAACAATATCCATGGCAATTGTTGGTGTAGCAATAGGCACCGCTTTTTTTAGTGCATTTATTATTGGACCTCTGTTGTCCAAATATTTTGAATTGTCTGGCTTATTCGTATTTATTATATTGTTAACAGCAACAAGTATTTTTTTAGTGTTATCGTTTAACAACACACCCTGTAAGAATGCACAATTTAATTTCAATATAAGAGATTTAGTTTTTGATAAAGCACTCAAACCTCATTTCATAGATATTTTAATTTTACATACTGTACTTACATCCTTATTTATTGCTATTCCTGTAATGATGACTGACATATATTTGATTCCATTAAGTGAATTTCCACAACTTTATTCGTCGATATTTATTTTATCACTAGTAATTACTTTACCCTTATTAGGATATGATAGAAAAAATCCAACCCTAGTTAAAAACATATCTTTAATAATACTTTCATTTTCTTTAATATTTTCATTCTTATTTTATAGCACTAGTTTATTTGTAATCATGATGGCCTTAATATTTTATATAGGCTCGTTCAGCGTACTTGAAGCAGGTATACCATCATCTCTGTCAAAACAAACTAATCAAGAAACACGTGGTTTGACGATGAGTATTTACACATCTTTTCAATTTTTTGGAACTTTTCTTGGGGGTTTTATTGGTGGCTATCTTTATGATGTATATGGATTAAGTGGCATTTTCTTTTTTACTGCTGTAATATCTGTTGTGTGGGTATTAATTTGTCTTTCACGAAATTTCATAGGAGCAGATATTGTCAGTAAATAAAGTGATATTGTTAGGTAGAGTAGGTAATGACCCTGAAGTTAAATTCATGCCTAGCGGCAATGCGGTTGTAAATCTATCGCTAGCAACTAATAGGAAATTTAAAAACCAAGAATCTGGGTCCTATGAAGATAAAACAGAATGGCATAGAGTAGTATTTTTTAATAAACCTGCTGAGACTATAGGTCAGTATGTTCGAAAAGGACAACAATTGTATGTTGAAGGGAGACTGCAAACAAGAAAGTGGCAAGACAAAGATGGTATTGAAAAATATTCTACAGATATCATTTCAGATAATTTCACATTTGTAGGTAGCAAGACCGATACTTCAGATAATTTTGCATCACCGAAAAGCCAAGATAGGAATGATTTTTCAAATCAAGATATCATTAAGGATGAAGACATTCCTTTTTAATAGATGTTAAATAATAAAAAGTATTTCATCAAATCACAAGGATGTCAGATGAATTCATATGATTCTGATAAAATTGCAGATTTACTCTCACATCATTTCAATATGACCGCCATTGATGAGCCGCAAAAAGCAGATATACTTATTCTTAATACATGTTCTATCAGGGAAAAAGCACAAGAAAAGGTGTTTTCTGAACTAGGAAGATGGCGAAAAATTAAAAATATCAGACCAAAAACTTTGATTGCTGTCGGAGGTTGTGTTGCCTCACAAGAAGGAAAAAATATACGTAGCAGAGCACCACAAGTAGATATCGTATTTGGACCACAGACGTTGCATCGTCTTCCAAAAATGATAGGAGATGTCCTTGAAAATGAACATAAACCTATTGACGTATCTTTTCCTTTGATTGAAAAGTTTGATTACTTGCCACAATCTAATTCGTCTAGCGTATGTGCGTATGTATCAATCATGGAAGGATGCAGCAAGTATTGTACCTTTTGCGTTGTTCCGTATACACGAGGTGAGGAAGTAAGTAGAAAATTAGATGAAATTATTTTTGAAATATCTAATCTTGTCAAAAATGGCGTTAAAGAAATAATATTACTTGGACAGAATGTGAATGCATATAAAGGAGTCAGACAAAAAGATAATAAATCAATAAACTTTTCAGAACTTATACGATATGTTTCAAATATAAAAGGTGTACAGAGAATAAGGCACACGACATCTCATCCTATAGATTTCACCGAAGACTTAATTGAGGAGTATAGAAATAAAAAGTTATGTAGTAATCTTCACTTACCCGTGCAATCAGGATCTGATTTTATCTTGTCAAAAATGAAACGCAAACACACTGCGATTGAGTATAAAGAAATGATTAGGAAAGTAAGATCGGTAAGACCTGAGATTAGTGTAACCTCAGATTTTATTATCGGATACCCGGGTGAGACTGAGCAATATTTTAGAGAAACCTTAAGACTGATCGACGAAGTTGGTTTTGATGACGGGTATAGTTTTATCTATAGTAAAAGACCTGGAACGCCAGCCGCTTATGAAGACGATAATATCCCTTTAAGTATAAAAAAAGAAAGATTATCAGTTGTACAAAACCTTATTAGAACAAACTCTAAAAAGTATCTAGAAAAATTAATTGGTACTAATCAAGAGGTATTAGTGGAAGGTCAATCGAAAAAATCTGGCGAACTTTTTGGAAGGACATTGACAAATAAAATTGTTCATTTTAAAGCACCAAAGTCATTAGTAGGAAAGATAATTCAATTGGATATTATGAGCGCAAATAGAAGCTCTTTGATTGGAAGGTTATAACTATATATGAGAGTAAACAAAAAAAATACTAATCAACATATAAAGTTAGAACCAATAGATAATGACCGGCTAGTAAATCTATGCGGTCTTCTAGATAAAAATATAAGGCAGATAGAATCATTTTTTGATGTTGAAATATCAAATCGTGGTAATTCATTCAAGATAACTGGTGAGAATGAAAATGTAGCAAGTACCTCTGATTTCATTGAGAAAATATATAATCTCTCTGAAAAAGAAGATATTACTCCTAAGCAACTTCACTTGTATCTTAATAATTCTGGTGAGTTTTTATCAACTAATGATGAAAGTACTAAAACGGATCTAAATTTAAAAAAAAATATTATTAAGCCTAAATCTAGTAATCAAAGAAAGTTTATTAAAATGATTAAAAAAAATACCATAACATTCGGTACTGGAGCTGCTGGAACAGGTAAGACATTTCTTGCAGTTGCATGCGCAGTAGATGCATTGGAAAAGGGAGAAGTTAAAAAAATTGTTCTTGTAAGGCCAGCCATAGAAGCAGGTGAAAAGCTTGGATTTTTACCAGGTGATCTAGCAGAGAAAATTGATCCATACTTACAGCCTTTATACGACTCATTGTATGAATGTTTGGGGTTTGATAATGTTAACAAGCTGTTAGAAAAAAATATAATTGAAATAGCCCCACTTGCTTATATGCGAGGTAGAACGTTAAATGATGCTTTTATTATTTTAGACGAAGCACAAAACACCACTATATCTCAAATGCAAATGTTTCTTACGAGAATAGGCTATGGTTCTTCTACAGTAGTTACAGGTGATGTAAGTCAAATAGATCTGCCACATGAGGCTCAATCAGGTCTTAAAGACTGTCTTGAGTTCATTTTAGGTATCAACGGAATTGATGCGGTACATTTTGAACCAAAAGATGTAATGAGGCATAAAATTGTCACATCTATTATAAATGAATATGAAAAAAGAAAAAAAAATAAAAATTAATTACGTAACATATATTAAAAATCATTATATACCTTCCACAGTTAATATGAAGAAATGGATATTAAAAAGTCTTTTAGTAGAACTACCTTCTCAAATTAATATAATTTTTGTCGGAAAAAAAAGAATAAGAACGTTAAATAATAAGTATTTAAATCATGATTATTCAACAAATGTACTTACCTTTCCTTATGATGATTCAGAATTGTTATCTGGCGATATAGTTCTATGTCCGGAAATCATTAATCATGAATCTAAAACATATGAATTATCAAAAAATTTACGTTGGGCACATATGATTATACATTCAATGCTTCATCTCCAAGGGTATGATCATAAAATAAAAAAAGATCGTTTATGCATGGAACGCATAGAAGTTAAAATATTACATGATATGAACTATGGTAACCCTTATGAAAGAATCTAAAGACAATTCTTGGATTAATAAGATTAAAGATCTTTTGATAGACAACCCAAAAGATAAAAAAGATCTTATCTCATTACTTGCAACAGCTGCAGAGGATAATCTTATAACGCAAGACTCTTACCAAATGATATTGGGGGTATTCAGCGTATCAGAAATACCGGTCAGAGAGATAATGATTCCAAGACCACATATGATAGCTATTGATGTAAATGACGAGCTAAGCACAGTGATTACAAAAGTTATAGAATCTGGACATTCTAGGTTTCCTGTAATAAATGGTAAGCTTGATGAGATTATCGGGATACTACATGCAAAAGATTTACTAAAAAACCAAATCAACATGATGGATGATTTTGACCTCCATGACTATATGAGACCAGCAACTTTTATACCTGAGAGTAAAAGATTAAATATACTGTTGAATGATTTTAAAGCAAGCAGGAATCATATTGCTATTGTTATTGATGAACACAGTAATGTATCAGGATTAGTTACTCTCGAAGATTTGATTGAAGAAATAATTGGTGAAATAGACGATGAGCATGATGTGTCATCAAAAGAGTTTATAATTCAACATGCTACTAATAAATATATTATTGATGCACTGCTTACACTAGATGACTTTAATGAAAGATTTAGAGCATCACTTATAGATAAGGATGTAGAGACTATAGGTGGTTTTCTCATAAACCAATTTGAGAGAGTTCCCAAGAAACAAGAAATCATTGAAATTAATAATTTAATTTTCACTGTGCTTTCTGTAGATTCTAAAAAAATTAATAGAGTACAGTTAGTAATTAAGAAAGATAATAATACCTCTTGAATTATCTCTACTTATTCATTTCAGCTCTTTTTTATGTGGCAGCATTTTCTCCATTCGACTTAAAAATATTAATTTTCTTATCCTTGATATTGTTTCTGATGATTATAGAAAACCTTGTAACAAGGAAGAAAATACTATTTGCATTTCTTTATTTCGTCTTCATCCATATTATTGGCATTTCGTGGATTAATATTAGTTTGATTTCTTATGGATCTATGAATATGTTTAGTAGTCTTATTGTCACAATTGTCTTTATCATAGTAATAAGTGCACCATATGCAGTGATAGGACTCTTTCATAAATCTATACAGGACAATGGTTTTTATAATTTAAATATAATAGCTCTTATTTTCTTATTGGCTGAATATATTAAATCAATTATTCTAGGAGGCTTTCCGTGGCTTTTGATTGGACATTCTCAAAACTCATCTATCTTTAACTACATATATCCTATCTTTGGCAGTTACTTCGTTACTTACTTATGCGTATTAATTAGTGCTTTTTTTTATAAAACCATCATTAATCCGGACAATAAGTATATTTATTTATCCTCTATAATATTTATAACTTATTTACTAAATCCAGTAATTACTAACTATCAAGAAAAGTCGAACGAAAATAAAATTAGCTATTCGATTTATCAACCGAACATCTACCCTAATCAATCATATAATCCAAAAGAGTATAAAAAAATATCACAGAAATATATAAATTATATCAAGAAGAAAGATCAAGCAGATATCATAATTTTACCTGAAACAATAACGCCATATATTCTTATGAGAAACGACGATTTGCTAAGAGAGATTATTAAATCATCTAATGATAAAAAAATCATTATTGCTGGATTCTTTACTCAATCAAAAGATGATATTTATAATAGTATGGTTGTCTTCTCGGACAATATTGAATTATATAATAAACGTAAACTGGTTCCGTTCGGTGAATATACACCATGGTACGATACCCTTATTAAGTTATCTCAATCACTTGCTATACCTTTATCAAATATTTCACATGGTAATGATGAACAAGATGAAATCTATGTAAATCGATTTAAAATAATACCAATTATTTGTTTTGAAAGTACATTTCCGAATATTATAAAATCTAATATTAGAAATGAGATTATCATCAATATTAGTAATGACAGCTGGTTTGGCGACAGTCTTGCCCCTCATCAGCATCTCCAAATAACACAAATAAGAGCTTTAGAGTTTAATAGATACATTTTGAGAGCAACAAACACAGGTATAAGCGCTGTAATTAATAATAATGGAGTTATTATTGATCAAATTTCCAATAATAGCGAAGGAGAAATGAATGGATTTGCATATATTGGACTTAATAAGTCAATATATTCTCAATTTGGTGATCTAGGCATTTTGATGTTACTATTTTTGTCATTACTTTTTAAGTTATATAAAAAACCAAAGAAACTATGAATAAAGATTATCATCCATCTAGTATAGAAAAGACTGTGCAAGCGATATGGAGAAAAACAGCACCGGATAAGGACAAGCTTTTAGATTCAAAGAATAAATATTATGTACTTAGTATGTTTCCTTATCCAAGCGGAAAACTTCATATAGGTCATGTAAGGAATTATACTATCGGAGATGTAATATCAAGATCCAATAAAATGTTGGGCAAAAATGTATTTCAACCAATGGGCTGGGACGCTTTTGGTTTACCTGCAGAGAATGCTGCCATTAAAAATAACGTTCATCCGGAAGAATGGACTAAAAAAAATATTAATCATATGAGAGAACAACTTCAAAATATCGGTATTTTGTATGATTGGCAAAATGAGCTATCTACAGCGGATCCAGAGTATTTCCGATGGGAACAATGGTTCTTTATTAAACTTTTAAAAAAAGGACTAGTCTACAGGAAGTTATCAGAGGTTAATTGGGATCCAGTAGATCAGACAGTTCTTGCAAATGAACAAGTTATTGATGGGAGAGGATGGAGATCAGGAGCAAAAGTAGAAAGAAAAGAAATACCTCAATGGTTTTTAAAAATAACAGAGTATGCAGATGTATTACTAAGTGATCTAGATAAACTTTCTGGTTGGCCCGAACCAGTTAAATTAATGCAAAGGAATTGGATAGGTAAATCGAAAGGACTAAATATAAATTTTAAATCTTGTGATAATGATTATGTATACACTGCATTCACAACAAGGCCAGATACTATCTTTGGAGTTTCATTCCTCGCTATTAGTATAAATCACCCATTAGCGAAAAGTCTGTCTGAGAGTAACGATGATATAAATAAATTTATTACAAAATATCAGTCATTAAAAGTATCAGAAGAAGCAATGGCAAAAATAGAAAAAGATGGAATTTTTACAGAGCAATATTGTTTCCATCCTGTTACAAAAAAGAAAATACCTATATGGATAGCAAATTATA
>Ga0181597_10001093_pt1 | contig 30556 bp, 29 predicted proteins | sample 041ome_5_FD_148647 | JGI IMG/M metagenome (GOLD analysis project Ga0181597, IMG submission 148647) | Coastal salt marsh microbial communities from the Groves Creek Marsh, Skidaway Island, Georgia - 041403US metaG (spades assembly) | ecosystem: Environmental > Aquatic > Marine > Intertidal zone...
ACCGTTTCCGGTGTGCGTTGTTCGAGTAAAATTTCTAGCCCTTCTGTTTCACGGGCTTCGTCGGAGGAGCTATAATGACGAATGGTCAAAAGTTCAACTGAGTCGGTCCATTCAAGTTCAAACTCTTCCTTTAATTCGGACAATACTTTCGGGACGATTATAGTATCATGATTTATACAGAACATGGCTTTGGTTGCCGTGTTACGCATGAGATTTACTACAATTCCTTTTTTAGCAAATAAGTGATATACAGCACTGAGGTGATGCTCGGCAATAAAAGCTAAATCTTTAGTGCTTATCTGCAACAGTAATTGATTTTTTTTCAAAATGAAGTTGGCTACCTGCGGCACTGGATGCTCCATGCCTCCAATAGTAGTTCCGGGTTTTGAAGAGTCAACAAAGCTTTTAATTTGAAGCGGGATGTTTTTCTTTTTTAGCGGTTGAATGGTTTTAGGGTGGATAATTGAAGCCCCATAGAAAGCCAATTCAATTGCTTCATTAAACGGTATGCTGTCAATTTTTGTTGTATTACTGAATATTTTAGGATCACCATTCAACATTCCCGGCACGTCTTTCCAGATGGTAAGGCTATTCGCATTGAGGCAATAAGCGAAAACTGCACCCGTATAATCTGAGCCCTCCCGGCCAAGAGTGGTGGGTTTTTCGTTTTCTGTAGAACCAATGAAACCTTGTACTACATGCACGCTTTCTTCAATTATAGTGGATTGGATAGCTCGAGTAGTTTCCTCCCATTTAACAGTTGCTCTACGAAATTGGTCATCTGTTTTGATCAGTTTTTTTGTGTCATGCCAGACGGTATCACGGTTTAAACCAACATAAGCAGCTATGATTCGTGTGGAAATGAGTTCCCCATGATGAACAATGGCGTCGTAAGCTTCACTGTAGTCCGCATATTTTCTTTGAGTGCTATTACGGGCACTTTCAATGATTTCTATTACGTTGTTGGTGATTTCTTCGGGTTCATCAAAGAGATTATTGATGATGCCAAGATGAAATTCTTGGATGTCATCGAGCCATTTATTCATTTGCTCCTCTTTCCCTGCTTCATCTCCGGCAAATGCACGCACCACTTCTTCTAAAGCATTGGTTGTTTTACCCATTGCACTGACCACCACTATAATTGGCCGCTTATCGTCGTGTTGACTGATTATTTTGGCAACGTTTTTAACGCTATTGGTGTCTTTTACGGATGCACCACCAAATTTAAAAATTAGTGGACTTCTCATTTGTATTGGGATAATTGTTCTTGAGTTAATGTCCCAAGCTGCCATTGCGAATCTAAGCTCGCGTTATACTTTTTATAAAAGTTCAATGCTGGTTCGTTCCATGAAAGAACGGTCCATTCCATTCGTCCTACGTTTTGATTTGCAGCCACTTTTAGTACGGATTCAAAAAGCTGCTGGCCAATACCAACCTTTCTAAATGCGGGCTTGACATATAAATCTTCTAAATGAAGAGTTGGACCTTTCCAAGTGCTGTATCTAGGATAATAGAGGGCCATTCCAATAACGCCTTCTACAGAATGTTCGGCAACAATACAATCGAACCGAGACTCAGAAAAACCGTGCTGAATAAGGTCTTTTTCGCTTATGCGAACGGCATGAGGTTCCTTCTCATAAACGGCCAATTCCGTAATAAGCGCCAAGACTGCTTTCATGTCTTCCTTTTTAGCTAATCGAATCTTAGTCATTGTTGCGAAGGTAAAGTAAACTCTTCTTTGAATAGAATAAGTTCAATGCCGAAAAACAGGTTACACAGAATCTATACCACGGGTTCACTTTTGTATTTTCAAAGCATCTCTTTTAATGCTTTCCACCACACTAGGATCTAGAAGTGTTGAGGTATCGCCCAGGTTACTGGTATCTCCTTCTGCTACCTTCCGGAGAATCCTTCTCATTATTTTTCCTGAACGGGTTTTAGGGAGACCGGATACAATTTGAATAACATCTGGTTTAGCAATTGGACCAATTTCAGAAACAACGGTACTTATAATTGATTTACGAACTTCTTCTGAATCATGTCCGCTGCCTTCAAGGATGACGTAGGCATAAATCCCCTGTCCTTTGATTTCGTGAGGATAGCCCACCACTGCACTTTCTGTTACTACTGAGGACGCATTGATTGCATTCTCAATTTCAGCCGTTCCAAACCTGTGACCGCTCACATTAATGACATCGTCTACTCGGCCAATAATCCTGTACATGCCGTCTTCACGACGGGCGCCATCTCCAGTGAAGTAATACCCTTCATAGTTGCTAAAGTATACGTTTTTGCACCGTTTGTGATCGCCATAAGTGGTTCGCAACATAGAAGGCCAAGGATGTTTTATACAGAGATAACCTTCAATACCGTCGCCTAAAATTTCTTTTCCATCCCCATCCAATAATACGGGTTGTATGCCTGGTAAAGGCCGACCGGCATAGGTAGGTCTTTGAGGACTGTGAGAGCCTAAACCTGAAATCATAATTCCGCCCGTCTCTGTTTGCCACCATGTGTCAACAATAGGACAGTTTTCATGGCCCACTTTCTTGTTGTACCAATGCCAGGCTTCTGCATTAATGGGTTCGCCAACTGTGCCAATAACTTTGAGTGAACTCAAAGAGGCTCTTTCAACAAAAGTATCGCCACAGGCCATTAAAGCACGAATAGCTGTTGGCGCCGTATAGAATTGATTCACTCCATATTTATCACATATGTCCCAAAAGCGTCCCGCGTCCGGCCATGTTGGTACTCCTTCAAACATCATTGTAGTGGCCCCATTCAAAAGGGGTCCATATATGATGTAACTATGGCCTGTAATCCAACCAACATCAGCAGTACACCAGTAGATATCACCTCGCTCATATTGGAACACGTTTTTAAAACTGTATGCTGTATACACCATGTATCCGCCGCATGTGTGTACAACACCTTTAGGCTTTCCAGTAGACCCGGAAGTATATAGAATAAATAGTAAATCCTCTGCTTGCATAGGTTCCGGTGCACAGGTTGTTTCAACTTTAGCAGCTTCTTCTTCATACCAATAATCACGCTTCTCTAACATAGCAACTTCTCTGTTGTCGCGCTTAATTACAAGTACACTGTGAACAGAATCGCAGCTTTTCAAAGCCTCATCTACGGTATGCTTTACAGGTAAAGACTTTTCGCCACGGTACATTCCGTCTGAAGTAAGTACACATACACATTGACTGTCATTAATGCGGTCTGCCAAGGCATTTGAAGAAAACCCAGCAAAAACTACTGAATGGACGGCGCCTATTCTAGCACATGCCAAAACACCAATAGTTAATTCGGGTATCATGGGCATATAAATAGCAACACGATCCCCTTTCTTAACTCCTTTGGACTTGAGTACATTCGCAAAGCGACATACCTGCTCATGTAATTCTTTGAAAGTAAGTCGAACTTCCTGCTCATTAGGATCATTTGGTTCCCAGATAAGTGCAGTGTCCTCCCCGCGTTCGGTGAGATGGCGGTCTATACAGTTTTCGGTTATATTTAAAACGCCCCCTTGAAACCATTTTACATTTGGGGTATTGAACTCCCATTCCAAGGTTTTGTCCCAGGGTTTCTGCCAAACAAATTCATGAGCTATACCTTCCCAAAATTTCTCCGGATGTTCTGTGGATGCTTTGTATGCGTCTTCATAGTTGGCAAAGCTGTCTATGCTGTAATGGTTCATTTGCATTCTTATTTTAAGTGAAATAGAATTGAAGATATAGTGCGGAAAAGTTAAATTTTTTCCAATTGAGGCTTTCTGTTATTACGCCATTGGATGACCATGAACTTCTCACCAACTTCGGTAATAATCATTCCGTGACCTAGGAGATTTTCTTCTTTGGACGTGAAACTCGAAAGTTGTTCATGATTTAAAAACTGATAGCTTGGGCTAAGGTTGTCTGTATTCAATGGACGTTTAATTCCGTATTGCTTTACCCAATTCATTACACTAACATGAGAAACTCCTAAGATGCGTTCTATTTCGCGGTAGCTGATTCCCTCAACGTATAGTTGTAAGGCCTTTACTACATAATAGTCGTCTATTCTTTTCCCAAGTTTCTGAACGGTAAAATAATAATTGCAATTTTTGCATTTGTAGCGCTGACGACCCTTGATAATGCCGCTTTTAACATAATCGTTATCATGGCATTTTGGACAGTGTTTGTTGTCTGACATATTTCTTAATTGGCGGGTTTTAGGTTTTGTCTGAAAAGAAAAAGCCAACACCGCTCAATCTTCTCAGAAAACTAAATGTAGCTATTTCTAATTAACTTAAAATACACGATCCATGAAAATTTACCGATGAGTATAAGTGGTGATGTTTACAAACGAATTAATAAACCATAGTCTATGCCAATACAGACAATGTGTATGGCTTGTAAAAAATCGAATTGACCATTCCGTAAAGTAGATTTAATCCTTATTCAAAATGTATATCAAATAATCTTTAAGAAGACTTAACGTCATCTATGATTCTATTGATATCAGCAATTGTTTTTAGGAATTCAGCAGAACGCTTTTCTCCTATTTTGTCAGCGATGAGCTGATTAAACTCAAGCACAACGCGTCTGGCAATATTTCGTTTTTTTAGTCCAGCGTCGGTAAGCTTGATGAGTACGGATCTCTTGTCTTTAGGATCAGATTCTTTAACAATAAAACCTTGTTTTTCCATGGATTTCAGCACTCTACTTAATGATGTGCTTTCCATACCCATTTTGGGGCCAAGAGCAGTAGAACGAATCCCATTATTGATGTCTATATTCAGGAGAGCCATACCAACTGAGGTAGTAATCCCCCCTTGAGCGACAAGCTCATTGTACATTTTCGCTACCTGAATCCAGGTTTTACGAATTTGAAAATCAAAGGTTAATTCGGGCTTCATAGTAACCCGAAGATACGTTTTTATCCTATGCGTGCATAGTAATTAGTAATTCAGATTTCTCGTAATCTGAGGTAGGATAAAGAATTTAATGTCTTTAGAGAATTCGGTGTAGGCAGCTCTCCGAGAAGCCTCTTTATCCGCACTGATACCGAATTTTTCCATTTCATTACTTGACCAAAGTATATCTCCTTGAATATTGGTAAGGACAAAGCTACCTGAGATAACATGTTTATTTCTGCTATTACTCATTTTAAAATCGTGTTCTTCCCCTCTGAAAGCTATTTGCAGTGGTGCCTCTTGTCTTACTGTGAATTTTGTGGAAACAGCTTCACCAATAACCTTTTGAAGATTTCTAGGCCCTTGAATACTCACTAGAGTGTTTTGAAAGTATACATTTTGACTCATTTTCCAGCGAGAAAATTCTTGCAGCCACAGCCTAACTAATCTATCATTCTGAGGTAGTAGTTTGTTGAAGTCAATAGATCCTTCTAATGCAATGGAATTGGTATTTCCTGTTTTGAAGCAGCGCAGGGATGAAGTGGTGCTACTGTATGAAAATTTACCGCTGCTTGAGCGCAATTCAAACCAAGCACCCAGTTCTTCATCCTCAAAGTTTAAAGTCGCAGAGAATAGTTCGGGAAGACCAAGATAAAAGGTGCTTTCTGGAACTGATAGACTGGCATGAATGTCTTTTTCAATATTTCTTAATGCACTAATGAAATTGGTCTGAGTTTCAACTTTAAATTGTGGATCCATTAGAAAATCGCGTTGAATAGCCTTGTCAATGGCGTCGGCTAACGCATGAAATCGCTGGGTAAGTTGTCTTGAAGATTCATTGGCAATCAAGAGTTTTTCTTGAATCCAATTCATGGCTATGGCGTCATTTTCAGCTTTTCGTGCCAAGAAATAAGGTAAATCAAGCTTATAAAGCACGTAATACCTCAATTCATCTGAATAGGTTTCTACAACTTCATATTCTTCTAGTTTGATATGGCTTTTGGTAGAAGTTTCCGATTTAAATGCGCTGCTAAATCCACCGCTGTCTTCTTTTTGAAGCAGTTTAGTTTCATCAAAAATTTGACTTTCTACTTCGCCTGCTAAATCTGCAAGTGCATTGGATCTTGCCGCCTGTTGATAGGCTGCGTTGGGGTTGATATAACTCATGCCTACGCCATAAACATAAGTTCTTGATTGATCAATAGGTTTAGAAAGAACCCACTCAGGAACTATGTTCTTTTGACTACCGCAGGAAAGGAGTAGCAGGATAAATGATGCAAACGTTAGTTTTTTCATGGTCTTAAATCTAGCGACTTAATGTGAATCGCGCCATTTCTAGCAAAACTATTGATAGCCCCTCTACGCATAGTCGCAGGGTTTTGGAGACTTCTGCTTGCCTTGCGCAAGTTATCTAGTTGTCTACGTTTAGATTCGCTTATTTCTGGCCGGTCAGAGCTGTGCGCTTTACTCTGGTATTTCCAATATCCGGGAAAAAGTTGGTCGTTGCGATACTCCAAATAATGCGCTTGATCACGGTCATCGTACTCTAAAGTTTTTACACTTATAATCTGTGAAGTTGCACGATTGGTGAGAACAAGTTCCGCTATGTAATGAACACTATTTTCTTTGAAGAATTCTCTGTAGAAGACTTTCCTGTATTTGGCAGTTTTTACGGTTTCGCCTTCTTTGTTTTTGGTTTCTACGTAATAGCGCTCGTATCCTTTTTTAGTTTCAGAACGCAGTTCCCCTTCAATTTCGTCCGCAATATTGATGGTCACTTTAAGATAGGCATTGGCACTCAGGATTTCCTGCGTTAATGCTCCATCCGCGGTACTTCCTTGCACAATCGCCTCCTGTTCCTGTTGGATTAAATCAAAATTCGTTCTGTCTACCAACTCAATGAATGGGTCTTTCATGGCGTAAATCTCACTTATCAGCCTGGATTGTACAGCGGAGCTAATTGACAATTCCTTACCAGAAATAGCTGGGTCAGACACTATACCAATTCTATATTTTCCCCTTTCCAAGGCTTCCTCCATCAAAAGCTTCAATTCATTCTGATCAGGGTACTTTTTTCGCATTGGTTCAAGGGTGTAGTACGATTTCCTGTATTCTCCCAATTCAAATTGGTGCAAGGCTGTTGTATAAATAGGTTCAACTTCGCTAAATCTTAGCAGGGCTTGAACATCCTTATAGTTTTTATCTAATTGTGCTAATTCTTTTAATCGCTTGTTGGCTTGGTCATAGTGTTCATGCCGTATAAGGTCATGACATCTTTCATAAACCTTGGCCATGTATCGGCGTTTTTGACTTTGAAAATCTTGCGTGTAAAAACCTTCATACCTGCTCACACTGATGTAAGGCTTCAAATAATTAGTCCATTTTTCAGCATCTAAAAATTTGTAAACAGAAAGAGAATCATTCCCGTCTGCGAATCGATAGTTAGTATAGAGTTCTTCTAGTAGTGCTGTTCCATAATTACTCATTGCTGACAAGTACTTTGCACTGTTAGGTCTTCTGTCAATAGAATACTTAAATTCTGTAACAGCTTGTTTCAAGACTCTAGCTTCTGCGAATTTCATTCCTTGTTTGTAATGATAGCGTGGGCCTTGACAACCTATAAACAAGAGGGAACATAGTAGTAGAAGATGTATTTTTTTCATTGCGATCATAGTATAACTTGTATAACAAAAGCTGTGCCTTGGTGGTAAAGTTAAGTCTTGCTATTATTTTTACACCATGAATAACCCGATAGTCTTACTATCACCATCTAAAGGGATGGGCAGTTTTCCGTCAAATGCGCCATATGTTGGCTCTGCTTCCGTGCCTTTTTCACAGGCCACCAAAGAAGTCGTGGAGACCATTCAAGGGATGAGCTCAGGTCAGCGGAAAGAATTATTCAAAGTAAGCGACAATTTGTTTCATTCTGTTGAAAGATTTTGGTCCTTGCCTCCATTGGAATACTTAGAGCCTTCTCAGGGTCTTCCTGGATTATTTGCTTACACCGGTGAGGCCTTCAAAAGTTTTGATGCACATTCCCTTGGAAATAATGCGATTCAACGTGCTAAAAACTCTTTGGTAATTGTTAGCGCTCTGTATGGAATTGTAACGGGTGAAATGAATATCGTAAACTACCGTTTGGAAATGCAGAGTAAACTGGGAGTTAATGGGTACAAGAATTTATATGGCTTGTGGCGACCTATTCTTACTCAATGGTTGAACCAACAGGAATCCAGCTTTGCGGTCAACTTATGTAGTAATGAATATTCCAAGGTATTTGATTGGAAATCAGTTACCATGCCTGCCATTCATATTGATTTCAAGCAGATGAAAAATGGTGAGATTAAGTCGGTATCGGCATTTTCAAAACAAGCGCGTGGAACCATGGCGCGTTGGATTTTTACTGAGAACATACAGACTATATTTAGTTTGGCATCGTTTGACTTGGATGGGTATCGTCTTTATAGTCACGAAGGCGATAACATGGTATTTTTAAGGGAAGAATAAAAGATGATGAAAAATAAGTTTCTGATTGTAGTACTCTTTATGAGTTTAAGCACGCTGGTGAAGGCACAGCGCCCAACCTCATTTCTTGAATTGGGTGGTTATGGCATGTCGCAAAATTACCTAGGAGATGTTAATAGCAACTCTTTGAGTGCTTTTACGCAAGAAGCAAGATTTGGGGCAGGTGCTCAAATTAAGTACAATTTCAGTAGCTTATGGAGCGTAGGCGCAGATGTGAATTTTGGTGATCTATATAGTCATGATAATCTTCATGGTAACGAGTCTAGAGATTATAGAGTGGATACAGAAATCCTTCAAATGGGTGTATTTACTAACCTTCATTTTATCCCATTCGGTAAGTACAATTTGCGCCATAAACACACCCCTTTTCTCCATCTTGGAATGAATGCTTTGACTTATCAGCCAAACTTGAACACCAATGCACAATATCCAGATGAAATTGAATTGTATCCAGGAACAGGAAGAGCATTGGGTTATTCTATTGGGTTTGGATGGAGAATCAGAAGGTCGCTAAAATCCTTTTATAACGTGGGTATATTCTATAACGGTTTTGGTGTTTCAAATATTGAAGGATTCAATTACAGTGATGAATTCACAGCAGCCAATCCTGGAATTAGAAACAGCTTGGATGGATGCATGACCTTGAAATTTGGTATGAGTCTCGGTTTTTTTGAGCAATAAGTTTTCGGCACAGCCTTTGAACCATATATAGGGCGCTCTTTTAAGGCGCTCTTTTTTAACATTCAATGACAGCATGACTGCAATAAACATGGGTTTAGTTGTCAAGAAATTGATTTTATGGACAGTTTGTCACTTAGCGATATAATTAACGAAAGCACAGAATTTATTCCATTAATGACCTCTGACGAGGAAGTGGAAATTAACAATACCGATTTACCGGAAGAACTACCCATCTTGCCATTGCGCAATACCGTTATTTTTCCAGGGGTAGTTGCCCCAATAACGGCGGGTCGGGATAAGAGTCTGCGTCTTATTCGTGATATTAAGGAAGAGCCAAAATACGTGGGTATGATTACCCAAAAAGACGGTGATACTGAGGAGCCCACTAGCGATGATGTCTTTCCCACAGGAACTCTGGCTCAAATTGTGAAGAGTTTTAAAATGCCTGATGGTAATACCACAATTATAATTCAGGGTAAGAAACGATTCCGCATTCTAGAATGGACGACTACTGAGCCTTATAATAGGGCTAAAGTGGAATTTTTACCAGAGTTTGTTCCAGAGGATGATGATGTTGAATTCAATATTGTTATGGACAGCATCAAGGAGGTTGCCGCGCAATTGATTCAAGATAGTCCACACATACCTACAGAGGCTCAAACTGCGCTGGATAACATCAAGAGCAATACATTTCTACTGAATTTCATTGCTTCAAATAGCAGTATGGTGCTAGACAAGAAGCAAGAAGTTCTGGAATTAGATTCGCTCAAGGATCGAGCTTCAAACGTTCTGGAGGGTTTGAATTTGGAGTTGAAGAAACTTGAAGTTAAAAACGAGATACAAGACAAGGTTAAATTGGAGTTTGACCAACAGCAGCGCGAATATTTTTTACATCAGCAGATGAAAACGATTCAAGAAGAGCTTGGTGGAAATTCAAGTGAAACTGAGATTGAGGAGCTGAGGCAAAGGGCTAAAAAGAAGAAATGGGATCCTAGCAGCAGTGAACGATTTAACAAGGAGTTGAAGAAACTACAGCGGTTAAATCCACAGATGCCTGAATTTGCAATTCAAAGAAACTATTTGGAGTTCATGCTCGATTTACCTTTCGAAGGTAAAGGTTTGGCAAGTATTGATTTAAAAGGAGCCACTAAGGTTTTAGACCGAGATCATTATGGTTTAGAGAAAGTCAAAGAGCGTATTCTAGAGCATCTTGCCGTTTTGAAGCTTAAAGGCGACATGAAAAGCCCCATAATCTGTTTGGCAGGTCCTCCTGGAGTGGGTAAAACGTCTTTAGGAAAAAGTATTGCGGAAGCATTGGGCCGACCTTATGTGCGTATGTCACTGGGTGGGTTACGAGATGAAGCTGAAATTCGTGGACACCGTAAAACCTACATAGGTGCTATGCCAGGTCGTATACTGCAAAATATGAAGAAAGCGGGTTCCAATGACCCGGTTTTCATTTTGGATGAAATTGATAAGCTGAGTTATGGAACGGGAGGGGATCCGTCTTCATCAATGCTGGAGGTACTTGATCCAGAGCAAAACGATAGCTTTTATGATAATTACCTTGAAATGGGTTATGATTTAAGCAAAGTCTTTTTCATTGCTACGGCCAATAACCTTGGTGTTATTCAGCCTGCACTTCTTGATCGAATGGAAGTCATAGACGTTACGGGCTACACGATAGAGGAAAAGGTTGAAATCGCAAAACAGCATTTGGTTCCCAAGCAACTTGATAATCATGGAATAACTAAAGATCAGTTTTCCATTTCAAAGCCCACTCTGAAGTCTTTGGTTGAGGGATATACGCGTGAAAGTGGTGTGCGAAACCTAGATAAGAAAGTAGCAAAACTTGTGCGCTCAACGGCAAAGGATATTGCATTAGGAACCGAAGCTCACACCAAGGTGAATGTGGAGCGTTTAGAAGAGATTCTTGGTCCTCCAAGAGAGCGTGATATCTATGAAGGGAATAACCATGCAGGCGTGGTGACAGGATTAGCTTGGACCCCTGTAGGTGGTGATATTTTGTTTATTGAAAGTTCACTTGCTAAAGGTTCAGGAAAAGTAATCATAACCGGTAATCTTGGAGCTGTGATGAAGGAAAGTGCTACAATTGCTATTGCCTACCTAAAGGCAAATGCAGACGAATTGGGTATTGATCAGAATCTGTTTAAAGCTTACGATATTAATATTCATGTACCTCAAGGTGCTATTCCAAAGGACGGACCTAGCGCCGGAATTACCTTGTTAACTGCATTGACATCTTTATTCACACAGAAAAAAGTAGCTCCAAAATTGGCCATGACCGGTGAGATAACATTACGGGGTAGAGTATTGCCCGTTGGCGGAATTAAGGAGAAAATTTTAGCCGCCAAGCGAGCAAAAATTAGTACAATTTTATTGTGCGAAAAGAATAGAAAGGATATTGAAGAAATTGAGGCTCATTATCTAAAGGGCATGACGTTCCATTATATCTCTGAAATGTCAGAAGTCTTAGATTTAGCTATATTGAATCAGAAAGTCAAAGGGGCCAAAACACTTTCTGCGGAGACTAAAAAAACTTGATTAAAAAATTAGTCATATCGATGCTTCTGCCGTTTACGATGTTAGCGCAAAGTGGTGGTAGCTCTATATTCTCCTTTCTTGATCGCAGTATGTTTGCCGGTAGCTCGTCTTTGGCTAATACGGCATATTTGAATCCAACTCCTGTTGGTGCCTATGCACTTCAAAACCCGCTATTACTTACGGATACCTCAATGCATCAATTGGAGGTTAGTTATGGTTCATTAGGTAATGGCATCCAAACACTTCAATCAACGTTTGGATTTACTATCAAGGGACGTGCTTTACTATTGGGCGTTCAAAGCCTAAGTTACGGTGAATTCAATGCAACAGATAATTGGGGGAATTCATTGGGTACTTTTTCCGCTGGAGATATGAGCTTATCCGTTGGAACGCAGCTCTTGGAAGCATATGGATGGAAATTGGGAAGCAACTTAAAATTGGTTTCAGGAACCTATGAGAGTTATCAAAGTTGGGCCTTGACTGCTGATTTGATGGCTATGCGTCGATTTAAAGACGCTCCTGATGTCATTGTAATGTTGAAAAACACGGGGTTTCAACTAAGCGCCTATAATAACCAAAGAGAATCTTTACCGACTAACTTCTTATTTGCCATTGGCGATAAATTGAAATACGCTCCTTTTCGTTGGTCTTTTGTTTTAGATGAAATACAGCGTTTCAATCAATTAGGCTATGAAGATCCAAACAATACAGTTGTTGATCCAATAACTGGAAATGTTACGCAGACAAAGCAGAATATATTCAATAGATCACTTCGACATCTCAGCGGTTCAATAGAGTTTTTACCAACCCAGCGCACGCATTTTATGTTGGGCTACAGCTTTAGACGGCAGTTCGAAATGGCCTTACCAACAAGAAGAACTTCTGGAGGATTCACCCTAGGTACAGGCTTATATTTTGACAAATTCACGTTACATTATGCGAACGAATTGCGAAGTATTGCGGGCCGAATGAATACAATATCTTTGAGCATTACTATTTAGCTATAAACCTATTCATGAGCAAACTTACCATAGCCATTGACGGCCATAGTTCAACAGGTAAAAGTACTTTGGCAAAAGAGCTGGCGGCCTGCTTAGGCTATATTTATGTGGATAGTGGCGCTATGTATCGTGCGGTTGCTTTAGAGGCCTTGCGCCATGGTTGGGTATCAAAAGAGCTTGGAATACAGGAAGAAAATATCATCAATGCACTTGAAAATCTCAAAATAACATTCAGTGTAAATTCTCAGGGACAAAGCATAACCATGCTCAATAATGAGAATGTTGAGGATGCCATTAGAACCATGGAGGTGAGTAATGTAGTTAGTCAAGTTTCTAAGTTGATTCCAGTGCGACGAAGACTTGTTGCGTTGCAACAAAAAATGGGAGATAAAGGAGGCGTGGTAATGGATGGTAGAGATATTGGTACAGTTGTTTTTCCAAAGGCGGATTTGAAGATTTTTATGACTGCTAGTGACCAAGTAAGGGCTTTACGTAGAAAGGCAGAACTAGATTCCAAAGGCCAGGATTATTCCTTGAATGAGGTTTTGGAAAATTTAAAAAGTCGCGATAAATCGGATATGGAGCGCGCAGATTCGCCATTAATCGCGGCTTCTGACGCAAGAATACTAGATAATAGTGAAATAAATAGGAAAGAGCAGTTCAATCTAGTCTTAGGTTGGATAAATGATCTGAAGAAGTAAGATTACGCGCGCGCTGCAAGAACGGTTTTAGCACCTTTTACTACCTCTCCTTCTTTGACCAGAATTTTACAGTCTAAGGGAAGAAATATATCCACCCTCGATCCGAATTTAATAAATCCGAATTCAGAACCCTGTGCGGCCATATCGCCAGGTTTGGCATACATAACAATTCTCCGCGCTACAGCGCCTGCAATTTGTCTAAAGACTACGGTTCCCCAAATTTTATTTTCAACGGCTACAGTGGTTCGCTCATTTAATGAAGAACTCTTTGGATGCCATGCTACAAGAAATTTCCCTTTGTGATGAATGGCGGTCTTTACCTTTCCTCCTAGAGGGAATCGATTTACATGCACATTGAATGGTGACATGAAAATGGACATTTGAATGCACTTTGTCTGTAATACCTCGTCTTCATAGACTTCTTCTATAGTTACCACTTTTCCGTCAGCCGGACAGATAATTCCATTTGGATTCACCTGTACCACCCGTTTTGGATTGCGGAAAAATTGAAGAACAATTACATAAAGTATTACGCTAATTGCAAGTGTCAAAACCTCTATCACTTGGTTTTCTACTGCCCATTGAATCAAGGCGTTTACGGCAAATAATACTATAAAAACAAGTCCTAATGTTCCTTTACCTTCCTTATGAATAATCATGATAAATACTGATAAATAATAATAGCTAACGGCGCAGCTGTAATAAAACTATCTAATCGATCTAATGCTCCTCCGTGACCGGGTAAAAATACACCTGAATCTTTAACGTCAGCTTCCCTTTTTATAGCAGAAGCCAAGAGATCTCCCAAAGGTGCAGCTATGCTCACGCCTAATGCCAAAGAAATCCCTATATGCAATGGCAATAAATTCCAATAGTAATTCGCAATGATTGCCACACTTATTGTTCCAATTATTCCGCCAAGAAAACCTTCTATTGTTTTTTTAGGACTAAGAATTGGTGCTAAAGGACGTTTCCCAAAAAATCGCCCCACTACATAGGCAAAGCTATCAGAGGACCAAATCAAAATAAAGATGAATAAAATTAACCTAGGGAATACCGTAGTTATTTGAATACAATACAAAAGCGGCAGAAAAACATAAGCAATAATGAAGAAGCTTTTGGTTATCTCACGGGCAGGTTGCACTGCACGAAGCAGGGTAAAAGCACATAATAAGAGGTAGAGTAGTGCAGCTACAATGAGTTCTTTGGCTCCTCCCCATTCGATGAATACGCCGGTGGTAAGCAGCCCCCCTCCGAATAGCAACAATGGGAACTTGCTCTCAACCTGTTTTAAGTTGGCCAATTCATTGATAAGTAACATTAGGAAAATTCCAAGAACATAGGCGCCGAGCGCACTGAATCCAAAAAATCCAATTAATGCAGCCGCGTATAATGCTCCCCAAAGTGTGCGTTTTAACATTTAAATCTCGTCTTCAATAAGCACTAAGAATACTTTTCTGTCCTTGTTAGGGTCGGCAGAAGCCATTTGCACGTTTTCATCCAGTGGAGCTCGAATTACAGCTATATTACCGGGTCTATCTTCTCTGTATTTCAAGTTGATGGATTCCATCCCATCTCTCAGATTAGCCACTATTTGAGAGGTATATGCAATAATCACATGATGTTTGGGTAAATCTGAAAGACGTCTTCCCCCTGTGTGATGATTGTGAACCATGATACCACCATTAAATGCTATTAAAGCTTCACATCCACTAATTACCGCAGGAAATTGACCATCGTTATCAAAAGTAACTTTAAGTCCTAAGTTATTTTCAAGCCTTCTTAATTGTTCGTCACTGAAATAAACACCAGGCCAATTGCGCTCATCCGCATAGTGACGTATGCCTGATAGTGCGTCTGACTCATTTGCACAATAAATAAAATGCCCTCCTCCCTCATGGAATCTTGAGACGAACCTTTCATCTAAAGGTAATTGCTGTTGTGGGGCGAACTTGCCTTCTTCTGCCTGTTCAGAGGTTTCGGTACTCTTCAGGGAAGAAACAAGTTTTGTGAAAAAGCCTTTTTTAGCCATGCGTTGTGCGTGTTATTCAAAGGTAGCAAAGCAAACACATAGGAACCAAGGTCATAGCTATATGGCTATTAACAAAAAACCACCGTGAAAGCGGTGGTTTTTTGTAAAACAGCAATTTTATTCATCTGCTGCAGTAACTTCTTCTCCTTCCTTAGGGGCTTCTTTTTCTGCGGTTTCAGCCTCAGTAGCTTCAACCTCAGTAGCTTCAACTTCAGTAGGTTCCTCTTTATCCCAAGGACGTTTTCCAAAAATTTCTTCTACATTTTCTTTGAAGATTACTTCTTTCTCCAATAGAATATTTGCCAATTGATCAAGTTTATCCCTATTGTCGGTAAGTACTTGTATGGCTCTTTTGTATTCAGCCTCAATTATTTTACTAATCTCTTCATCAATTACCACCGCTGTTTCTTGAGAATAGGGCTTGTCCATTGCATATTCATTTTGACCTTGGCTGTCGTAGTAAGTGATATTTCCCAACTTATCATTTAATCCATAAATGGTAACCATGGCACGAGCCTGTTTGGTAACCTTTTCTAAGTCACTAAGTGCTCCTGTTGAGATTTTATCGAATACCACTTTTTCAGCAGCACGGCCTCCCATTGTCGCACACATTTCGTCCAGCATCTGCTCCGCCGTAGTTATTTGTCGCTCCTCTGGCAAATACCAAGCGGCACCCAAGGAACGACCTCTTGGTACAATAGTAACTTTAACTAACGGGGCGGCATGCTCAAGCAACCAGCTAACAGCAGCATGTCCTGCTTCGTGATAGGCTATTACCTTTTTCTCTTCAGGGGTTATGATTTTGGTCTTTTTTTCTAAACCTCCTACAATTCTGTCAATGGCATCATTGAAATCTTGTTTGTCCACTGATTTTTTGTTTTTCCTTGCAGCAATAAGTGCTGCTTCATTACAAACGTTCGCAATGTCTGCTCCAGAAAAACCAGGTGTTTGCTTTGACAGCAAAGCCACGTCAACGGACTTATTTGTTTTAATCTCTTTCAGATGGACGCCGAATATTGCTTCTCGCTCATTTAATTCGGGAAGGTCAACATAGATGATTCTGTCAAATCTACCAGCACGCATTAAAGCTCTATCAAGAATATCCGCGCGGTTGGTTGCAGCCATGACTATCACGTGCTCATTCGTTCCAAATCCGTCCATTTCAGTGAGCAACTGATTCAACGTGTTCTCACGTTCATCGTTACCACCAGTAAAATTATTTTTACCTCTAGCACGTCCAATTGCATCAATCTCATCAATAAAGATGATACACGGTGATTTTTCTTTTGCTTGCTTGAAAAGATCACGAACTCTTGACGCCCCAACACCCACAAACATTTCTACGAAATCAGAGCCGGAAAGTGAAAAGAAGGGAACTTTTGCCTCACCTGCAACAGCTTTTGCAAGTAAAGTTTTACCTGTCCCAGGGGGCCCTGAAAGCATCACACCTTTAGGTATTCTACCTCCTAACTCCGTGTACTTTTTTGGGTTTTTTAAGAAGTCTACAATCTCTAATACTTCTTCCTTAGCTCCGGTCATACCGGCAACTTCATCAAATGTGGTTTTAACTTCGGTGTCTTTGTCAAACACTTTTGCGCGTGATTTACCAATATTAAATATTTGCGAACCGCCTCCGCCACCAGCCGCGCCTCCGCCTCCAGACATTCGCCTCATGATAAATACCCAAACCCCTATCATAAGTAACAACGGAAGTATCCAACCAATGATATCTCCCAAGAAGTTTTCTCGGGTTTCATAATTAACCGCTATTTGATCTTCCTGTGAGCGATCTTCATAATAATCCTTTAGTCTATCCTCAAAGGCTGTAGCAGGCATTTCAAATACGTAATGAGGGCCAGGATTAATTTCTTTACTTAGATTGCTATTGCGGACTTCCTCGTATCGTTCGCTATCTACCAAACTCTCCTCTCTAATGTAGAATTGAATTGTTTTTTCATTGATAATGTTCACGCGTTCAACATCACCAAGCTCCAGGCTTTGTTCAAAGTCTCTGAAACTTGACTTTTTTGGACGAAAACTCATGGCGCTGAACACTTGCATGCCTATGAAAAGCGCAAATACTATTGCATAGACCCAATAAAAATTAAATTTAGTTTTCTTAGGCCCGCCTGGTTTGTTTCCCTTATTGTTACTGGCAAACTGTTTTTTCAGTTTATCAATTTGATTTTGATTTCCTTTTTCAGACATAAGACTGTTATAGGTTTTCTAGTGTTTTCGATGGGGCGTCTCCCCATAAACTTTCAAGGTCATAAAATTCCCGTGTACCCTTTTGGAAGATATGAACGACAACATTCACATAATCCATGAGGACCCACTCTGCATTGTCTTTTCCCTCAACATGCCAAGGCCTGTCGCCTAAATTTTCGCGAACACTTTTGTGCACGCTTTCAGAAAGTGCATTTACCTGAGTATTAGAACTTCCCTCTGAAATAATGAAGAAATCTGTCACAGCATTATCGATTTCTCTTAAATCAAGAATGGTTATGTTTTCTCCCTTGACGTCTTGCAGTCCTTCAACAACGAAATTTTGAAGTAGTTCGGAGGAAGCTTGAGGTTGTTGTTGCATTAAAGTTTTTTTATGACTGAAAAATACCAAAACATGTGCCATATTCGTAATGTCCAAGGCAATTAGGCATTATGTCACAAAGGTACTTTATAATCCGCCATAACAGTCTGAATTCTACGCAGTCCGAATTGAAGAAAATTTTGGCCAAAGATGAATCTATCCCAAGTTTGACAGCAGTTGTGGCTAAAACCCAAATCGAGGGACGTGGAAGAGGTGTGTCAGTTTGGCATGATAGCCCAGGAGATTCTGCGCTTTTATCCATTTACGTGGTTTGGCCTTCTAGAATAAGTGAGAGTTTTTTAGTGAATAAATGGATTTGTCACGTGTTGGCAACCATTCTTCCCAAACAGGTAAAATACAAATGGCCCAACGACCTTATGGTTGGTTCAAAAAAGCTTGGGGGATTACTTATTGAGAATAGATGGGAAGGAAGTCGGATATCCTCTTCAATAATTGGTCTAGGGTTAAACGTTAAAAAGTCACGGCAGCAGCTTGCTCGTGCGATTTCTTTAGAAGAGGTTGGAGCCGATCTTTCTGCGGAAGAATGTGTTGAGGCAATTTTAAAGGCAATCTCAGTGAGTTTGGATTCTATATTAAATCCTTCAAGTTTACATAGCCGATACAGCAAACTTCTGTGGGGTAAAGAAACCTATCGCTCGTATTCCATGTCTTCAGGAGATGTCATCAAGGCGCAGGTTGTTGGTGTGGATCAGCAGGGAAGACTTCTATTGAAAACAATAGAAAATAAAACTCTTTTATGTAACCTTGACGATATTCGATGGTTACCTTCGGAATCCTAGGTGAATTACCTTCCCCAAACGGAAGGGTCCGTGCGCCACTCACTCAAGAGCTGCTTTTCTGAAAGAGAAATAGACCCACTCTGCAACGCCTGTTCCAACAGGTGATGATAATCACTGAGTGTATGCAGCTGAATATTGGCTTCTTCAAAGTTTTTTAGAGCCAAGGGAAAATCATAGGTAAAAATTGCCATCATACCTAAAACATCTGCACCAGCTTCCTTCAATGCAGTTACAGCTTTCAGTGAAGAGCCTCCGGTAGAAATTAAGTCTTCAATCACCACCACATTGGAACCGGGTTTAAAATACCCTTCAACCTGGTTTTTACGTCCATGTCCTTTTGCCTTGTCTCTTACATAAATAAAAGGTATTCCCATGTAATCAGCCACTAAAGCGCCTATAGCTATGGCACCAGTAGCTACTCCGGCTATGTAGTCAGGCTTTCCATATATCCCGTCTAACTGCTGTGAAAATTGAATTTTCAAGTAGGTTCTTATTTCTGGATGACTAAGAGTTAAGCGATTATCACAATAAATAGGACTTTTCCACCCGCTTGCCCAAGTAAATGGATTTTCAGGTTGTAATTTAATCGCTTTAATTTGTAATAGACTTTCAGCGGTCTTTAAGGCTGCATTTTTGTTCTGTACCATGCTGCAAAATTACACTAAAGTTTTCATAAAAGGCTCCACATTAACTCCCGTGCCGGGTAGTGAAGCACCGGAAATTATTAACAAATTGATCACGAAAAAGAAGGTCAAATCATTTTTGAAAGACCTTCATTCAGGTAGACTTGTTATTCATTTAGAAATAGGTTCGAACCATGCTTTTTGGACACTTTTTTTAAGTATTCATAGACACATCATAGCTGCAGGCGGATGGGTTTATAATGAAAAGGGAAAGCTTTTGATCATTGAGCGAAACGGTAAGCTAGATATGCCAAAAGGCAAGCTTGAATTTCATGAATCCATTGATGCTTGTGCAATACGCGAAGTGGAAGAAGAATGTAAAGTAAGTCAGCTTCGCATTACTGGCCCTGCAGTGAAAACGGCACATTGTTACTCCATCAAGGGTGGCTTTGCATTAAAAAATACATTTTGGTTTCCCATGTACACTGACTTTGACAAAAAATTAAAGCCTCAAAAAGAAGAGGGCATATCAGATGTTTATTGGGCATCACCCAAAAAGTTGCGAAAGAAGATGGCTAAGTTGCCTTCTTATAATAGTCTTGAATCCGTTTTTGAACAGTTTATTAAAGAGGCCTAGGGCTTCACGGAAGAGGGAACAAAACGCTTAAAATCACCACCGTGAATGTATACGTCTCTCACGATGCTTGAACTAATGTATGCATATCGCGCACTCGTGAGCAAAAATACAGTCTCCAATTGAGGCACCATTTCCCTATTTGCTTGGGCGATTGCTTTTTCGAATTCAAAATCTGCTGGATTACGCAATCCGCGTAAAAGAAAATTAACCCCCTGCTTTTGAGCGAAATCTACGGTTAAACCTTCATAGGTAATGACTCTAACCTTAGGTTCATGTGCGAATGTTTTTTCTATCCATGCGACCCTTTGCTCAAGACTGAATAAGTATTTCTTTTCTGTATTCTTACCAACCGCAATCTGAATTTCATCAAATAATGGAAGGGCTCTTTCAATAATATCAAGGTGTCCCAAAGTAATGGGATCAAAAGAACCTGGAAATAAGGCTATTCGTTTACTCATGCGTTTAAAGTTAAGCAATATGTTCCTCTGCTAGAGTGGAAAGAACATTACTTAGTTTCCAGCCTCTATGCTTGACTTGTTGCGGGATGATGGAAGCAGGGCTCAACCCCGGTATACTATTGACTTCTATTAACACTGGCCTGTTGTGACCATCAATTATAAAATCCATTCGTACAATACCCTTTAATTGGAGTAAGTCATATACACGAATAGATACATCCTCTATTTTTTGCGAGAGTTCGGCATCAATTCTGGCAGGTGTAATTTCTTGACTTTTACCGTTGTATTTGGCTTCATAATCAAAGAATGAGCTGTCCGTTGGTACAATCTCAGTAATCGCAATCGCTTGAGTCTTAGGTGACGGCAATGTCCTAGAATCTTCAAAATCAAAACAGGATTGCAAGACGCCACAGCCTACTTCTATTCCATTGATTCCTTCTTCAACAATTACTTCGTTACCTTCTTGCTGCGCTGCGCTAAAAGCCTCGGAAAACTCTTCTATAGATTCGATTCTACTTACCCCAAAACTCGAACCCGACCTGTTAGGTTTTATAAAAAGGGGGAAGTTCCAATGTTTAAAAATGACTGCCGACGGCGCACTGAGGAAACTCGAACTCTTTGGAACATCTATACCATAGTGCTTTAATAAGGTGTTGCATTGGTATTTGGAAAAAGTTAACGAACTCTGAAAGGTATCACAAGTGCTATGGGGAATGCCCATGACCTTTAACATTCCGGAGATATGACCGTCTTCTCCTGGTGCTCCATGAATAGCGTTGAATACATAGGATAGGCCCAAATCAGAAATCTTAACAAGCTGGCCGTTTACTTTAAATCCTTCACGGTCTAATTCCACAAAAAGAACCTGATAACCTGCTTCTTCAAATGCTTGAAGAGCAGTCTTTCCGGAAGCTAAACTGATATCTCTTTCAGAAGAATATCCCCCGGCTAATACGCCAATAACTTTTTGTTCGTTTTCCATTATTGTAAATGTAGTGCAAACCCTAATGAATAGAGGATACTATTAAAGTATCTTTACACTATGAAACATTGGTTAAGATTTCTGTTTTCTTTCAACTTTATAAAAACGGCAATGGCGTCTGCCGCTATTATTGCTGTCTGTATATATTTCAGTTTATGGTGGTTAAACAAAGCTACTTTGCATGGAAGTAGTGTTGAAGTTCCCAACCTAAAATTAATGCAACTGGATCAGGCAATGGTTCAGTTAGATTCATTGGGCCTCGCTTATGAAGTTATTGATAGTACTCATTATGTATCGCAAGTTCCGGAGGGTTCAATTATAGAAACCTACCCAAGAGAATATGCTAAGGTGAAATTGGGTAGAAAAATCTTACTATCAACAAATCCTTCTAGACTTCCTAAATATCCCCTGCCCAATTTCAAAGATCAACTAATCAGCTATGTAAGCGCAAAGTTTAAAACCAAGGGATTCTTAATTGACAGCATTATTGCAGTACCTGATTTAAGCCACGACTTGGTAATAAAAGTTGTTGATGAAAATGACAGTATAGCGGAAGAACAAAAACTTTATAAAACAGGCAGTAGATTTACCCTTTACGTTAGCGCCGGATTAGACGGTGGTAATGTCTTCATGCCTAACTTGGTTGGAATGACATTCAGCGAATCGTTGGAGGTTTTAAATGCATTAAGTTTGAATGCAGGCGGTATCATATACGAGGGGTTTTTTGAGGATACCTTAGCCGCATTCGTGATGAAAACATTTCCAGAATTTGAAGTAGATAAAGAGGTTAAAGCGGGCAGTGTTGTGGATTTATGGCTAGTCCCGGATTCTACATTCTTAATAATAGATTAATTGATTTCCTTGATGCAGATGTCTAAGCTTGGTGCTTTTGTTTTTCTATTAGTTTGTTCTTTTACATCCATTGGTCAGGTTCTTGAATCGAGTGTGGTGCTTACTAGTACACCTAGGCTATCATTGGAAATAGAAAGTACGGATACCATTAGCCCGCCTTTTACAGATGATTTCTCCTACGCTTCAGATCGACCTTCTTCTGCCTTGTGGCAGGACGAGAAGGTTTGGATTAATGACCAGATGGCTTTGTATCAGAAATCAATAGGCGTGGCTACTTTTGACGGTTTGAACGAATACGGTTTTGCTTACAAGGAAAATGCCCTAGGCTCAGATAGTATTGCAGATGTATTGACATCAAGATTTCTCAATTTATTGGGCCTTACAGATGTCTATCTTTCTTTTCAAATTCAAGAGGGTGGTTGGGGAGAATTGCCTTCCAACACAGATAGTATTGTGGTTGAATTTTGGTCTCCGATTACTTCCGATTGGATGCAAGTGTGGGGGCAGAAAGGCACTGGCGCTGCTAGTGCTTTCAAATCTGTAATTATCCCTGTTCAAGGCTCTAATTATCTCAATAATGGATTTCGATTTAGGTTTGCAGCCTACGGAGCTCGAGCTGGAGCTTATGATATTTGGAACCTTGATTATGTTCAGTTGGATAAGGACCGCAACCCCTCTGATACCTTAATTACCGAACCGAGTATGGCACGTGCACATCCCTTAATTATGGGATCTGGTCTCTATACAAGCTGGCCTTGGTGGGTAAGCAATTCAAGTAATGTGTCAAACCGACCCGCTTCCTTAGAGTTCACCTACCGTAGAAATGGGAACATACCTCCTGGGGGCTGGAGTTTGAATCTGGGTCAATTTCGCTGGGAAGAAAACGGAGCTCTTATCCAACAAGTCACTACTGTACCAGTCGTTACCAACGTACAGCATAATCAAGACCAAACCTTTGTCATTAACGTACCAGCTGGAGCACTTAATAATTTGACAGGCCCTACAACGGTTAATACAAAGGTGTGGTTTGACGGTACCGCTGCTGGTACTCGTTCCAATGATACCGTACACGGGGCTTTGACCTTAGACAATTATATTGCCATGGACGACGGAACTGCAGAAAGAGCTTATGCGGTTCAAAATGTCGTTGGTGGTCGAGTTGCTCAGAAATTTAGAGTTGTTGGATTGGGTTCAAATGACAGTCTCAAAGGTGTGCGTTTCAATTTTGTAGATGCGGGATTAGACTATATGAGCACCTTTCGAATAGCGATATGGGCACCGTCAGATAGTTTAAACGAACCCGGGAGTCTCCTTTATATTTCGGATACACTCTACAAACCAAATAAAGGGTATGATAGAGGCGACTGGATGCCATACGAATTAGATTCTTCGATCAGCTTGAACGCTTTTTCAGACGTATGGATAGGGTACGTGTGTACGTCTTCAGATCCCATGTATTTGGGTTTAGATGTTACGCGTGATGTGCCAGGAAATTTACCAAGATTCTACGGTGACGGCTTTAATTGGTATGAAAGTTTAGAGTCAGGAGTAATCATGATGCGTCCTTATTTTAATTATTCGCCTGCGGATATGTCTTTAATGGAAGATTCTCCCGCATACAAGGTGTTTCCAAATCCATCTTTGGGTTCATTAAGAATAACCGGCCCTGCCGCTGAATATACCATCACGGATTTAGCTGGAGTTGTAATTAGTAATGGCCTTGTTGAAGAAATTACTTCATTAGAATTACATGGCCTTAAAGCGGGTATGTACATCATTGTTTTAAAGACTTCAAATGAGACTTCGGTGTTCAAATGGATGAAGCTTTAAAAACGGTATTATGAGCGACCAAGAAGAACAAGACGAACTGTATATCCATCACCGTTTCGTGGCAGATTCAGGACAAGGAGTACTTAGGGTAGATAAATTCCTATCCAATTTTTTACATGATACCAGCCGTACACGTATTCAAAAAGCAGCAGAAGCCGGTGCTATTCATGTCAACAAAAAGGCTGTAAAGAGTAATTTCAAGGTAAAACCTGGTGACACTGTTGAGGTCGTGCTTAATGAACCGCCAAGGGATTCTACGATTATTCCGCAGGAACTAGACTTGAATATTCTTTACAGGGATGAACATGTGATAGTCATAAACAAGCCTTCCGGCCTTGTATGCCACCCAGGTCATGGAAACTTTGAAGGTACGCTCGTACATGGATTGGCTTATTTATCTGAAAATTTACCCATTGGCAAGCAAGGGGAAGAGCGTCCTGGATTGGTGCATAGGCTGGATAAAAACACCTCGGGCGTAATGGTGGCAGCAGCCTCAGAGATTGGTATGGCGCATTTAGCAAAGCAATTTTTTGATCGAACAACCACTAGAGAATACGTAGCATTGGTTTGGGGAAATGTTAAAGAAGAAGAGGGAACCATTGAAGGTCACATAGGAAGAAGCCTTAAGGATCGACTACAAATGGCAGTTTTTCCAGATGGATCTGAGGGAAAACATGCGGTTACGCATTATAAGGTTTTACAAAGGTTTGGTTACGTTACATTAATAAGTTGTAAGCTGGAAACTGGACGCACCCACCAAATTAGAGCCCATCTCCGTTACATTGGACATCCACTTTTTAACGATGAACGCTACGGTGGGGATAAGATTTTAAAAGGCACCGCATTTTCAAAGTACAAGCAATTTATCACCAACTGTTTTAAAGCTTGCCCTAGACATGCCCTGCATGCTAAGAAGCTAGGCTTTATTCATCCTGCTTCTGGTGAACCCATGCTATTTGAAACGGTTATACCAGAAGATATGGCATCGGTAATTCGTAAATTTGAGAATTACACGACAACAAGTAATTGGCAAAAAGACAGTGAAGAATAATCTCATCATATTTTGTATAGCCACTTTGATGATTCAGAGTTGTAATCTGTTTAGACCTAAGCACCAAACAACTCCTTACACGCTGCAGTATCCGTCACATTTTCCAGCACCTACTATTCCGCCTACTAATGAACTGACTGTTGAAGGGGTTAGATTGGGCAGACATCTATTTTTTGATGAGCGTCTTTCTGGTGACAATACTCAGAGCTGTAATAGTTGTCATTTACAAGAAAGTAATTTTGCTGAGCCGTTCAGTTTTAGCACCGGGATTGATGGCGTAGAGGGCAGTGTAAATGCAATGATACTTTCAAATATAGCCTGGCAGCAATTCTTCTTTTGGAACGGTCGAGTAGAATCTTTGGAAGAACAAGTGAAAGACCCCATTCTAAATCCAATTGAGATGCATACAACTTTTGTTGATGTAATTGAAAAGTTGGAGCAGGACGCTAAATATCTTGAACTTTTTGAAAGGGCATATGGCACAGATGAAATTACAGAGGATGGAATAGCCAATGCGCTCGCCCAATATCTTAGGACCATGATTAGTGGAAATTCAAAGTTTGATCAGTACACAGTGGGGAATTATACTTTGTCTCCAAGTGAGCAAATCGGATTTGACATTTTCAATAACGAGCAAGGCGATTGCTTTCATTGCCATGGCGCGGCTAGTTCTGGCTATCAATTGGGCGCTTTCGGTTTGTTACAATTCACCAATAATGGACTAGATAGCGTTTATATGGTGGGAGAGGGTAGAGAAGGTGTGACGGGAAACCCCGCTGATAGAGGTAAATTTAAGATTCCATCACTACGCAATGTTGAATATTCTTTTCCGTATATGCATGACGGTCGTTTTCAAACGCTTGCTCAAGTAGTAGATTTTTATAATACCGGTGGGCATCCTTCTGCTACGATTGATCCAAATATGAAAGCTGTAGGAGTAGGCAGGAATTGGTCGGTAACAGAAAAGCAAGGATTGATTGACTTTATGAAGACTTTCAGCGACAACACTTTTTTGGAAGATACTGCTTTTACATCTCCTTGGTGATGCAAGAACTATATCGCTTTGACACTTTCCTTGAGATGTTGGATCCCTTGAGAGGGAGTTATCGATGTGTGGTATTTGATAAAAAAGTAGTGGAAACGTTTCCTAAAAAGTCTCGGACTAGGATTATACTGGATATTGATTGCGGGACATTACAAATTCAAGCTGGAATACAGAGTTTTGGCGGTGGAAAGTATTTCTCTATGATTGGTAAGAATAAGTTGAATGGGCTGACTTATGAAATGGGTCAAGCTATCGCTGTAATTGTCTATTTAGATCCCAATCCATTAGGGGTAGAAATTCCAGAGGTTCTGGAAGCTCTGTTAAGTCAAGAGGATATTTTACAACGCGTTTGGAATCATCTCTCAGACGGCAGAAAACGAACCATTTGTCATAAGGTACACCGTATTAAAAGCATTGACAAGCAGGTTGATACGTGTATTTCCTTCTTTGAGGAAGAGCGTCAAAAATTAGTAGATAAAGGGAAGTGGTAAAATTTTGGCACGGCCTTTGGAATAAGTTATATGAGGTTCCGTACCTTCCTAACTCCAATAAAAAACCATTGTTATGAAAACAAGATTAGTATTTATGGCCTTTGCTGCAGCTGGTATGATGTTGTCTAGTTGTGGACCAAAGACTAAAGCTCCAAAGGGTGAAACCGAACTGATTTTACCGTGTTCTGAATTTAAAAGCGACCGCAAAACCTTCCGCGTATATAGCTATGGCGAAAGCGCAGATGCTATGGTTGCGAAAAAGAAAGCTATAAGCAACGCAAGGTCTGAATTGGCTGGAATGATCAGTACCACAATGAAAGTTGTTGGTGACAACTATGTGAAGAGCATGGAGGTGAATAATGTTGAGGAAGTACTTGAGCGTTTTGAAGAGAACGGTAGAACGGTAATCAATCAAGAATTAAGCGGCGCCGTTACAGTCTGTGATCGTCTGATGGAAGTTAATAAGTCAGATAAGTTTAAGTATTACATTGCTCTTGAATTGGATGGAGAGAAAATTGTAAAGAACTACTACAAGTCGCTCTCTAAAAACGATAAAATAATGGTTGATTACAATTACGAAAAATTCAAAGAGACCTTTGAAAAGGAAATGGAGAATCAGCGATAAGCTTCATCAATCTTTTTAGATATATGATCCCAAGTATAATGTTCAAATTGTACTTGGGTTTTTTTTTGTCCTTTTAATCCTGCCTCAATGGCCGCAATAAAATCGGTCTCACTCTCTATATGGACAAGAGTAGCTATTGATGCCAATGATTCGCTCATATCAGCAGAATCGTTAGCCACTACAGATAAGCCTCTAGCAGCAGCTTCCCATCCTACTAATGAGTATGTTTCAAAAAGAGAGGGGATTACTAAACAACTATGCTCATCCATTAATTTCACGACTTTCCCTTTGTCTTGGTGTGCCAAAAAAGTAACTGTTGGACCTGAAATAGATTTGCAATATTTAGCATAACTCTGTTGATTTTTATTGGAATCGCCCACCACAGTTAATGGCCAGCCGTATTGATTAGCCCATTGAATAACCGTGTGCTGGTTTTTTATGAATTCCAACCTTCCAACCATTAAAAGACCGTTTCTCTCTTTATTGTTTTTAGGGGAATTAATAAAGACGTTGGAAATGCCAAGTGGAATAACTCGGTGTTTTTCTTTAAGTGACTTCCCCAAAATGGAACCCCATTGCTGAATCCGTTCAAATTCATTCATGGTAGAGGTTAGAACTAAATCGGCCTTGGTAAGTAATTGTACCATACTTCGCTTCTGGCCTTGGAATAGAAAAGAAAAACCTGGAAAATTGTCGCTGTTGTTTATCCCCCTTGTTATGGCTTTGAACCATTCCATACCATGTGTGCCCAATATTCTAGATAGCATGGGGAATCGATTCCTATCGGCAGATGAATAGTCCACAAAGAGTGTGCTGAGCACCTTTTTTCCTTTGAAATTTTTGAAATACGGCAGTAAATCAGCCGGTCGGCCTAAATTAAAACCATGAATTAATTCTATATCCTCCGGTAATTTCTGACCTGCCAGAACAATGACGATTTTATGTCCTAGATTCTCTAGCCCTGCAGCTGTTGACTCAACCTGAATGGTGTCCCCACCGGGTTGTGTGTAAAGTGTTGATCTTGAAATAAGGGCAATCTTCATTTAAGCCTTCATATTGAATTCATCAAGAAGCTCCAATACTTCTTCAACATCTACTTGATCTGAAAAGGTCATTGGCTTATTGGGTAAGGTTGTATCTACACTCCAATTCCCCTTTCCAAGTAATTGATTCATATCATCTTGTATTTTGGCTATACAGCTTCCGCAATTCACTTTTGTATCAATGGTCATTACTTTAATGGTTTTAAATGCAGCTTTAAACTATTAAGCACCACACCTATACTGCTAACACTCATTGCAATGCTGGCTATCATGGGGGTTAACTTTATTCCAAAGGTAGGGTGTAGCAGACCTGCGGCAATTGGAATAGCAAGGGCATTATAGCCGAAAGCCCAAACAAGGTTTCCACGCAAGGTAGTTCTGAATAGATGTGCTAGTTTGAAATAAAGTTTAAGACCTAAAACACCTTCATGCATAATTACTATATCCGCATTTTGTTGGGCGGCTTCTGATGCAGATGCAAAACTAAGGCCCACATCAGCACTGCTAAGCGCAACGGTATCATTAATCCCGTCTCCTGCCATGAGTACGCTACCGTATTTCTTGTAATACTTCACTTGTTCTTCTTTTTCAAGGGGAAGCATTTCACTAAAAAACTCATCTATATCTAACCGTTTGCTAAGCTTTTTAACGACGGCCTCTTTATCACCAGAAATAATAACGTTTTTAATACCCAAGCCCTTTGCGTGTTCTATTATTTCGGTTGCACCAGCGGCCAAGGAATCGTCAAACAAAACAGTAATGAGCAGATTTTTTGAGCTAAAGAGAACGGATGTGGTCTTGTCCGATTGTATGGATTTTCCAGTGATTTCTTGGTACCATTTTGGTGAACCCAAATAGTATGTTTCACCATCAATATTGCCCTGTATTCCCTTACCTGCAATTGCCCTGAGTTTGCGCACTTTTAGAAGCCCACCTTGAAAGCCCAAGTACTGTTGCATTCCCTTATTTAGTGGGTGAGACCCATATTTGTTTAGAGATATGAGCACATTTTTATAGGTGGTGATATCTCCTTTTAACTCCAATACGGCTGGTTTACCCGTAGTTAATGTTCCCGTTTTATCCCAAAGAATATGTCTTATTTCTTTCGCTTTTTCAAGGGCTGTGGCATTCTTTACTAGTACTCCGCTTTTAGCCGCTTTTCCAGTTGCCGCGACTACGGCTAAAGGTGTGGCTAACCCCAATGCGCAGGGGCAAGCAATCACCAGAACATTGATTGCAAACACAAACCATAAAGGCTCTCCAAAATAAAACCAGAACATTCCGGTAAGAAGACTCAATACTAAAATAGAAGGCACAAATATTTTGGAAATTCGATCCGTTAGTTGTTCCGCCTTGGTCTCTTGTTCTTGAGTTTTAAGGACAGCTTCAATTATTCCACCAAGTGCAGATAACTTTCCCGTGCTGACTACTTTAATGGTTAAGGCTCCATCTCCATTCAGGGTGCCGGTCCATACCTGAGAATCTTTTTCCTTTGCCACAGGGTTCGGCTCTCCAGTGAATGAACTTTCATCAATATTGGAAAAACCTTCCATTACGATTCCGTCTACAGGTATGCGCTCTCCTGGTTTAACTAGAACATAATCATCCACCTCCAGCTCATAAACGGGGGTGGACAAGGTAGTCTCTTCTATAATTTTGATTGCAAGTTTTGGTTGAAGATCTAATAGGCTCTCTAAAGCCTTTACGTTTTGCAATTTTCCTCTTTCTTCCAAATATTTACCTATCAAAATAAAGGCAATAAGTAGTCCAGCACTTTCAAAATAAACATCTTGTTCTCCGGCAATGCCGTTGTACATGGAATAGAAGAATGCCGTGATACTCCCTAAACTGATTAGAGTATCCATATTTACGGCACCTAATTTCAAAAGACGGAATGCTTTACCGTGAATCTTTCTGCCAAAAAAGCCGCTTAAAATGAGTGCGAGAATTGCTTGCGCCCAAGGAAAAGAATGTTCATTCGTGTGCCCCATTCCAAGATAGAGAAGGGGTATTGCAAAAAGAGGCACAATAAGTAGTTCAAAGAATTGCTTTTTGAGTCCAACTCGTTCGCGACGAAGCCGATTATTTAAACTTTCTTTTTCAGTATCTAAAGTATATCCGGCTTGA
>Ga0181597_10001094_pt1 | contig 30543 bp, 26 predicted proteins | sample 041ome_5_FD_148647 | JGI IMG/M metagenome (GOLD analysis project Ga0181597, IMG submission 148647) | Coastal salt marsh microbial communities from the Groves Creek Marsh, Skidaway Island, Georgia - 041403US metaG (spades assembly) | ecosystem: Environmental > Aquatic > Marine > Intertidal zone...
AAATCAGTTATTCGTTTACGGACTTCCTCAACCCGAAGAGCCGTTATTTGTTCTGGAACTTCCTTTTGAATTTTCGGGGATCATCGCCGCCGATCTCGACCGGGACTATCAATCAACGCGGGACGAAGCACTCAAAAAAGTCAACGAAGGCTTGTTCGATACCGACCTCGATTTGATTGCCTGGGGAGATGATGGAGTCCGTCTGGTCCAAAACGAATTCCAGCAACAAGACTCAACCGTCAAACTGTCGCTCGTCGATCTTTTCGATGAATTGAAACCACTGCAACAAATCAAAGACGCTCACGTCGCCGACATCGATCACGATGGTGACCTTGACTTCACGCTGCTGTCTGATGATGACATGACCTTGTGGTCGAATAACGGCAACTGGAGCTTTACCGATTTCACGCCGTTCTCTCATCTCCCCGATGCAACACTTACATTACAACAAGTTGTGTCCGCCGATATCGACCGCAATTTGCTCAATGATTTTGTCGTCGCATCCGCCGGGGATGAAGGTGTTTATCTTCTGGAGAACAATCTGCATGGCCGATATCTCTCTCGAAAGTTAGATGTCCCGACAGCTGCATCAGCCGTCGTGGCCGACCTGAATCGTGATGCGTCGTGGGACCTCGTGACGGTCGGATCAAACGGCCTCACATTCATTCCCGGCATCATCTTGAAAGAGGGAGGTTGGAAGCCGGGTGAAGCCGAGACGCTCTCGGACATCGGCGCAGATCACCTCTCCATGTGGGATTACAACAATGATGGCTTGCTCGATGCGGTCACCTGGAGCGAAGAAGGCGTCCAGATTTATATGGGAGATCTCAACGATACTTTGGTTTTCCAACCCGAACTGGCCAGTTCTCTTTCGGGAGCGGAACAGTTGGAAGTCGTCGATCTGGATCAAGATGGTGACGAGGATTTGATCCTGCTCTCCGACGGGCAGGTGCAGTTGGTGACCAACGAAGGTGGTAACAAAAATAACTGGATCGACGTGCGTTTGCGGGCAGAAGAGATTGCTCAAACTCCCCGAGAACGCTGCAACATGCACGGCGTGGGGAGCTTACTCGAACTCAAAGCGGGTGGACTGTATCAAGCCAAGACCGTCGATGGTCCGCTGACTCACTTCGGACTGGGTCAGCAATCGGAAGCCGATATTCTGAGGGTTCTCTGGACCAACGGGATTCCCCACAATGTGCTGTCTCCCAAAATAAACGGCGTGATCTTCGAGCAACAGCAACTCAAAGGAAGCTGCCCTTATCTTTACACGTGGGACGGTGAGAAGTTTGTCTTTGCGACCGATTGTCTCTGGGCGTCACCCATCGGTTTGCAGTTCGCTCAGGGTGTTCTCGCTCCCGCGCGAGAATGGGAATATCTCAAGATCTCCAAAGACCTGCTTCATCCCAAAGAGGGTGAGTATGTGTTGCAGATGACGGAAGAACTTTGGGAAGCCGCGTATTATGATTCGGTCAAATTGATGGTTGTCGATCATCCCGCGGAGATCGACATCTTCACTAACGAAAAAGTGGGGCCCGCCGAACTTGCCGAGTTTCAGGTGCACGCCTCACGCAACAAACTGATTCCAACAAAAGTGATTGATCAACGAGAACGAGATGTCCTTGATCAAGTGCGATTGGCGGATGGTATCTACACCAAATGTTGGGACGAATCGTTCACGCAGGGGTTAACGGAAACGCATTGGCTGGAATTCAGTCTGGGAGACTACGAACAGCCGCCGTCCAATCTCAAGTTGTTTCTCACCGGTTGGGTCTTTCCGACTGATACGTCGCTCAATATTGCCATTTCACAAAATCCTGAAATGCCTCGACCACAACCTCCGATGTTGCAGGTTCCCGATGAAAATGGTGAGTGGCAAACGGTCTCGCCATACATGGGCTTTCCTGGTGGAAAAACCAAAACCATCGTTGTCGATTTGACTGATAAGTTTCTGACCGCTGATTACCGCGTTCGCATCGTGACCAACATGGAAATTCGTTGGGATCATGTGTTCTATACGGTCGATGAAACAGAGGCATCGTTCGAACTGACCGACTTGGAACTTCTGGGAGCCGACCTGCATTATCGTGGTTTCTCGAAACGAGTTCCTCAACCACACAATCAGTCGGAATACTTCGACTATCAAAGCGTGATCATCGATCAACTCTGGCCTCCCATGGGAGGCAACTTCACTCGGTACGGCGATGTCACCGTATTGATCGAGGAAGGAGACGACATGCAGGTGGTGATGGGCGCTGGTGACGAAATGACCGTCCGTTTCGCTGTACCCGAGAAAAAACTCCCCGAGGGCTGGGTGCGAGACTTTATCCTGTACAATATTGGTTGGGACAAAGACGCCGACTTGAATACCGTGCAGGGCCAACAAGTCGAACCATTACCCTTTCGAGACATGAAAGCGTATCCTTACGAACCAGAACAATCGTTTCCTGACACTCCCCAACATCGTCAATACCTCAAAGAATATCAGACACGACATCAACCGCGTCCTTCGTTCCGCACCGAAATTCGGGACTGGAAATCAGCCCGGTAATCTTTCAGAAAACACGCATCACCGTTTGACTTGATCGAGAGACTTATGAAGTTCCCTTTGCACTGCCTGACCTTCCTCATCGTTTGCACCTCCACACTGTTTGCTCAAGAGATGCAATATCCGCTGGATGTCGTCGAAGCCGACAAACAGACCGCCTACGTCGCCGACCGCAATTTGCCCGGCGTCTGGAAAATTACCGATGGCAAAGCCGAGATCTTTTTCAAGGGATCAAAAAAGTTCCGCACGCCGCTCAATGCGGTTCGCTGTTTGGCCATCGACAACGACGGTAAGTTGCTGGCGGGAGATTCTTCGACGCGCGACATTTACCGCTTTGATGAAAACAACAAACCGGTTCCTCTCACAAAAGGAGGGATTGGAATTCCGATGGCGATGGCCGTGGCCAAGTCGGGAGAAATTTATGTGGCCGATCTGGAACTGCACCGCATCTGGAAAGTCCCCGCGGAGGGGGGTAAGCCGGAAGAAGTGGCCGTCGTTCGTGCTCCTCGCGGCATGACGATCGATTCCACCGGTCAGTTATGGATCGTTTCTCATGGTCCCGATCACTTGCTCAAGTTGAACCCTGCCGATGGAAAAATTGAAACGGTCGTCAAAGGGATGGCGTTTCAATTCGGACACGATATTGTCCTCAAAGATGACAAGACCGCATTCGTTGTTGATGGCTATGCGAAGACTGTCTGGAAAATCGAAGACGGCAATGCCCCAGTTGCTTTCGCTCAAGGGGAGCCATTCAAAAACCCGGTCGGGTTGTCACTTTCAGAGAATGGTTTGCTAGTCGCCGATCCACACAAAAAAACGATCTATCAAGTATCAGACGAGGGCAAAGTGACTCCCTATTCTCCCCGCTGAATGCTTCCCGAGTCACCTCATCCAACCGATTCCCAGTTCTCGCTTTCGCCACTGGCAAAGACCGCTTCGATTGCCTGCATATTCTGGACAGCATCGATCAATGGCGTGGGGACATCGGTATCATTCAAAATCGCTTGAGCGAACAGGTCTCCCTGGATCGTGTACTGATCACAGATCTCAAATGTGATTTCTTCGGTTCCGTTCGAGGTCGTGTGCCAAATTCTGGTCGGACGATCGGGAGGGGCGTTGAAGGGGATCTCCAGTTCGATTCGACCCTCTGTGCCGAAGATGGTCACACGTTGGCTCAAAAACATCTGGGTCGCACACGTAAATGTCGACGTTCCCGCTGAGAACTCCAGAATCCCCGAAGTGAGTCGGTCGGTTCTAAAATCGGGATCTCGTTCCACTCTTCCAAACGCGCGAGCCGGTTCCTCTCCAAACAGAAATCGAGAGAGCGAAATGCAGTAACAGCCGATATCCATCAGAGCGCCACCACCCGCTGCAAAATTGTTGCGGATGTCGTTTTCCTTGCGATTGAAAAATGCAAAGTAGGACTGAATCGTGGTCAATGTCCCGATAGCGCCCGATGCGACGAGTTCCTTCGTCTTTTTCCATTGCGGGTGATGGCGATACATGAACGCCTCCATCACTTTCAGTTCGGGATATTTTTGAGCCGCATCGACCAGTTTTTGTCCCTCTGCAGAACTCAAACCAATCGGCTTCTCACAAAGCACATGCTTACCCGCTTCCAGCGCCTTGATCGACCACTCCACGTGCATGTCGTTCGGCAGCGGATTGTAGATCGCATCAATCTCGGGATCGGCCAACAGTTCTTCGTAACTTCCGTAGGCATTCGGAATGTTCAATTCATCTGCCGCCGATTGCGCACGCTCGACTGTTCGAGAAGAGATTGCCGTCACTTCTGTGAACTCTCCCTGCTGCATTGCGGGGATGACTTTTGCGGTGCCGATATTGGCTGTACTCAAAATGCCAAAACGTATTTTGCTCATAGGATGGTTACTTCGTGTGTACAAGGGAAGAAATCCGAGTTCTCAGTGAATCGGTTCGTATGGTTGATTCAGTAATAGAACAACGCTCTTTGGAAACATTTTGTTTTCGGATGGATAGAGTTTCATTCTTTTTCTGTCGAATCCTTATTTTTTCGATTCACAAAATCATTCATCCATTGATTTTCGGAAGAGAGTGGATCGACGGGTTCTTCATAAATTACCGCCCAACCACATTCTGGTTCCACCTCCAAGGTTTCCACATTTTGAGATACACCTAACAATCCACCCACCAGTCTCATCTCACATTCTTCGGTACCCCAAAAAACTTTCAACGGAATAGATGTGAAGCATGAAGGAATCGCACCTAGTCCGACTCCTTGAGGGTCTTGGTTCCGTGCTCGCCAATTTTGCTGATCGTCGATCTCCAAACGCCGCTGCCAGTCAAGAAGATACGGATTAAGGTAGAGGTTCTCAGACCTATCTTGGAAATAAGGAAACAAAACATTCGCCCAGCCAGACATCACTGCTGGGCCGGAGCCGCTATTGTAACGAAACATTGATTGCCAGAATTCCGTCACAGGTTGACCTTCTTTTGCGCGTTCAAAATGAGACAGAATTGGATCGAGAGCATCGATCCAGTTTTCAAGGCCATATTCTGCAAAGTGTTGTACTCTGGTTCGTATTTGTTGCCAATCTGCAAGAGTTCCCGTCAGGGTGATTCTTGGAATTCCGCAACCTGCGGACAATATGTAGTCAAAATAAGACTTAAAAGTCTCCATACCCATCAAATGTGAAACGGCTCGTTCAATTGGACCTGTGGTACTGAAGTTTGCTTCCATAAGAGACGAGATCCCATCGGTGCGATCTGCCAGTTGATCACTAAATTCTTCAAATACTTCTGGCCAAGGATTATCGCCTCCCGGGTAAAAATCCAGCCGCCTTACTACTAATTCTTCCTTACCCGAATGACTTACAAATCGATTCCGCAGCTCTTCAGAATTCTCGTTCACGTGCAGTGCAAATCCTCGAATCAGCGTTGTCCAGATGGCATCCGGAGTTAGGCGAAGCGGCATGTGGTCGTAAAACGCCATACGAAATGCGGACAGCAAGGCATGATCTTCGTCACACGCGACAAGAGGATTGCGCGGTAACCATGTCGCTTCGATTGGTCGTCTAAAAGCAGTACGCAGCTCTCCAACGTAATCGACTGTATCGAGAGGTTTCTTGGCGATGACATCTGGAGATACAGAAAAGGTGGTATCTGGCATTGCACAGTGCTCCAAGTTAGCGAGTGAGCAAACACTGTATCGTCAACGATAGACGTATGTCAAAACTTGTATGATCACTCGTGTCGTTCGTTGATCTTCTTCCATCGCCCGCGGTAGATCGTTTCGCCTTCTTTTCGTTTCTTGCGTTCGAAGCTGGTTTGATAATCGAAATCGTGCTCGGGTGTTTTCTCATCGGGCTTCGGCAATGTTTCAAACTGCACGTGGTGCTTCATGAGTGCCGAGATGACTTCAAAGTAATCTTCGACATCAGTCCAAGAGTGAAGTATTCCCCCCATCTGCAACACGTCGGCAATCTGATCGGCGAAGTCATCTGTGAACAAACGCCGTGACTTGTGTTTGCGCTTCCACCACGGATCGGGAAAGTAGAAATGAGCGGCATGGACCGATCCGTTGAGAATCAGTTTGTCGAGGATTTCTCGAGCATCTCCGGCGATAATACGTGCGTTGGGGATTTCGCGTTTGTACAACTTACCCGCTGCGCGTCGGGCTGTTTTATAATCGCGTTCGATCCCCAGATAGTTGATTTGCGGATTGGCTTCGCTGGCTTTCCATGTGTAGAGGCCGCGTCCGCAACCGATATCGAGTTCAACGGGATTATCGTTTCCGAAAAACTCGGCCCAATCGAGGGGTTTGATTTCCATCTCATGACTGCGTCGCAGCCAGGGAAACATGATCTCGCCAGGAGGTGCTCGCATCGTATTTATGAATCAATCGTCTCGTGTCTTGTGAATCCGCAAATTAGGCTTCACCGCCCAGTTTAGACGAGCGGTTAATGGGAACGCCGATCATATGGCCGTTGTAGACCATCTTACCATTGACGAATCCCTGGAACTCAAACTCCGCACGGCGTCTCGGTTTCACTTTGAGAACTTTGGCCATGATCAATAATCGATCTCCCGGAAAGACGGGAGCGCGAAAGCGAACGTTTTCCATCCCACCAAAACCAAGAAAATCGCCCCCACCAAGAATATCATACTTGCGAGCATAAAAACCTGCGAGCTGTGCCGCACACTCACAGAGAATCACGCCCGGCATCAATGGGAAATCAGGCATATGGCCCGTACACCAGAATTCATCCTCGGTGACATCTTTGTAACCGACCAGAGAATTGTTTTCGCGATCAACCATCACAATCGCCGACAACTGCTCCATGGCATGTCGTTGTGGATTGATCTTGCGGATCTCATCCAAGTCATAGATGGGATCCGTGTCCTGAAATTGTTCAGGGTCATAAAGTGGTGCTTCGGGCATCGTCAAAAAACTTTCTGGAAACCTGAATCCATGTCATTGCAGTTAATGGGAGAGAAGATCGATCACTTGTCGAAAAGAGGTTAATAACCGGTCTGGTTTCAACCGTTCCTCTTTGAGCTGCCCAGATGTCGCACTGAGCGATAACCGATCATTCGCCAAAAGTGCGGTCTTCCAACCACGCCGTCTGGCAAATTCGAGATCCCCTTCCAAACGTGTCGAAACAGACAATACCTGATGAGGTAAAATCTTCTGTTCTGACAATTTTTTCTCTGCTGTTTTATAAAATGTTTGGGACGATTTGCGAAGCCCCAAGTTGTGTGCCATGACAGAGAGAGACGAATCAAATAATCCCGCCGGAACCTCATTCCCCGTCTTATCTTGAACCATCCACAAAAAATGGGGCAACGAAAACTCTTCTGTCTCTCCCAAAATGCCCTGAATCACACCCTGACTTTTGAGTGTTATCAAGGTTTCACAAATCTCCGAAATCACCTCAACTCCTTGCAGAGAAAGATGATAGAAGAATCCTATGTGTTGAGCAAGGCGTTCTCGGTCGCCATGGATGGCTTTGTCCCAGAGGAACTCTTTTTGGAGCAGACGGTCCAAAATTCGGGACCAGATGTCCGCCAAGCTGATCATTGGCGAATCTCCCGTTGCGCAGCTTGTCGTCATCCTTAATTGTTCGAGTAAATCTCGATACTGGCTGAGCAGGTACTTCCAGGGCGCGCCCGGTTTGCGGGTCATGCTTTGCCACATGGAAAACTCTTCCAGAGTCTTTTCGATGGCGATCTGCATGCGTAATTCATCATCGACAAGACGCTTGAGTCTACCGTCACTGATCCGAACTAACGTGCCATAAAAGTCCCATAAAACGACCTTAATGCCCGGTAATGGCTGGATCGAAGCCTGAGCGGAGACCGGCTGAATGGGTGGTGGTTGCGGCCATTTCAGCGGTTTTTCGTGCAGCCAATCGAAATATTCAGGCCAACTGTATGGCATGATAACCGGTCGATTTCAGGGAAGTTTCAATAACAGATGAGCAATGGACCGGATGGAAGGCTTGACCCGCACCGAACCCAGCGTTAACTTTAGTGTCTCAACGCAAGAGTCTCAATTATGCAACACCTTATTCTCCTCAACCTGCTCCTTCCGGGCCTGCTACTTAGCGGGAGAGCTTAGGGTTTGCACTGAGACAATTCAAAACGAATCGATCAAAACCCTGAGGTCTCTTATCAGACTTCCGGGTTTTTTTTATGACTTCTTTCTGACACACCAGGCATTGAACACAGGTAATTCCGATGTCCACCAACAATGACACAGTGATCATTTTCGACACAACGCTTCGCGACGGGGAACAATCCCCCGGTTGCAGCATGAACACCGATGAGAAAATCGAGGTTGCGAAAGCACTCGTGGAACTGGGCGTCGATATCATCGAAGCCGGCTTTCCCATCGCGTCGCCGGGTGACTTCGAAGCCGTTCAACGAATCGCTCGCGAATGCGGTGCTCAGACAACAATCTGCGGACTTGCCCGCAGTCGCAAAGATGACATCGACCGCGCTCGTGACGCATTGGTGGATGCCGAGAAAAAACGAATTCATGTCTTTTTGGCAACCAGTTCCATTCATCGCGAACACAAATTGGGAATGGACAAACAACAGATTGTCGACACGGCAGTCGAAATGGTCTCTCGTGCCAAAGAGTATTGCGAGGACATCGAATTTTCTCCCGAGGATGCCGCCCGGACAGAACTCGATTTTCTCTGCGAAGTGGTCGAGAAAACGATTGCCGCCGGTGCAACAACCGTCAACATTCCCGATACCGTCGGGTATGCGACACCTTCACATTACCATCACGTCATCTCGACTTTGAAACGTGCCGTCCCCAACATCGATCAGGCAATCATCAGCACACACTGCCATAACGATTTGGGACTTGCCGTCGCCAATAGCCTCTCCGCCGTTGAAGCCGGTGCACGACAGGTGGAATGCACCATCAATGGTTTGGGAGAACGTGCCGGGAACGCCGCTTTGGAAGAAGTGGTGATGGCTCTTCGCACACGTCACGATTATTACGGCATCAATACCAACATCAACACTCAACGGTTGCATCCCGTAAGTCAACTGGTTTCACGCATCACGGGGATGAAGGTTCAACGTAACAAAGCCATCGTGGGGCAGAATGCGTTTGCACACGAAGCGGGTATTCATCAACACGGAATGTTGAAGGAACGGACGACGTATGAAATTATGCGACCGCAGGACATCGGTTTGACGGGAACGAATCTTGTCTTGGGAAAACATAGCGGGCGACACGCCTTTCGAGATCGCGTTGACCAACTTGGCTACAAGCTGGACGACGAAGCATTCCAGAATGTGTTCGATGCCTTCATCACGTTGGCTGACAAGAAGAAAGAGATCTTCGACTCAGACATTACGGCGTTGATCGAATCGCAAAAGACCGACTTCGAAGCACACTGGGTGCTCAATAGCTTTCACACCTCTGCCGGAACAGGCATGATACCGACGGCAACGGTCGAGCTTCAACACGACGACGAAGAACCGGTCTCCGACGCCGCGACAGGAGACGGCCCGGTGGATGCCGCGTTTCGGGCGATGGAACGAATCGTGGGCATTGAAGCCCGACTCGAAGATTACGATGTCAAAAGCATTTCCAGCGGGAAAGACGCTCAAGGAGAAGTTTTGGTCGAGATCAATTATCTCGGCCGCAAATATCATGGACGCGCTATCAGCACCGATATTATCGAAGCCTCGACCCGAGCCTACCTGAATGCGTTGAATCGTGCCTGGGATGATCGTGGGTCAGAATCCACTGAAAAGGAGAAAGCAAACCTGTAATGGGCGAGCTGCCTATAATCGATCATCATGGATAAACGCCTCTTCATACTGTTATTTGCGGGAGTCTTGATTGGGGGAGCGTGCGTCTGGAAATTGACGAAAAAGTATCCACCCCAGCCGCGAGCCGAAGATTTGATCTTCAAGCAACCGGCACCTCGAATCCCGGCATTATATAATCAGGAATCGAAGATGGTTCGGTTTGATTCCTATTTATCGAGACACGACATCTTCGTCGTTTTTTACGATGGAGATCAGGGTGTGAAGAATTCCGAGATGATGCAGTTTCTCAAACAGAGAAAAGATCAACTGGATCGAAAAGGTGCCAAAGTGTTCGGCATCAGTGGCGCTCTTCCCCAACAGAATATCGGTACGACAGAAGTGATCGAACAGGACGGACAAACGATCAACAAACGAAACAGCTTCCCCTTTCCATTACTGACAGATCTCGGTTATGCCGTCCATCAGAATTGGGGACGATACAATTTGGACAGCAATCAGCCGTTGCCGGGTCTCTTTTTTGTCGATCGTGCTGGCAATGTCGATTTCAAAGACAACAAACCGCTGCCGACAGAAAACCCGCAAGAATTTATCCGCGACTACCTGGGAGAAACTCCGTGACCGATCATCCTGAAACCAAAGAACCCGTGTTCATCTCGGGGAAGCTGGTGGTCTTTGGAATGTTCGCATTCGCCGCCGTGATGACAGGCTTCATGTGGTTCTATTGGAAAATGAACCTGGCTCCTTTTCTTCCCTTGCAACAGGCAATCGTCGCCACAGAGGAACTGGCAGAAAGCCGTCCGGTTGTTGAAGGTGGCCGAGCGAAAGGGCAAGACAACGCTCCCAATACGTTACGGGTCACGATGAAAATCGATTATGATCCCATTGAGAATGAAGACCGGGTCATTGCCATCGAACAGAAAGTCCTCGAACTCGCCAAAACCTCACTTCCTCAATTTGAAGAGTATGACCAGTTGGAATTTAATCTCTACTGGCCGAAGCAAGAGACCGAATTGAAGCCCATCGCCATTCAGCGGATGACACAACTCAAATAACCAATCGACCCTCAGTCGATGGGATCTTTCTTATGAACGCCTCAAACTCTTCTTCTCCACTTTCACTCAGCAATCGCAGCCAGTGGGCATCGCGTGGCGCAATCAGTTTTTTGATGCAGCAAGGTGTCGAAAATCCGGGTGTCTTATCACTGGCTGCCGGATTGGTCGATCCGACAACACTACCGGTGGAACTGGCACAGCAACAGTTGACCGACCTGCTGGCCGATGATGCACGTGCGCGAGAATGCCTGCAATATGGCACCACGCCCGGATCAGAACATCTTCGGAGAGAGTTGCTTCCATTTTTTGCCGGCTTGGAGAACACGACTCCCGAAGAATTAAATCTTACGGCTGACGATCTGTTGCTGACGACCGGTTCACAACAGTTGCTCTCACTGACATGCGATGCACTGTTCAACCCGGGAGACATTTGCCTGGTGGCAGCACCCACCTACTTTGTATTTCTCGGTGCGTTGGAAGCCGTCGGCGCTCAAGCAATCTCGGTCAAAACCGATGGTGACGGGATGTGTCCCGATGCACTTGATGAAACATTGGCGAGCTTGGAACAAGAAGGAAAACTGGATCGCGTCAAGCTCGTCTATCTGGTCAGTTACTATGAGAATCCGAGCGGCGTTAGCTTGGCAACCGAACGTCGAAAACGAATTGTCGAGCTGGCCAAAAAATGGTCGAAGTCTCACAGGTTAATGATCCTCGAAGACGCCGCCTATCGAGAGCTGCAATACGATGGCGAAGTCTATCCGTCAATCTGGAGCTTCGATACCGACCGACAGCATGTAATCTATACGCAAACATTCTCCAAAAGTTTTTCGCCCGGCGTGCGAGTCGGGTTCGGTTTAGTACCGGACGAATTAAAAAAGCCGTTTTCGGATCTCAAAGGGAACGACGACTTCGGGTCGGCTCACCTCAATCAAAGATTAATGGCCGTTGTTCTCGGCTCCGGGAAATATGCGCCTCACGTTGAACAAGTCAAAACGTCTTACACAACCAAACGGGACGCGATGCTTGCTGCTGCTGACAAATACTTCAGCGACATTGACGGAGTGACTTGGGAGCATCCGCACGGCGGGTTGTATGTCTGGATGTCATTGCCGGATAACATCCCCACCGGATTCGATTCACCACTCTTCGAGGAAGCCGTTCAGCGACACAACGTCATGTATGTTCCCGGCGAGCTTTGTTTTGCCGGTGATGCGGTGGAACGCAATCATATGAGACTCAGTTACGGTGTGTTACCTCCCGACCGGATTGACGAAGGGATGCGGAGTCTGGCGGATGCAATTCGCGTCATCGCGGCGCAAGGCTGAGATCGACTGACACCGAAAAGACCAGCGGAAGAAAACAGCCTCGTTTTGATGATTGTTCTGCTCTACAATCATCAACATGCCCACTGGTACTCCACATCCCGCCTCATTGCCACGAAATCGGTCGTTTGCCACGACACGATGGAGTGTCGTTGTGGCCGCTGCAGAACGCAACGACCGGTCGGAAATCAATCATGCCTTGGCCTCACTCTGTGAAACTTATTGGCCGCCGTTGTATGGGTATGTACGCCGTCGTGTTGTCGATGCGCACGAAGCTCAGGAATTAACGCAGGCGTTTTTTGCCGAACTTCTGGAGAAAAACTATCTCGGCGACGCCGACAAACAACGTGGACGATTCCGATCTTTTCTGATTACTGCCTTCAAACATTTTCTTTCCAAAGAATGGGAGAAAAAGAAAGCCCAGAAACGTGGCGGCGGCCAGCAAACACTCTCGTTGGATTTTCAAAAATCCGATTCATCAATGCGGATAGACCCCGTAAGCTCTCACCTGACTGCCGAACAACTTTATGACCGCGAATGAGCCATCACTCTGCTCGGTCGGATCATGGAGCGATTGCAACAAAAGTTCCAACAACGTCAGCAGGAAAGTCAGTTTGAGACCTTCAAACAATTTTTGATAGGCGAACGACAAACGGGTGGCTATCGAGTGGCGGCAGAGCATCTGAAAATGACCGAAGATGCGGTCCGTCAGCATGTTTCTCGAATGCGAAAAGAGTATCGAAACCTGTTACGTGAAGAGATTGCAGAAACTGTTTCAAGTCCTGAAGAAGTGGAAGACGAAATCCGTAAACTCTTTCAATCACTCGAATTGTGAATAAACTGAATAATTTCCTGTCACAAACAGATTCTTTTCCGTCAGTGATTTGTGTCACATATCTTGAGGAGACACAGCAATGACGAACCAGTGCCCGGCATGCAACCGTGCTTTACCCGAAAATGCACCCGCCGGGATCTGTCCACACTGCCTGTTGCAGACAGGACTGGTCAATGAAACGAGTGATTCGACTTCACCGACGGAATTACAGCGTTTCCAGCCTCTTTCAGTAGAGACTCTGTCACCCTTCTTTGAGCAACTCGATATCAGGGAACTCCTCGGACAGGGAGGAATGGGAACCGTCTACAAGGCGAAGCAACTCAAGCTCGACCGTTGGACGGCTCTGAAAATTTTGCGCCCCGAATCAGCAGAAGATGAAGCATTCGCGGAACGATTTAATCGCGAAGCGCGAACAATGGCCCGGCTCGACCATCCACAGATTGTCGGTATCCACGATTTCGGAGAGATCGACATTCCGTCGGAATCTGACACTCCGAATGCTTCTCGCAAACTCTATTACTTCTTGATGGAGTACGTCGAAGGAGAAAATCTGAGAGAGACTCTCCGGCGAGATCGAATCGATCCCGAACAAGCACTCTCAATCGTGACACAGGTCTGCGAGGCGTTGCAGTTCGCTCATGAGGAGGGGGTCATCCATCGCGATATCAAGCCGGAAAACATCTTGATCGACCTGCGAGGAAAAGTGAAAATTGCCGACTTCGGCCTCGCGAAATTGGCCACCCCCTCTGACCATGATTTTACGCTCACCGGCACGCATCAAGTGATGGGGACGCCGCGATACATGGCTCCCGAACAAATGGCCGGTTCGCGCGAAGTCGATCATCGTGCCGACATTTATTCGCTGGGAGCGGTGTTTTATGAAATGCTGACGGGCGAAATTCCCGCCGGACATTTTTCGCCTCCCTCTCATATTTGCGAGAGTGACCCTCGGCTCGATGATGTCGTGTATCGAATGCTGGCTAATAAGCCCGAGGAACGTTTCTCCAATGCGCAGGAGGTTAAGACCACACTGGAGCAACTCCCTCCTACTTCTCCACGTGCACCAATACCGAATCCCGCTCATTCTCGAACCGGATTCTCGACGATTATGGAACGTGGTGTTGCCGCAGCCTGGGGGTGGATGACCAATGAGCCCGAAGAAGACCAATCACAGCAAACCGACAAAGTGACTGCCGCAATTCCGATTGGTCCGCGAATCGCCATGATTGCGCTTTGTCTCGCGGCGATTGTGCTGTCTCTCTGCCCCTGGATGAAAGTCTTCATCTACGACACTCGCGTGATTTCTTCGCTACCGAGTGAACAGCTCACTATCAGTTCGCAGAATCCGGCCAAGCTACTTGTCGTGAGAGGTAACGAACTCGCATCTGGATTGGTGTCCATTATTTGTTTCACAGCGACAATGATCTTGTTGTTGCTGATTTCCTCCAAACGTCGGCTTCATGTTGCCCACGGCATCTTACTGACGCTTGCTGCCGTCGGAGCATTTCTTGCAGCGTTTTTCAGCCATGAGGTTCTCGAATCTAAGTTGTATCGATATCGAATCGGAGATCCGCAACAGATGGATGCTGTCCAAGCTCGTTCAACAGTTTATCAGCGCAATACGCCGTTGAGAGAACTTGAGAAAACGGTCGAACCTCAACCTTGGTATTACGGCGTGTTGGGATGCTCGGGGCTGTTGGTTGTTTTGAGTGCCATTGGCGTTCGCCATCTCTTGACCTCGTCCAGTCGTCCACAGGAGAACGTAAAAAAGGATTCATCGTCTGGCACTCCGTTTGTCTCTCGGCGATTTTCCGTTCCCGAATATACTGATCTCGGCCCAAAAATCGTGTTTCACTTTTCGGGTCTCGGCTATGAGCTCACGGAAGAGCTTCCCGATTGCTGGGTTTTCCAACGTGGCTCGGTCATGGGTGCCATGATGCAAACCGACATACGCTCCTACCCGACCAAACTGACCGTCCGCACCTTAAGCAATAATGAATTAGAACAGCTTGTCAGTTGTCAGTGGTCGGTCAATTTAATGGGTGCTTGGGCTGGTAAGAAAGATCGGCAACTGCTGGAGGATGAGGGTAAAGAGTTACAGAAGTTTCTCAGCGGTGAACTTGGTGAAGACGATCGACCTGACAAATCTCCCTTCGATGAGATCGCTCTTGAGGAAGAATTGAATGCACCTTCGTTGTCTATGATCGTGTTTGGATTGATCATTGTTTTGATTCACCTTGGAGCGGTCATGGAGATATACCGTGTGACTGTTCAACCTGAGTTTTTATTCCCGGGGATTTTCTCGGGAACGATGATGTTGATCGGTGGTTTCGCGATGCGATATACGCAGTCTTCCGGTTGGTCAATGATTGGCGTGATCGGAGGTTTTTTACCCGCATCACCGGCCTGGATCTTCACAGCCATTCTCTCCACGTGGACATTAAATGTTTTGAGAAAACCGGAAGTCAAACAAGCCTTCCTGGAACGAAAACGGCAAAGGAGGCAGGCGTTCGATTCGGAAACTCTCTCCGCGGAAAGTCAAATGAACTTGGAGTTAATACAGCGTGAAGTGAGCGGGCCTTCCATCGCACTCATGGTCTTCGGCCTATTGTGCCTGTTAGGTCACGGGCTGTTTTTCGGTAGCCTGTTGGCTTCGAGTCACGAAAATGATAGGGCGCCTTTGATGCTTCCCGGGATGTTGACGGGCTTCTCCATGTTTGTCAGTGGCTGGAATTTCCAAAAGCTAAACGCTCGTGGCTGGACCCAAGTCGGTATTATCCTCGGCATGCTTCCACTGAATTTCACTTGTCCAATATCACTTCCACTTAGCATCTGGGCTAATACTGTCTTCCAGCGCCCGCTTGTCAAACAGGCATTTCTTGATCGTTCACTTTTTTGGAAGCGCATGTCTCAAAGCCGACACGAACAAAACCCCGGTTTGCGGAAGCCGTAAGAAGAATTTGCTCAGAGCGAATTCAGCAAGTCGCTCATTGCGGTGACCATGACCTCTCCCGACTCCTCCGTAAACGGAAACTGATTGCAGTATTTGGGAGACTGATAGGCGGCATACGTTTTACGTTCGACATCATACGCATCGGGCAGGTAACCAATCCGTCCGTTGGAATAGCAGGCCAGTATGAGGTGTGGCAGATCAATTCTCTTTCTCACTTCCAACGCCAGAGAACTGAAAAACTCGGACGAGTTACTCACCATGCCGAAATCTCCAATCCGCATCGCCTGAATCTCGGTTTCCAGCCATTCCGGGCGAGTTTCCAAATCGACCAGCATCAGGTCGGTCCACTCCACATTAAATCTGCACATCGCAGCGACCGCTTTCCATTCATCTCCACCGTGTCGTGCCACCATTTCGTGTGGACGAGTTGTCATCACTCGACCGATCGTTTCATTCCAGCCCGAGAGATCACGATCATTCAGACGTTGCTCGGCTTCTCGGCGGTCGTTTTGTATTTCTTCGAGAGTCCAACGACGAGTCGGAAGCTGGACTGTTTGCGATCGAATTGCGATTTGTGACGCATCGATTCGTTCACGACTTGCCAACGATCCAATCGCGGCAATGCAAAGAGAGCGAGCAGGAATGGCTGCCGCAGACTTGGAATCCGCATAAAAACGATGAAAGTTGGTATCGCCGCATGCTCCTTGCAGATACATAGCCGTGCAGTTGGGAAAGATTTTCTCCAAGTGATCACAGACTTCCCCAGGCAAATCACGACTGACGGAAAAGGGATGGAGATTGGTCGAAACGGTAGGGTGTCCCTGAAAGCCAACGACGAAGGCCATCGTCGAATCATCGGACCGTTGAACCTGAAGTGTCGTGAGTGTGGGATCAATCGCACCATCAGACCGCGTTCGATTGAATGTGAGATCGTGACATTCGCTCGTTGCCGTGAATAGTGAGACCGGTTCGCGCGAATTCCAGGCGTGAATGGTGGTGGCGATGGCCTGCTCTGCGGCCCACTTTTCGTAATCGGGATCCACTTCACCCACGCCCAGTAATCCACCCGAGGCGGGTGCATTGTGCGTATGAGTTGCCGTGACGAGAATGTTGCCAGCGGGAATGTCGGTCTCTTTGGAAACACCCGCGCGAATCTGCTGGGTAAATTCGGAACTGATCACCATCAAGTCGACCGAGACAATGGCCAGAACTTCGTCTGACGTTTCAATGACGAGGGAAGTCGCATTTAAACCATCTCGAACATCGATCCAGAAGCGTTCGAGATAATACCCCCAGCCGGTCAGCTCGACCGGTTTGGTCGGCGTGATCGAAGTTCTGGAAACTCCTGCTTGAGGTTTCATGTCGGACTCCCCACACTTGGGGAACATCACATCGCGCGGTGACGCTCCCGGACGTTGTGTATCCTACAGGGAAAAGCGATGAAAATCACAAAGATCACCAGCTATCCGGTGAGGATTCCACTGAAACCGGAATACCACATGATCTCGGCTCTCGGTCAGCATCAGGTGTCAGAGTACCTGATTGTTCGCGTGGAGACCGATGCCGACATTGATGGTGTTGGCGAAGCGACCGTGATACCGCGCTGGAGCGGTGAGACGGTCTGGAGCGCACAGGCCATCGTAGATCGAGCTTTTGCGCCGGCATTGATTGGTCATGATCCCCACGATGTTGCAGGCATCGATGACATTATGGACCAGCTGGCAGTGGGGAACTGGTTTGCCAAGTCGGCCATTGAGATGGCCCTGTGGGACATCCAGGGGAAAGATCGAGGAAAGCCGGTCTACGAATTGCTCGGTGGTCCTGCTCGCTCCAATACAATCACATGTCGATTTTCGATGGGTGCGTATGCTCCTGAGCGAGCTCGAGAGCGTGCGCGTCAATTAATCGAGAAGGGTTTCACCACGATCAAAGTGAAAGTCGGTACGAAACTCGAAGAAGATGTGGAGCGAGTTCGCATTGTGCGAGAAACCATCGGCCCAGATTATGACATGGTGATAGATGCAAATTGCGGCTTTGATGTGGCGACAGCGATTGAGATGGCTCACCAAGTGAGCGATTGTCACGTCGGCTTATTTGAACAACCGACCGCAAGAGACGATTACGCAGGCTTGTCCGAAGTTCGTCGATCCATCGAGCCGGAAGTGATGGCCGATGACATCTGCTTTGACCTCAATCACGCCCGCGAATGCCTACGACACGATGCCTGTGACGTTATCAGCGTCTATCCCGGTAAGAACGGTGGATTGAGAAAATCGCTGGAGATTGTTGCTCTCGCCGCGCAACACAATGTCGCCTGTTCCATCGGCTCCAATCTGGAACTCGACATCGCCTCGGCAGCCATGTGTCACCTGGTATTGGCCCATGAAAATATGAAGATCGAACAATACCCGGGAGATATCATGGGCCCCGACTATCATTCGGTCAGCGTGGTCAAAGAGCCGCTTGTGATCGACGGCCCAACCATCACGATCAACGACGGTCCCGGATTGGGAGTCGAAGTGGATTGGAAGAGAGTCGAAGATCTTCACATTTAAAATTGCCGCTCAAACCGTTTTAAGGGTCCGAAGCTCTCGACCTCCCTTGTTGACCAATACCATGTCCTTCCGCATCGGCTGGGACTTCAAAGTTTTGCTCGGGAGGAGTCAACTCCGCTTCGATTTCGTAATCGATGAATAACGCTGTCGGTCCAGTTGAGTCTGACTCGACCGATTCATCTTCGTTTTCGACCTCGGCAAACTTGCCGTCGTATGCGGAAATTCTCAGGGTATATTTTCCCGGAGCGATTCCTTGTCCCATTTCGGCAGTGGTATATTTCCCATCAATGATCTCAGCAAAGCCTGATGGTGTATTCTCCTGTCCCGGTTGGGCCAGAAATTGGATTTCACCATACACAATGGGTTGACCATCGAAGGTCACGGTTCCAGAAAGATCAGTTCTATCAACGCCTCCACCACACCCCGCGATGATCGCGGGGAGCAGCAGTGAGACGATGATACCTGAGCGTCGAATAATGTTCATCAATGCGATTTTCTATCGAGTAAATTAAACAGGATTAGTCAACTGTTAGCAGATCAACACAAACTAATTGATCTGTAAGGTCTCGCCTTCGTCTTTCGTCGCGGCTGCCTGATAGGTTTGAAAGTCGATGTTTTCGGACACGAACCGAACCGAACCATCGGCAAACAGGAAGTGTGTTCCGCCAGTGTGGTTGCTGCCGAAGCGAACATCACTGAAGAGACGTCCGGCATTGTTGCTGGTCCATCCCGCAGGACCGATCGGGTTACGAATATTCTTGCAAGCATAGTTCGCAACGCCGGGTTGGTTATTACTGGCTCCCTGAATCCAGGCACGGTAACTGTTGCTCCATTGCGGCTTCGAGGAAATTTCACCCATGATGAAAGTATTGGAGGTCCCATCCAGTGCATCTCGCATGGCGTAATTGCTGTTACGGTGAAGCAACCCACTGGTCGAGTTTCCGCCATGATTGCCCGTCACATTACCATAGTGAGGATAGTTACCGGTGGCCGGTGCAGGGCGTGGACCTTTTGCGCCAGCCACACCGTAGTAATGAACGGTAAACCCTTCGCCGGAACTTGATGGCTTCTGATCGCGTTGTCGAGCACTTGGGCAATGCAAAAGCGAGAATGTCACATCTCTATTGGGCCGGTTGGCGGGTGTCCCCGTTGTATTGTTGTAATGCAGGCTGAAGTTGAATTGATTGTAGAGTGGAGCCTGATCAATAAACGGCAGCAACCGCACATGAAAACTCAAGTTGTTGGCAGGATTTGTTGCACTGTTGTCAAACCCCATGGCCCCCATTGGAAACTTACGATGCGTGTCGTGATAATTGTGAAGAGCTAATCCCCATTGTTTCAGATTGTTCTTACAGGAACTGCGGCGTGCCGCTTCGCGCGCCTGTTGAACGGCTGGTAACAACAGAGCGACCAGAACAGCGATGATGGCAATCACCACCAGCAGTTCGATCAACGTAAAACCTTTTTTTAATTGATGTCTCATAGAAATTCTCCAATTCTAAACGTGTGTAAAAGCTAAATATGAATATAAATATTGAGAGTTATACCATCAGGGATCGTTACCCCGGCCACGGCCGAGAATTTCGATGCCACCTTCACCACCTTCTAAAGCAATCGTGGCGGGCTGCATGCCGTCCGAGGTTACTTCGACGGTCAAACCGGAATCATCGGGGGATGCATATTCGCGAGGAGTCAGCCATTTCATTTTGACAGGTACGCCAGATTCAGCGAGCGCCTCGTGATTCGCGTTCTCGGGTAACTCTCCGACCACTTCTTGCTTGAGGACTCCCACTTTGTAGGTTCCCAATGGAACCCCTTCTGTATCGCCGTAGGTCGAGAGGGTGAACTTCCCGGAGGCATCCGTTTTTCCGGAAGCGGGACGCTGATACGGGCTATCAGGATCGGCCGTCAGAAAAAATATTTGAGCATCACCGAGCGGTTCACCATCGAGAGTGACGGTCCCTTCAATCTCGACGAGATCGGGACGGTCCGCACCCGAACATCCTAGAAACAAGACACCGATGAAACCGCACAGAATAGTTGCTAGACAAGTACGCAGCATGAAATCTCTCGCCTCCCATGATTGAACACTGAAAGCTGGCTCAATCGCATAAATGAATGTAGGTTAAATCTGTTACTAATTCAGAAAGCACCAATGGCGTTTCCATCTTCGATTCCGAACAAATTCTGATAGAGGTAGTCGCCAACATTTCCACCCGCACTTCCTGGCAATGGGTTGGATTCGATGTTTTCGCTGACAAATTTCACCGCACCATCGGCCAGCAACAGGTGCGCTCCGCCGACATGCGGACTCGCCACGGCAATTCGGGTGGCATTCCCGGCGGGACTGTTCTCGATATAACAAAGATTAGCCGCGTCATGCGAACCATCAAAGGGTGTATTCATCTCTGCGTGCGGACCCACAATTGAGATACGAGAGCCGCAAGCGCGGTATGCGGCCCAAGCCATCCCAATTGAAACGAAGGGAGCATCTTGGAGAACCTTTTCACCAGCGAGGACCGTGTTACTGGTCCCGTCGAGAATATCTGCAATAGAACGTGTGTACGGTGCAGCGCTGGGATAGACACCGATACTCACATTAATCGCATACATCATCGTTCCCAAATTATTCTGGTACTTGTTCACAGCCTCACCACCTGCGGAGGGGCAAAGGAAGACTGGAATCCTCGTCGTAAATAATTTTTCAATGGTGCCGTTATTGGCCGTCGTGTAATCCATCGTGTTGGTCATGTTTGCCGGGTCGCGCGGGACGCGAGAAGGTGTTCCAACACCAATTTGATTGTAGAGCGGTGCTTGATCGAGATACGGCAAGAGACGAAGTGACCAACCCCAAGCATCAACACGATCCATGTTATTTCCAACACCATCCGCAGATGAAGCTGGAGGAAACATGTTGAATGTGTCGTGATAATTATGAAAAGCGAGCCCCAACTGCTTCATATTGTTTTTGCAGGTGCTGCGACGAGCCGCTTCGCGCGCCTGTTGAACGGCGGGCAGTAACAAAGCCACCAGAACAGCGATAATGGCAATCACCACCAACAATTCGATGAGCGTGAAGCCACGCTGGATCTTTCGATGATTAAACATGGGAGAATCCTCAGAAACGTGTGTGAAAAAAAAATGCGAAGAATACTTCGCAGAAGGCATAGCTTAGCTTAATACAAATTCTGAACAAAACACAAGTTTTTTTTGTTCAATGGGCCATTCCGGGAAGGACCGAAGAGCAATCTCACTGGATAGCAGAGAAATCCAGAGCCGCTTTAGAGCCGGAGTGCTGTCTCGAGAACGATGAGCAGCCTGAGAGAGTGATCAAATAGAAGAAGCGACCGCAAAAATATTGCGATCGCTTCTTTCTCGTTGTAGCAAGAGTGGTCTGGAAAACGTATCGCTTTCCAAAACCACAGAAAGCGGACTACTTCTTCTTAGCAGTTGCTTTCTTCTTGGCAGTTTTCTTTTTGGCTGCCTTCTTCTTAGCAGGAGCCTTTTTCTTGGCTGCCTTCTTCTTAGCAGGAGCCTTTTTCTTAGCTGCCTTTTTCTTAGTTGCTTTTTTCTTGGCTGCTTTCTTCTTAGCCACCTTAAATCTCCTTAAAAACTATCCGGTGACTTTTGAACCGCCGGCAAACCGGAAGCTGAACGGTTTCTGTCGTCACCCAAACGTGTCCAATTCACATCTTGTCAACCGTGACAAGTGGGCTGAGTGAACGATGATGATTGTTGAGCGCGAATCAAAACTGACTTGTCTCTTTCAACACTCCATCGTTTCGTCAGCAACGTGATCATTATGCTAATTTTTTTTGCAAAATCTGCAAGCCCTTTGTTTTCATTCGCGGCCATCTCAACACGATTCCGACCTTTCCTACCAACCCTGTTTTTGTCAGCAATGACTTTGCGATTCAAACATTGTTCTGTCAAACGTCTCACGCAACATCAACGTCGAAACTTGCAACGTAAAAAAAACAACGAAAAACATAGCGTAATATTGACGCAAAACAAAACCACTTAGATCTATCGTTCAACATCGTGCAAGCGCGATCTGTGCGCGTTGCGGTTTTACAGAGGACGACACAAGAGCAAAAATGACTCGAAATTTATTTCCACTTTTTTTTGGAAATCTATCCAAGAAAGGTCACTTCAACGAATTCAAGACACCTTTTAGATACTCAATGCTATCGCGCGCGATCTTTTCACAACCAGGTGAGTAGTCGAATACTTCCACAGAGACCCAACCCGAGTAACCACTTTCGAGAAGCGCAGTCAAGATTGGTTCATACTTGGTCTCGCCCATTCCCGGACCCAACAAGTTGGTGTCGTTGACATGAAAATGACCGGTCACCTCTGCATGGCGATGGATCAATTCGGGGATCGAGTCCGTTTCTGCACCCAACATCGCCTTCACATCCTGATGTAACACAAACAGCGGATGGTCGACCATTTCGATCAATCGCAGTCCGTCAGCACAAGTATTGACGAAATCAGTCTCTTTCGGTGTCAACGGTTCCATACAAATGCGAACATTTCGTTCTGCAATTCGTGGCATCACTTTGCGAAAGACTTCGGCAGCATTGGCGAATGCCTGTTCTTCGCTCATACCTTCTTCCAGATTTCGTTGGAACGGAGACCCGAACACCATCAGGTCACCACCAAAGTCGGCACACGCTTCTCCCAATTCGATCAGATAGTCGGCTGTCGCATTGCGAACAGATTCGTCTGCCGTCGTCAGATGCAATCCTTCGGTCTTGGCGAGCAACCAGTGCAGGCCGATGATTTGCATGCCGTGGTCTTCGGCAATCGTCCGCAATCGAAGTCGTTCTTCTTTCGGAACGTCAGAAATCTTTTCTGCCAACGTAAACGGAGCCAACTCCAAACCGGTGTATCCCAACTCTGCCGAAAATTGACACTGTCGCTCCCAGGCCCAGTCTTCGTAGAGTTCCTGACAGATTGCGAATTTCATAATTGTTGTCCTGATGAAAATACTCAGCGCGCTGATCAATAAAATGACACCGGCAACCTTTGCCGATGTCGCAAAGCGTATCAAGAATCAGTCCCCGTTTCGAGGAAGCCCTACTTGTTGCGCATTACTCGTAACCCGTAAATCCTCTCGCATTTGACAGTTGAGACTAGGAAGCATGTAACGATTGTGCCGTACCTGTTACTCAGGGGTTTGAGAGAATTTCGGCGAGGGCGTTCTTTTTTCGGAATCAATACAGATAAGTGTGTCAGACTGCCGAGTAATGATGATGTCGGAGACTCTGCATACAGTAGAGATACTCCGTCATGGATCGACCCACACCATCGATGGACTCAGAACAGCTGAGGAACTTGGCTATGACTCGCCTTTTCGGAATGACAATTGTTTTCACCCTGCTGGCCTCTTTCGGGATGTCACAGGCAGACGCCGGTTACTGCGGAGCGGCCAGTTATAACAACTGCCCGGAGCAGGACATTGTCCCTTGCGGCCTGTTCTGTGAAGCGCGCGACTGCTGCGTCGAGTACAAGGTCGTCAAAGAAACGGTCTGGGAGACTCAACACTACACGTGTAAAGAGAAGGTCGTTGACACGATCTACGAGCAAGTCCCCGTTTGCTGCGAAAAGAAAGTCTACGAGACGTGCTATCGATCAGAGACCTACACCGCAAAGCGAAAGGTCTATCAGACCTGCTATCGCGAAAAGTGTGTCAAAACCAAACGACCCATCTATACGACCTGCTATCGCGAGAAGTGCGTCAAAACCAAAAAACCGTGTTACAAGACAACCTACAAAGATGTCTGCTACACCATCAAAAAGCCGGTTTACAAAACCTGCTACAAAGAGAAATGTGTGAAGACTCGTCGCCCGTGCTACAAAACCACATACTGCGACGTGACCTGCACCACTTACAAAAATCAGTATGAGACCTGCTACAAAGACGTCTGCTACACGACTTGCAAGCCGGTTCATTACACCAAAGAAGTCGATGTCTGCTGCGGTGAATGGAAAACCGTCATGGAGCCTTGCCCGGTCGATCCCGGCTGTGCCGCTCCCACAGAATGTGCCGACGCCGGAGAAGGACATGTCTCAGCCGACTGTTGTGCTCCACAACCTAAAATGATCTGTCGCAAAGTCTGGGTGCCTAAAGTCGTCAAGAAAACGGTTTGCTGCACTCGTTACGAACAACAGGTTTGTCACAAGAAAGTTCCTTACACGGTCTGCCGTAAGGTTCCTTGCACCATCACCAAGAAAGTCCCCAAGACAAGCTGCACATGGGTGGAAGAATGTAAGACCGTCAAAGTGCCTTACACCACTTGTAACTGGGTGGAAGAATGTTGCACCAAGAAGGTTCCTAAAACAACCTGCACATGGATCGAAGAATGCAAGACTGTCAAAGTCCCTTACACCACATGCAAATGGGTGGAAGAATGCAAGACTGTCAAAGTTCCTTACACAACCTGTGAGACCATCAAAGAATGCAAAACTCGCATGGTTCCTTACACCACATGCCGCACCGTCTGTGAGACCAAGTTCAAGACGGTCTGCAAAAAAGTGCCACGCGAAGTTTGTGTGACTAAAACTCGCTGCGTGCCTCGCACTGTTTGCCGCAAAATCCCCGTCGATCCGGGATGTTGCCCGCAAGAAAAAACGTGTGCGGCTCCTGCAGAAGGCTGTGTGCAGTAAGCACCACATCGCTTGAAAATCAGAACAACCGGACGGCAGATTTGTCGTCCGGTTTTTTTATGCGCGCTCCCCTTTTGCTGATATGAATCCCGGTCACTCAGTTGCTACACTGTGAGTCAGTAGATCCCACACATGAATGACTTGCAGGAGACAACTTCAATGGGTGTTTATCTCGGCGTTGATATCGGGACCAGCGGAACCAAAACTCTCGCCATCCAGGAGGACGGCACGATTCTCGCGTCGGCCACCGAAGAATATCCCCTCTCCAGTCCGAAACCGGGTTGGTCAGAACAGGAACCCGAGCATTGGTGGAAGGCCACCATCGATAGCATCAATGCGGTCATGAAAGCGGGCAAGATCAAAGCGGACGACGTGAAAGGGATCGGCCTCTCCGGTCAGATGCACGGCTCGGTCTTCCTCGACAAGAACAATGATGTCATTCGCCCAGCGTTATTATGGAACGATCAACGGACCGCCGCCGAGTGCAATGAAATCGAGAAGCTGGCTGGCGGACGCAAGAAGCTGATTCAAATGGTCGCCAACCCGGCACTCACCGGATTCACGGCTCCCAAAATTCTTTGGCTGCGAAACAACGAACCCAAAAACTTTGACAAGACAACACAAGTTCTCCTTCCCAAAGATTATGTCCGCTTCCGATTGACGGGTGAGTTCGCCACCGAAGTCAGCGATGCCTCGGGAACACTGTTGCTCAACGTCAAGAAACGGAACTGGTCCAAGAAGTTACTCAGCAAACTCGATCTCTCTCGCGACCTGCTTCCCAAAGTATTCGAGTCCGAAGAAGTTTCCGGCGAATTGACCACCGAAAGCGCGAAGCTGCTCGGCTTGAACGCGGGAACTCCCGTTGTCGGCGGTGGTGGCGACCAGGCAGCTTCGGCCATCGGAAACGGAATCGTGCGAAAGGGAATCATTTCAGCGACGATGGGAACCAGTGGTGTCGTCTTTGCGCATAGCGACGAAATTCAATACGATCCCAGCGGGCGCGTGCACACCTTCTGTCATGCGGTGCGGGACAAATGGCACATCATGGGTGTTGTGCTGTCGGCGGGCGGTTCGCTGCAATGGTATCGGAATCAATTGTGTCAGGACGAGATCGCACAAGCCAAGAAAGACAAGGTCGACCCTTATGAACTGATTACAAAATCTGCCGCTGATTGTCCTGCCGGTTCGGAAGGACTCTACTTCTTACCCTATCTCACTGGTGAACGAACTCCGCATGCTGACCCGAATGCACGCGGTGCGTGGGTTGGCTTATCATTACGACATGGCAAAGGACACATGGCTCGCGCGGTCATGGAAGGAGCGACCTACGCGATGCGAGACTCGTTGGAGATCATCAAAGGGCTCGATGTCCCCGTCAAAGAGATTCGACTCTCCGGCGGTGGAGCACGCTCTGAATTCTGGCGACAGATGCAAGCCGACATCTACGGACATAACTGTGTCACCATCAATGCCGAAGAAGGCCCGGCGTTCGGCGTGGCTCTCCTCGCTGCTGCGGGAACGGGTGCCTATAAAGATGTCGTCGAAGCCTGTACGGCCACCATCGAAACAGTGACTCAAACCAAGCCAGTTGCCAAAACCAAAAAGACATACAACAAGCATTACCCTATCTACGGCGACTTGTACCAATCCCTGAAAGGCGATTACGCCAACATCGCCAAACTGGTGGAGTGAAAACGAGCCTTTCATGCCAGCACTATTTTTCACAGAACAAGATGTCGCGTCACTCATCGACATGTCGACTGCCGTCGATGTCGTGCAGGAAGCGTTTCAGCAATGGGCTGACGGCAAAGCGATGAATGTTGCACGCCGACGCGCCAAAGCACCCGGCATCATGTTGCATTCCCTCTGCGCGGGAGCCGAGTACCTTGGTTACGTGGGATGGAAGAACTACACGACAACAAAAGACTCCGCACGATTTCATGTCGCCCTCTATGACAATAAGACCGGCGAGATAGCCGCGTTCCTCGAAGCCGATTATTTGGGACAATTACGCACCGGAGCGGCAAGCGGAGTCGCGACGGCTGCGATGGCCCGTCCCGAAAGCCGAACTGTCGGTCTGTTCGGAACCGGCAAACAAGCCAAGACGCAACTCGAAGCGGTCTGCAATGTTCGCAAGATCGATTACGCAGAAGTCTACAGTCGAGACGAAAATCGACGCGAGCAATTCGCGGAAGAGATGAGTAACAAACTCGACATCGAAATCGAACCCTCTCCTTATCCGTCGGATGTCGCTGCCGAAAAAGACATCGTCATCACGGCCACCACATCGAGAGAAGCACTATTCCCCGGCGATGCGCTTTCGGAAGGAACGCATCTGAATCTGATCGGATCCAATCACTTGCGGAAAACGGAAGTCGATCTGAAAACCATACGGCAAGCCGATGTCATCGTCTGTGACAGCATCGAACAATGCCGACTCGAAGCGGGTGATTTTGTCGAAGCACTGGAAGCCGGTGTGACCGAGTGGTCGCTGATGCACGAGTTGAAAGATGTCGTGGCGGGGAAAGTGACCGGGCGAAAAACCGAAGAATCCATCACGCTGTTCAAATCGGTTGGCTTGGGCCTGGAAGATGTGGCACTGGCCGCAGAAATTTTCAAACGCGCGAAAGAGCAGGGCGTTGGTGAAGAGTTACCGTTTTAGGGAAGATCTTCTAAGAATCGTTTCATCGCCTCATAGAACTCATCGCTTTGAGGCATGTTGTGGTTCCCATCAGGAATCGTGATAAACTCTTTCGGCTCGTTTGCCGCATCGAACAATTGCTCTCCCAATTCATAGGGAATGACTCGGTCAGCCGTACCGTGACTTTGCAGGAACGGCCCCTGATACTCGGCAATTCGTTGGACAGAGTTCAATTTCCCTGCCGGAACGATCCAGGCAATCTTTGAATAATGGACAGCGGCGACTTCTTTCATCGACGGAAACGTACTCTCCACGATCAACGCACGTGGGTTAGTTTCTGTCGCCAAGTCAATCGCGACTGCCCCGCCGAGGGAACGTCCCATAACGACCAATTCTTGTTCCGAGATTCCTGCTTTCTCCGCAAGGGCTTTGCTGGCCGCTCTCGCATCTTGCAGAACTCCTTTCACCGTCGGCACACCCTCACTCCGACCGTACCCACGATAGTCGAACATCATTACTGTCACCTGCATCTCGGTTTGCAGGAACGACAAGAGTTCCGCGCGGTGTGCCAGATGACCGCCATTGCCGTGTGCAAATAAGATGACTGCTCTTGGCTTCTCAGCGGGACAGTACCAGCCGTGCAGTTTTGTGCCATCTGCGGACTGAAACCAGACATCTTCAAAGTCGAGACCTTCGGGATTCCAATTGCCGTCCGGGTATCGGGAAGGTTGAAACAACAACATTTCGTCGAGAGATCGCATGGTCGGTTTGAGACTGGATGATTTGCTGTCTGATTTTTCGGTCGGTGTCGGCTTTGGGGAAGACTCTGTTATCGGTTGTGTCGAATTCTTCTCAGACGAAATTGGAGGTTGTTGTTCGGGAGAGGTGTGGGAGTTCGCCGTTGCGGAACCGGTGCGCGGCTGACTCCAACAACCAGTCAGACCACACAGCACCAATATGCTGAAGAGAATTCGCATCGTTAATACTTTGATCCGATCCGCGACCAGACTTCTTCGTGAGTCAGGCCAATCTCTGGGTTTGCGATCAATTCCTCACGCCGACGAACAACTTCCTGATCGACCCAATCGGGAAGAGGGATCTCTCGATCAGCACTGCCGAGATCATCCCAGAGCATTTCGATAATTTCGAGTTTTTCGAGGGCCGACAATGCCAGCAATTCAGTGCGGTCAACACTCATTGATGGGCCTTAGTCACAAGAAGATCACTTCTGTTGCGTATTGCTTCAATCGTTTCATTGTAACGATCTGAATGTGCTCGCCAACAGCTCATTTTCGGTTTTCAGGCTGAGCTTATCGATATCAACGACGACAACCCCTCCAGCACATAACATCTCCGAAACTCTCAGAACCCGCCGTTTAGTCAATTTCAACATTCTCCATAAATCTTCCGGGAATCCTGCTAACGTCTCTCGCTATGATGCGTCATATCACCGACCACATCACTCAGCACAAACTGGAGAACCGAGATGTCACGTATTTTTATGCCGTTGGTACTCTGCCTGATCTTGGCTTGTTCAGCCGTAATGCCAGCCTCGGCGTCCGATGAAAAACCGGTGACATTGATTGGGACCATTGTGAAATGGCGATACCCGGATGCGGAGATTGGAAAATCACAAATGGCTGATGCCGCCACAATCGGCGCGGACGGCAACCGCACCGTCCCGTCCAGCATTCTGAAGACGACAATGACGACTGATGACTCCGTGGATAAAGTCGTCGCGTTTTACAAAGACTTGCTGACGCGCAATCCCAAAAACGATCGGCAACTCGGGGTTCCGGCAGAGTTGGGCCGATCGGTGGTCTTCAGGGATGAATCAGAGGGACGCCCTTTCGCGTTTCATATCATCCTGGTCAATTCCGCCAAGAGCTCGACGACGCTCATCATCACTCGTAGCGAGAATGAGGAAAAGACCTACATCACCTGGACGCAGTATTTGGAATTTACTTTGTGAGACCGAACGCCATATCGCTCTGAAACCTCTTGGCGCTGGTAACATTCCTATCGGGTGGCGGGAGCTCTTTGCGTAGCGAAAGCCCCCGAGATATTGACGCATCACTTTGCCAGCTTGTTGTCATTCGTTTGATTCGTGCCATTCGTGGTCGGAATAATCTCTTATTCCAACGTCAGAACCATTCCACATCGCTCATGCCGATTCGGAGAATCGGCCTACAGCAACCCGTGCACTGGCTCTGTTCAAATCCGTGATAATCCGTTTTCTCCGTTTCATCCGTGTTCTACTTCTACCAAACAACTCGACGACACAGTTTGCTCGCACAACTACTCATTTTTTCTCTGCGTCTTGGCGTCTTGTAAGTTGTTAGTGTCCCATTTTGGCCGGGAGGTTACACTCCTTTCATCTGAGTTCTACCAACCGCCCCAACTTATTGTGATTCGTTTAATTCGTGTCATTCGTGGTTTGAATATTCTCTGATTCCAACTTCAGAACCATTCCACATCGCACATGCCGACTCGGAGAGTCGGCCTACAGCAACCCGTTCACTGGCTCTGTTCAAATCCGTGACAATCCGTGTTCTCCGTTTCATCCGTGTTCTACTTCTACCAAACGACTCGCCAACACAGCATAGCGGACATTACAGAAAGTGACCTTGAAATTTGGTCTGTACCAGAGTTAACGTTCGGAGTTGGTTAGTGAAAGTAGGCTGGTG
>Ga0181597_10001098_pt1 | contig 30509 bp, 21 predicted proteins | sample 041ome_5_FD_148647 | JGI IMG/M metagenome (GOLD analysis project Ga0181597, IMG submission 148647) | Coastal salt marsh microbial communities from the Groves Creek Marsh, Skidaway Island, Georgia - 041403US metaG (spades assembly) | ecosystem: Environmental > Aquatic > Marine > Intertidal zone...
GCCTTTTTTTTTGGACAGCCTGCGATCATTTTACACGACTTCCGCCGCGGAAAGAGTTCATCGACCTGTCTGCGAGAAAACTTGAACAACTTACTCAACAGGCTTCTCATCAGACACACCATCTTCAGTCGTGTTCGGCTCAGACTCAGTGTGGGATCCCGATTCGTTCTGTTCATCGGGATTCACGATCGGCCTCTCATCAACCTCTTCCTTGACAGCTGTCATTCCCCCCAAAGCCAACTCTGAGTCAGCACCATTAAGTCCCTTGAGGTCAACAAAAGTCGCTTCATTCATGGGAATGCGGTCAGACGCATTTCGTAAAACCAGATAAATCAACAAGAACAGGACCCAGAACAGACTGGCACGATATCCAATAACCAGAGCGGACCAGGTTGAATACCAGAACTGATAAATCGACATGGCTGTGCTTTCCGGAGCGATTTCTACTCCTGGACCAGAGCCCCAGGCAACTCCGACTGTTCCTGCATGAAATGCCCAATCTGCGGCCAGTTCAACAAACAAAACTGTTGCCGAGGCATAAATCATCGCCAAAACAAAACACCACAAGTAATGCCATGGGACATCGAAAATGTAGCTATGAGCGCGACTGAAGCCGTCAAATCCGTCGCTGTCTTCGGTACTGATCGCCGCCACCATCAGAGGCCAGCCGGCCCCCACACCAATCAACATGACGAGAATCGCAATGGAAAACAGCAGAGCAAACCCCATAAAGACCGAGACGAGAATGGGGCCCACACTCGGAATTCGCCCCAAGGCTCCAATGGCGGCACAAAGACACAACAATCCAAAGGTACCTACAAGCGGAAGAAACGGAGCCGAGAGAAACTGCCCTAACTTCGAGCAGGAAAACTTCACTCCACCCACCAGGCTCAGTTTTTCATCCCGGATAAATTGATGCACGGCCATACGAGTGATCGCCCCACCAAAAATGGACCAGACAAACGCAAACCAGAGAATCCTCAAGAGCGCATCGACCGAGACCGCAAACCCATGAATGTGACTATTCGCCAAAACATAGACAGGATGTAAAACACTGCTTAAAACAGGGTCATTCAGCGCATTCCAGTTACCGAACACCTCGCGCAATCCCTCGGGATTCGTCAACAACGACAAGGGTTCAATCGCCTGCGGTTGCTGGCCTCTGTCCCAGGGATATGCATGTTGCGGAACAGGACGCGCTTCAGTGATCAAATCAGTTCTCAACCCGATTTGGTCGATGGCATGATTGCCACCGGTCACGAAGCACAAACCCATTACGGCAAGAATCAACTTACGCGGGTCAATGGCGATCCGAAAAGCGCCAAACAGGTATAACCAGGGGAAAAGTTGTCGCCATTCCACTCGGCGGAGAGTCGTCGATTCCATCAGCTTTGCGTCCTGCAATAGTGAATGAGAAGTGTCCATTTATCGTAATCAATTCGCCCGATAAAGTCCTCCCCGATCCAATCTGATGGGTAAAGCAATCTCGCGAGATGAATCTTCAAAACAATCCGTTTCTTGGATTTTCTGATTGAGCGACCGCAGTGAGCTCGGAGAAGCGATATTTCTTGAGAAGAAATGTCATCACTTACAGACAATCGTATTCACACCGGTTCAAGATTTGTCACGAAAATCGATCGTCTCATATTTTTCTGTACAGACAGAAATCGAGTGAGTAAACTCATCAAAAATCGTTCTATTCACTCCGGTGGCCATGCGGATGACCAGACTTGGCCCAACACTTTCGATAAGGATATTTTCAGATGAAAAATGGTATCCGAGGCGTATTGATTGTTCTTGGAATCGGTTATGGACTTTATTCTTCGGGCGAGAGTTACCACGAGTTCGATTCGGGAGTGATTGAGGTTCAAGAGGGTGGTTATTCAGAATATTAAATTGTGAGTGAGCAGAGTTCTCCGATAAAAATTGAACTTTCAGAGCAGAGCGGAACAAAGACCTTTGATGCCTTTTTGATGACTGAATCAGCTTATCAGCAACTTGAAGTATGGATGCAATCTGATTCTCTGGAACAGCCACAAATCAGCTACATTCGGTCCTGGGAAAACGTCACCAAAGTTGATCAAACCGATATCATGATCGACAAGGGGATGTTCTATCTGATTGTCGATAACTCGATTCTTGGTCATCCGAACGTCGAGGGACAAACACTCTCTGTCGATTACAAATTGTCCGAAAAATATTAGTTGATAATCTCATGCTCAAACTGCTAATTTCCCTGTCTATCACTCTTTTTCCAACCTTTCTCGCTGCCGACGATTGGCCCCACTGGCGCGGCCCCAATCTCGATGGCACTGCATCACACGCAAATCCTCCGCTGAATTGGTCTGCGCAGAAAAATGTGAAATGGAAGGTTGATATTCCAGGGGAGGGGAGTGCGACTCCGATCATCTGGGGCAATCGAGTCTTTGTGCTGTCCGCAGTGGAAACAGATCGAATCGCCCAGCGTTCGTCCGAACCTCACCCCGACGACCGCACAGTCCCGCCCGATAACATCTATGAATTCACTCTGTTTTGCTTCGATGCCGACACGGGTAAGCAACTCTGGAAACAGATCGCCTGTCAGAAAGCCCCCGTATCAGGTCGACACAAAACGAACACTTACGCCGCAGGCTCACCCACGACGGATGGCGAGCGATTGTTCGTTTCCTTTGGTTCACATGGTGTCTACTGCTTCGATCTGGAAGGAAAACGGCTCTGGAGCCGGGATCTGGGCACGATGCGAACTCGTCGAGGATGGGGCGAAGCTTCAACACCATTCCTCCATCAAGGCTCATTGATTGTCCCCTGGGATCAGGAAGATCAATCTCGGGTTTTTGTGCTCGACGCGGCCACCGGGGATACCATTTGGGAGGAAGAACGCGATGAACCAACAGGTTGGGCCACACCGGTCACCGCAGAATACGAGGGAAAAACGCAGCTCATTTTGAATGGAACCAACAGAATTCGCAGTTACGACCTGTCAAACGGCGAGATCATTTGGCAGATGGGGGGAATGACAGTCAACGCGATCCCAACCCCCATCATTCACGATCAAGTCGCTTACCTGATGAGTGGCTACACCGGTTCCATGGCGTTGGCGATTCCCCTTTCAGCCAAAGGGGACATCACAAACAAAGAATCCTACCTGTGGAAGCACACTCGCTCGACGCCTTACGTGCCTTCTCCGATCATTGTTGGCAAGCAAATCTATTTCACCGCCAGTAATACGTCCGTTTTGACGAGCCTTGATCTCAAAACAGGAGATCCCGTGTTTGGTCCTGAAAGAATAGGCGAACTCGGCAACGTCTACGCCTCACCCGTCGCGACGAAGAATCGCATCTATTTCACGGGCCGAGATGGCACGACCGTGGTCATCAAACCGGGAGATCAACTGGAAATTCTAGCCGTCAATCGACTCGGAGATCCGGTGGATGCTTCGCCTGCCTTCGTAGAAAACCGAATCTACATCCGCAGTGAAAATTCTCTGTATTGCCTGCAAGAAGATTAGCATTTGGTACCAATGCCGGCCTTTTGCTTGAGAGATGTGGATCATTCTCTGATGTTCACATCTTACGATTGGGTTTGGCCAATTCTCCAATTCCACATCAGGGGAACCCTTAGTTCTTGACCCTCCTCAAGTCTCTGTCAACAATAGAGATGCGCTTATATTATGATCATTGATCAGGGATCTGGCAGAGGTTTTTGTGACGACGGAAGACCTTACATCTCGACGAATTTCTGATCTTTTTCAAAATCCGCGAAAATCCCCCGCCCACTGCGCGACATAAATTCGCCTTTTCTTGTGATAGCTCCTTGATGGCTGCTCATATTCCAGAACCAGAATTCGGACGCTTGATGGCTCTCGCACGTGGCGGAGATCAACAGGCGTTGGGCGAACTTTTGGATCATCACCGGGACCAATTATTTCGGCTGGCATCAAGCGAATTAGACCCCAAACTTGCCGCAAGAGTCAATGCCTCAGATGTTGTCCAACAAACATTCCTGTCAGCCTGTCGAAAGCTGGAAAATCATGAGGGACAGACACCACAGGAGTTCGCAGCCTGGATTCTTCAAATCCACAAACACAATCTTCAAGATGTCGTCCGTCAACACGCGGGCTCAGAAAAACGTGATGTGAGAAAAGAACGTAATTCAAACCTGATCGACACAAACAATGCAGAGCAATCGACTCCCAGTCAGCAAGCCATGCGTCTGGAAAAACATGACGAGTTAAGGCGATTCCTCGATCAACTCCCCGCTGATCAGAAAGCCGCGAATCAATATCGATATTTCGAAGCACATTCATTGGCCGAGATATCCAAAACACTCAACCGTTCGACTCAAGCTGTCGCATCCTTACTGAAACGAGGATTGTCAACTCTTCGCACAATCTCTCAACAAAAGTCAGACTAATAAAAGACTCCACAATGGACGAACCACAAGTATCAGATCGCGAACAAATCGTTGACAGCCTGATCGCCGAACTCCTCGAAAAAGCGGATCGAGGAGAAGAAATCAACGAAGCACAGTTTTTGCAAGACAATGCAGAGTACGCTGCAGAACTCCAAGTCTATCTCGACGATGTCAGCTTTCTGCAACAACTCTCCAACACTCACAATCTCCAGGCCGAATCAGAAGCCACAATCACAAACCGACCTCAGCAAGCTGAACCCGCCACAGAACAAACCAGTCCTGATGGCCATACCGATTCCGAAACATCCGTCTCGAAGACCAAGGCCACCACGTCAGCAACCTCGATCTCCATCCCCGATTCCTTCGGTCGTTATGCCATCCAAAAGGTCCTCGGACAAGGGGCCATGGGAGCCGTCTATCTCGCCAAAGACACGCAACTCGATCGCGATGTCGCTCTGAAGATCCCTAAATTCGATGATAAAAACGGCGTCGATGACACAGAATTATTGGAACGTTTCTATCGCGAAGCACGCGCTGCCGCCACCCTGAGAAGTCCCAACATTTGCCCCGTCTACGATGTCGGTGAGATCGACGGCCAGCATTACATCACGATGGCGTACATCGAAGGCAGACCGCTCAAAGACTTCACCAAGTCCAAAAAAACTCATTCCGAAAAACAGATTATCACCACCATTCGGAAGTTGGCGTTAGGACTCGCGGAAGCTCACGATATCGGCGTGGTCCATCGCGACCTCAAACCCGCCAACATCATGGTCGATAAAAGAGCCGAGCCGGTCGTCATGGACTTCGGCCTCGCACGCCGCAGCGCCAGCGATGATGTCCAGGTCACGCAAAGTGGCGCCATTCTCGGTACACCCGCCTACATGGCTCCCGAGCAAGTGGCCGGCGATCAGTCTGCCATTGATCACCGCGTCGACATCTACGCTCTCGGCATCATCATGTACGAGTTAATCACGGGCGAGATGCCGTTCAAGGGCAACCTGATGGCAATCCTGCAACAGATTGCTCTCAACAATCCCACAAAACCGTCCGACCTTCGCGAAGATATTGATCCACGGTTAGAGACCATCTGCCTCAAAATGATGGCCGGCGATCAAACCAAGCGTTATCAGAAGATGGATGATGTGGCAAAAGATCTGCAGAATGTTTTGCGGAGTCCGCGTCCAAAAGGAAAAAACACAGAGCCTCCGAAACCAAAACCGAAAACGCTCCCGACTGCCTCGGAAGAATCCAACCCGGCACTCATTTCTGTCAAAGAGTCCGATTCTCTTGCTTCCAAGCTGAAAAACCGCGGCCAATCTCTGCCACCACGACGCAACACGAAAGCAAAACCCAAGTCATCCTCGTCAGGGGGATTCAATTTTCCGCCCACAAAATGGCTGGCCGCGGGGGGGCTGGGCGGACTGATTCTCCTGCTCGGAATCATCTTTTTCGCTCGCATCGGCTAGTACGATGTCCAGATCATCGTCGATGACCCCTCGATCAAAGTCAGCATCGACGGAGAAATGCTGAAGATTGAAGATGGAGACGAAATGATTCGTCTCTCGGCAGGCGAGCACAAGTTGAAGCTGGAGAAAGACGGTCTCGAAGCCGAAATCGAAGAATTCACCGTCACGAAGGATGGGAAGACTCGCCTCCAGGTCAAAATGATCGAGGGCCTGATCGCGGTGCTGAAAAATGGCGAATCTCCAAAGGCTCTGGCTATGGGCGACACGCCTGTCCCGTCGAACCCCGACCAGGAAGAGTGGCTCGATGTGTTCGCCGCAATACCAAACCCAAAACTCGAACCCCCAGACAGTTGGGAAGCCGTCGAGGGTGGTTATCGGAGTAAAAAACAGCAGACGATCCCCAGCTTGTTTTTGCCTCTCGATCTTCCCGACAAGTATCAAGTCCGCTGGGAAATGAAACATGAGAGCACAGGCTGGCGCGCCATGGAATTCCCCGTAGGCGATCATGCCATTGCATTTGCTTTTGATACATTTTCCGGAGATAAGGTCGGAACCGGAATTCATCAATCGAGAAAACAGGGACATGTCGTCGACAACCCTCACTCCTACGACAAACTGCTCAACCTCAATGATGATTTCAAAACATTTGTTCTCACGGTGTTGTACGAAACTCCCGATGTCTCGGTCCAACTTTCCATGAATGGTCAAACGATCTACGAATCCGTCGGTCCTTTCGAGCACTGGAAAAAGAACACTGCGGGTGCCTACCAGGGACTCAGCTTTCACACGAGTCCCCAGTTATTGTGGGAAATCCGAAATCTGGAATTTCGCAACCTCAAGGGGAAAAGCGAGTCCAGCTCGAAATCGCCTGAAACCCCATCTATCGCCGAACACTCAGGAGTCCAGGGAGACAACTACCCCGGCAAATTTGCACTTTCTTTTCCGGAGCGAAAGGAAAGTTACGTTGATGTGCCCGGTCTCGATTCCAAGCTCATGGGCAAATTACTACGCGACGAGAAGAAGGACCTGACGATCGAATTCTGGCTAAAACGTGACAAAGATAAAATCAGTGCACACGACCATTATGCCGGTTGGAGTGATGCTTATCTCTTCGTCCGCAGCGCTGCCGGTGGAGCCTATGTCGAGGGTGGTGAATGGGGTGGGCGCGGTGCACCGCCAGTGGGGTTTTACAATACGGCTGCACCGACACGAACTCTCAAAAACGAGTCGGTCTGGACGCACGTCGCCGCGGTGCTGATCAATCCCACCGAATATCGACTGTTCATTGATGGCAAACTCGTCGACCAGAAACCCGCCGAGTGGGGTTGGCCGGGTTCTGCCAAGCCATTTCAACTGATGGCACAGGCCGCTGGACTGATGGGGGAAACTCGCGTTTCCACTGTGGCCCGGTATGACAAAGATTTCACACCCGAGTTCAACTTCAAAACAGACGAACACACCCTCGCCTTGTATCACTTCGATGAAGGGACCGGCGACGTTCTCAAGGATTCCTCCGGCAAGGGGCATCACGGCAAGATCGTCGGGGCCAAGTGGGTGAAATATGATGCTGGAAAGAAGATTTCCCCACAGGAAAATCTCTCCACACCTCAACAAGTTACGGGTTTAAGATCGGGGCTGCATTTCGACGGGGCTACGGACGAGCCTTTCGTCGCCAGCCTCGACGATGAAGCTCCGATGGTAGAACTGACACTCGAAGCGTGGATTACCGGCCAGACCAAGATGAAAGGAACATCCATTGTACAGATTCTGGGTCAGGATAAAGTCAGTGCCCAGATCTATTATAATTTATTCACGGGTTGGAGAGCGTATCGCTATCACGATGACGCTCAAGCGAACGAGCGAATCGATGTCGATTATCCTCTAGACAGAACCCATGTCGCAACTGTCTGCTCCAAGAATAAGCTGAGTCTGTTTGTGAATGGCAAACTGACCGCCTCGGTGCCGTTCGCAACAAAACCCGATTCATTCAAAACGCTTCTCATCGGTTCGAAACAAAACAGCCAAAACCCATTTATTGGTATTGTTGATGAAGTCCGGTTGTCTCGGGTTGCACGTTATACAACCGACTTCGATCCCGCTGAGCGTTTCGAAACAGACGAAAAAACTGTCGCACTATACCACTTCGATGAAGGCAGCGGGGACATTGCGAAAGACTCCTCCGGCAACCGGCACGATGGCAAGATCGTCGGGGCGAAGTGGGTACAAGCTGATCCGATGGCAGATTTCGATGGAGTTCGTTGGCCCCTCGAGCCGACCAGCCGTCAAAAGATCGTCGCGATGCAACAATTGGAGGCGAGAATCAAGCTCTGCACCGGGCCAGATCAGGAGACTGAAGTGCTAGCCAGCACAAAGTTGCCAACAATACCGGCCACGGTTGTTGGCATTAGTTTCCGACAACACATACTCCGAGACCCTGACCACCTTGCAGAGATACTCGAATTGGTGGCATCACTGAAAGATCTGGAAAAATTGGAGCTGGACTTCGGCAGTGGCATAGAATTGCCGCCAGATGTCACTCATGCCGACGTGATGCAACTGGCGGGCCTCCCACACCTGCAGGAACTCGAATTGAAGGGGATCGATGACATCATCCCCAGGAAAGGTTTTCTCGAATCCTTCCCTTCGCTTCGAAAATTGTCTTTTGGTTGGGCTGGCTTCAGGCACAATGATCGAGGCAATTGGACGGAGAGTTTCGCGAGGATGCCCGTTCTAGAACGGCTGGATCTGTACCAAGTGAATCTGAGCGACATTACAAAGCTGCAGCAGGCCCCTCGCTTAAAAGAGATCCTTCTGAGAGGATTAGAGGGCAGAAGGGGAGAGCGTTTGTCCGACGCCAGGAAGCTGCAGGCTGTTATGCCTTGGTGAAAAATCGGTGTTGGCAATGGTGAAGTAGAAACAATTTTCGAGCCAACCGCTCCCCGACCGGGCGCGCAATCAAGTCACACCCCGCCACCGGCGTCAGGCGGCGGGGCCCGGCCTGCGCTCCGCTTTCCCGCGGAAGTAGACGAAGCGCATGTCGACGTGCCGTCCCTCGTGTTCGAGGACTTTCGCAACAAGTCGTTCACACTCGAGACGTGGGTGCGGAGGGATCTGAGCCAAACACGCCCGAACCGACCGATCTTCGGATTCAAGTCGGCAGTCTGGATTTCGACCGACCAAGGGCCCGAATCCCTTCAAGCGACATTCTCGGACGGGACTTCGCAGTGGCCCAACGCGAAGTGGCTGGGAGATGAAGAGGAGGCGAAGTGGTTTCATGCTGCCCTGGTCAGAGATGTCCCGAACAAGACAATCCACTTCTACGTCAACGGCAGGCTGGTGGGCCGGCAGGTCGTCAAACCTCTGATCCGTGGCCAGAGGAGCCTCCTCTCCTTCGGAGTTCCCGGACCCTACCGTTTCTACGGGGAGATCGGTGAGTCTCGCTTCTCCTCCGTAATTCGCTACGACCGCGACTTCACTCCTCCAACGGACCTGAAGCCGGACAAACACACGATTGCTCTCTACAAGTTCGGGGAAGGGACCGGCGATGTCCTGAAAGACTCCTCCGGCAACAACCATCACGGCAAGATCGTCGGGGCCAAGTGGGTCAAGCCATCCGGTGGCGATCTCTCGAACGCGACAAAGATTGACCTTCTTCGTGACCACAGCCCCGAACCTCACTCACGCTCTGCCAAACAGTCGGATGGAACGTGGATCTTAAAGGGTGGAGATCTGGAGTTCACTCGACAAATTCAAGGGGACTATCGTCTCTCTGTCCTGTTTAATCAAATGGGGGGCTACGACGGCGAAATGAAATTGTTACTTCCCGTTGGCAGTTCGCAAGTCGAATTAGTGATACCTGACGATGTCAAAGCTAAAGGTCAAGCAGCAAGTCTGAATTTGGTAGACGGGAAGCCGCTCGCATTCAACAAGGTCAGGTTCTGGAAAAGAAGAGATTATCTTCTGAATGCTGAAGTAAAACGTGTTGGTGACCGCTGGCGAATGACAGTCTCGCTCGAAGATAAAAGCTTTCAGGAAGATCAGCCAACCATCACTGGCGAGTTTGACGAACAGCAATTGTCGGTTCCAGAAACACGATCACCAAAGCAATCCGGAGTGATCCGTTTTGGGCTTACCGACTTGGAGATACACTTAAAGGAAGTCGATCTTTTCGGAGGAGACCTGTCAACAGCTTCTCAAATGCCCGCCTCTCAGCCACAAAAAGCGACAAACAACGAACGAACATCACTCGAAACATCACTGCGGCTCTCTGATCCAGATGATCAAGTGACGATTCCGACGCTCAAAGATGACACCGACGCACTGACGATCGAATTATGGTTGCAAAGAGACTCGAAGCATTTGAATGCTCATGATCAGATTGTTGGGTTTGCTATGAACACTTCAATTAGCACCAACTCAGTAAATGGACTTGATTTTCAGATGCCAGGTACCGGTTCTGAAGATGGACCGCATGATGGTTGGAATGTATACGGCGTGGGGCAGCCTGTTCACGTTGCCGGTGTTCGCGATCCTGACAAGAAAGAACTTCGTCTTTACTACGACGGCAAGCTGATTCAAACGAGTCCTGGTGAAATTCGTCGGGGTGGCGGCACTTTACAGATTGCCGGCAATGAATATCAGTGGGGCAAAGGGGGTTTTACCGGCTGGATCGGTCCCATCCGCATCTCGAAGTCCGTCCGTTACACCGACAACTTCACACCTCAGCGACGATTCGAAAAAGACGATCAAACAGAAGCTCTCTATAATTTTGACGAGGGCCCCGGCGACATCCTCAAAGACTCCTCCGGCAACAACCATCACGGCAAGATCGAGGGGGCCAAGTGGGTGAAGCCTCAGGGAGAGGTTGCCCCTGCACCACAGCCTGCGGTCCTATCAGGAAATGCCTTGAAATTCACGCCTGGTGACGGCGTCGTGATCGACTCACTCAAGGACACAACCGAGTCACTCACGATGGAGTGTTGGGTACAACCTCTCAAGGCAGCACCTCATACCTATTTGTTAGGAACGAGTCGCGACTACAATCTCCGAACAGGCTCCTTTCAACAGTTCGGTTTTCAATCCCCGGGCAGACCCGGTTCCGAGCCGAAAAAAGGCATGGTTGCCGGATTCATGCTCAACGCCAAGCTGGTTGATGTCCCCAGTTTGGAAATGAATCACATCGCAGTGGTCAGGGATCCTCAAAGCAACCAACACCGATTTTATCTGAATGGTCAACTCAAGGGGGTTGATTCCGATTCATATCGTGCTCCTTCCGATGGGTTTTATATTTGCGGGAAGACGTTTCAGTACGCGTCTGATGAAGGATGGGGATTCGAGGGCTATCTCGATGAAATCCGCATCTCGAAAAGTGTTCGCTACACAGGGGATTCGTTTCAGCCCCAAAGCCGCTTCGAACCTGATGCCGACACACTGGCACTCTATCACTGTGATGAAATCAAAGACGGTATGCTGCTGGACTCCTCCGGCAATAACCATCACGGCAAAGTGACCGGCGCAAAGATCGAGAAGATCGAATATCAACTTGACCCCGCAACAGTCCTGATACTGCCGGAATCAATACCGAGTTCCGACGCGGCCGCAACTGCCAAGACCGACCCTGATCCCCCCAAGCCCACAAGAAGCTCTTCTCGTCGAAAACGCCCCAAACCGGCCAGCGCTCCGTTCACCGCACAAGAGGCCAAGAAGCTACAAAAAGAGTGGGCCGAATATTTGGATGTGGAAGCCGAATGCACGAACCCGCTGGGAATGAAGTTCGTGCTAATTCCTCCGGGGGAATTCGACATGGGAACAGCACAAAAACAAATTGAGTATCTGATTGGTCTGGCCAAACAGCATGGAGAAGGATGGGAGCCAGAGCACATGGCAACCGAGTTTCCTCAACGTCGTGTGAAGATCACCAAACCATTCTACATCAGCGCTCACGAGGTCACGAAATACGCTTGGGTGTATTTCTCAACCGCTAAAATTGCAGACAAAGACACAGTGCCTCCCAAGCCTGGTCCCGGCGATGACTTTCCTGCAACCAATATAAGCTACGATGAGATTGTCGAGTTTTGTAAATGGTTCTCCGCTGGAGAGAAAAAAGTCTGTCGACTTCCTACCGAAGCCGAATGGGAGGATGCCTGCCGAGCGGGAACCGAAACTCTCACGGCATTTGGTGACGATCTCTCTTCCACGCAGGCATACTTTCATGGCGGACACCCACTCGGAAACGCACCCAAAGGCCCAAATTTGGGCAAAGCCACCCCGGTGGGAAGCTATCCACCGAATGCGTTTGGTCTATACGACATGCACGGCAATGCCTGGGAAGTCGTGAATGACTATTGGCACGAAAACACCTACCGACTTTCTCCCAACACCGACCCCACAGGACCGGCAAACGGATCTAATCGAGTCATTCGCGGTGGTGACTACGAAAACAGCCGCGGGTTTGCTGTCCGTTCCGGATTGAGATTTACTTACGCACTCCCTTACAAGTCTGTCGGATTTCGCATTGTCTTGGAACTCAATTGAAGATGTTCCGCTTCGGCTATCTGGCCTGCGGTAGACCAACAATGGGGGAGAACAATTCTTGGATTCACGCAAACGAGGGCACGGCATTCTGCTTGTTGTCATGCGTTGAATTCGATCCATTCGTGGTCAGAATTCAGATCCACAAAAATCTAGAACACTGATTCTCGCTGAGCTACACTCATCAAGGTTGAATCTTCTGACCAGCTAGTATTCGACGATATGAGTGGTGATAAGTGTTCCCTTCATTTCCCATCATTTTGTTGGCGCTCAATTTTGCGTCTCTGTGTTCTCCGCGAACTCTGCGGTAAAACTCACTCCCCGTCGATCTTACGATCGCGGCGATAACAGTCTATCCATCGTTCCCGACAAGCTCTTTTACCTTGGCGTTACTTTGCTTTTTTCCGCCTTTGCGTCAAATGTTTTTCATCCGTGAAAATCCGTTTTTATCCGCGTCATCCGTGTTCTACTTCTACCAAACAGCGCGACGACAAAGCTGACTCGCACAACGGCTTGTTTTCTCTGCGCCTTCGCGCGGCTGCGTAAAACACTCTCTTTTGTCAGCCTGACCAACAAAAACTAAAAACTCATCTTGCCAAATGCGATCTACCAGAGTTAGCGTTCTGAATTCGTTGATGTTTATTGCGGGTTTATTTGTGGTGCATTTCATGCACCCTACGAATCTCTGGTTCACCTATAGGGTGCACGCAGTGCACCATTACTCATCAACACGATCTTTGGCAATTTGAGCTTCACAATGCCTCGCGATTGAGGTTGGATTATGGTCCGCAAACTCTCATAGAATGTTTAAAAAGCCTTGCGCGAAATCGAAAATTCACCCCAAAATGAACGAATGCCACAAACTCAATCACAGCCAGAACTTGCTCAAGAGTATGGAAGAGTATCGTCAAGAGTATGGCAAGGGTATGTCTGTGTCTCATACTCTTGAAGACTCTTGAAAGTTGCTGATGAGGCAACGACTTGGGACCATTTCAAGGGTATGACGTTTTAAACTCTTGAGAAGTCAATTGTTGAAAAACAACCACTGGATGGATAGCGCTGGACCTTGGCACTGAGTGCCAAGTGACACAACAAGCCCTCATAACCAAACAAATAGAACCAGCCAGAACCAGAGACGACGAGAATCCATCGCTGGCAGCGTGTTTGCCCCACCACGTTCACCACCCAACGGTTATACTCGCCCAGAAGTCCATTCCTTTTGAGACTCTCACGATACTTGTATTTTTTATGCACAGCAAACTCTTGTTCGCTCAAGAATTCATCACCGGCAATGCCGGGCTGATCGGTCAACGATTTCGTGCATTGTTCCACTCTCTCTCGTTTCGTCCTCGTGAACTCTCCAACTTTCACTTTCATCGCTACGCCAACTATCGACTCATCGAAGAGAAACTGAAGCAGACAGAGCTTCCCGAAGACGCGCGCATCATCGAGTTTGGAGGAAGCAATGGAGTGATGGCCGGTTGGTTGGCTCCAGAACACACCGTCGAAGTTGCCCCGGATTATCCTGAAGTGGACGTCCAGAATCTTTCCGGGTACGAGAACGAATGTTGCGACATTGTCATCGTCGATCAGATCTTGGAACATGTCCCCGATCCCCATCAAGCCGTCTCTGAGATTCACCGCATCCTCAAACCGGGGGGGAATTTGCATCAGCACGACGCCGTTCCTCATTCGGCTGCACGGCTATCCGTATGATTTCCATCGCTTCACTGCCGACGGATTGAAGGGATTGTTCTCAGCGTTTTCGGATGTCGAAGTGAACGGCTGGGGGAATCGGCTGACTCTCCGAACATTTCACAAGTATGGCTGGTTGAGCGCCAAGAACGCTCGCCTCCTCGGACGCGCCGCGTTGTGGAACGAACACGATTGGCCGATTGATTATCTCACTTGGGCGGTCAAATGAGTCTTTGAATGCTCAAGCAGCAACGACTTCAGAAGCTGCTTCTTCTGGGTTTGCATAACGATCGACAATCGCACAGCCACATGAATCGCTCCAGACATTAACCGTCGTACGTGCCATATCCAACACACGATCCACGGCAATAATGATGCCTTGAGCTTCAAGTGGTAATCCGACCGCTTGTAGGACAATGGCCATCATCACCAGTCCTGCGTGAGGTATTCCAGCGGCCCCGACACTCGCCAGCAACGCAGTCACCGCCACTGAGATTTGTCCAGCCAGCGTCAATTCAAAACCGGGCGTCGCCTGTGCGATAAACAATACCGCGACCGCTTCATAGAGAGCGGTACCGTCCATGTTGATGGTCGCACCTAACGGTAACACGAACGAACTTGTTTGGTTGGAGACACCGGCCCGTTTTTCCACCGATGTCATCGTGAGTGGCAAGGTGGCGTTGGAAGATGCGGTCGAAAACGCCGTCATCAGGGCGGGGGACATTGCGCGGGCAAATTCCCACGGAGAGCGTTTGCCAATGAACCTCACCAACAACGGCAGCACCACCACGGCATGAACCAGAAGAGCCAATGCGACCGCTAACATATACCAAGCGAGCGTTTGGAAAATTTCCAGACCTTGCGTCGAAGTGGCATAGATCATAAACGCCATGACACCGATGGGGGCCAGTCCGATGATGGCCATGGTCAGCCGCATCATGACATCGAAGAACGCTTGAAAGAAGTTCCTGAGAATTTCGGCACTCTTGCCTCCGACGAAGATGATGCAAACGCCGAACAGAATGCTAAAAGTGATAATCGAGAGAAAATCTCCTTCGGCAAGTGCGTTTACGGGGTTCGAGGGAATCATATTATTGAGGAGCCCCAGAAAGACACCCGCTAACGATTCATCCTGACCGGCGACCATTTCGCCACCGCCGGGTAGAATCGCTCCCACTCCCGGATTGATCAGGTTGACCATCAGGATGCCAGTCGTGATGGCCAGCACAGAGGTGCTGGCGTAATACAGCAATGTCCGGCCAAACATGCGTCCAAAGCTGCTCGGTTCGCCCAAACCGGCCACACCAGTGATCAGCGACGAGACGATCAACGGAACGGTGATCATCTTCAGTAATCGCAGAAACAGATCGCCTATGTATTTCGAAGCGGCGATTATTTTGCGAGCGAAACCTCCACCATGTTCTTGGTAGAAAGGTTGCCATTGGCTGGGTAGCTCGCCTGGATTGTCGGCAAAAAATGTGCTGACTGCCGAACGTTCGGCTTGATCACGTGAATATCGAACCACAACTTTACTGGGTTCTTCAACGATATAGAGATTTGGTTTCGTGATAGCGAATTCAATTGGTTCTCCCTGCCATTTATCGGCGAGGGAAGGGAATCCTTTCTCGAACTCTTCTGACGAGGCAAGTGTTTTCTCAAAATAAACCGTCCCTGAATCACCGGTTTCCGTCAGGACGATCTGTTCTCCTTCTCCGGGAGCCAATGTTCCCGTAATCGGATCGGAGATAGGAATTTCACCAGGATTGATCAGCAATCCCACCACAGTCCCAATGATCAGAGCGATGAGAATCTGAATATGTAACGGAATCTTTTTATTGTCTGTCTTGGCGACTGATTCATTCATGATTCTGATTCCTCTGCCCTATAAAAAACGGCCCGCGAAACAATTCACGAGCCGTTACTGTTCGTCATCACAACTCCACTAGCGACGACATGCCGAATGCTTCAAAGGCAACCAGGCACCATTTTCAGCACTGGAAGCCACCGACTGCTGGATGAAGTTCATCCCATCCACACCATCGTAAATGTTGGGATAAATGGTATCACGCGCTTCAAAGGATTGCCCCGTCGCCCGTTTCACCATGCTGTCGTAAGAGAAGCGATACACATTCGCAAACGCCTCGAAGAAAGCTTCGGGATGTCCGGCTGGCAGACGACAAGCGGAAGCTCCCATCTCATTCATGTGGGGGGCATTCGGATCGCGTGTGTACAACGCATGTGGTTTGCCATTCTGACGGAAGACCATTTGATTCGGTTCTTCCTGCCGCCATTGGATCGCTCCTTTGGTACCGTCCACTTCAATGAACAGGTCATTTTCGCGACCGTGCGAAATCTGACTCGCGGTGACGGTTCCCAATGCTCCGTTTTCGTACCGAATCACAGCATGACCATAATCATCCAATTTCCGACCTGGCACGAATGCGGTGAGATGAGCAGAGATTTCTGACGGGATGAGTCCCGTCATGTAACGCCCCAGATTATAGGCATGAGTCCCAATGTCCCCAAATCCACCCGCTGCTCCTGATTTGGCAGGGTCAGACCGCCAGGCAGCCTGCTTGTTATCTTCCTCCTCAAGCCGCGAACGTAACCACCCTTGAATATAGTTGGAGCGAATGGCCTGAATTTCTCCCAACTCGCCCGAGAGAATCATTTGGCGTGCCTGACGGACAAGCGGATAGCCTGTGTAATTATGGCTGACAGCAAACACGACTCCCGACTCTTCAACGATGTTCAACAAGTCTTCTGCCTGAGCAAGATCGAAAGTCATCGGTTTGTCGCAAATCACATTGAAACCGGCCTGAGCCGCTTTCTTGGCAATTTCATAGTGTGTGTGATTCGGGGTCGCCACCGACACGAAGTCCACGCGGTCACCTTCGGGTCGAGCCGATTCTTTTTCGATCAATTCATCAATCGAGACATAAGCGCGATCATCGGCAATGTCATAGGAAGGGGCAGAGGCTTTAGCTCGTTCAGGATTGCTGGAAAGGGCACCCGCAACCAATTCGGCACGATTATCCAAAACCGCCGCCGTGGCATGCACTCGCCCGATAAATGATCCCTGCCCACCTCCCACAAGTGCCATTTTGAGCTTACGATTCAGATCGCCGTTTGTTGTCTCCATGAGTCACTGTCCTCGTCTCGGTGTATTCAGTCTGTGTGTGAAAACCCACTGTTTCAGGCAGTGGAATGAAAAATCATCAATTTGACTTATGAGATCAGGATAAACGGGACGCACCACAAAAACAACTACCGGATTGTGACACGAACATGCCTACAAACGAAGAATCGAAAGCTCGATCCCCCACAAAGCAATGTGACATCAGAATCAGATCTGGCTCGTGCAGAGACCAACAGTTAGCATGACAGACGTGAAGAATTCAATCATCATTCACGATATCGTCTACCTCATCCCGGCGGGAAGGAGAAAGTTCAATGTCTTTTACACAGCACCCCAAAGAAATCTGGATCACAATCGGGTTGCTAATAGGGATCATCGTCAGCCAATTCTGGCCTCACGAAACAATGCGCGCGGCAACATCAGATCGGAACGAGACCTTCGTCATGGTGACGTCTTCTACGGGGAGTGAATTGGGAGCTTTGGAAAGTGTTTTTGTTCTCGATTTTCTGACAGGACGACTCGTCGGTTCGACGTTAGATCCCAAAACGGGACGATTTCATCGTTTCTACATTCGGAACGTGGGCGCCGACTTTGGCGTCCAACCCAGATCAATCCCCAAGTATGCAATCTCCTCCGGGATCATGCCTTTTTCGCATGCGGGTAAGACGGAGGCCGCGAATGGCGTCCTCTACATTTCCGAGTTGACCTCGGGGCAGGTCGCCGCCTACGGCTATCCCTACTCGGATTCTGAAAAAGTGCTTCCGCCGAAGTTGATTGAGCTACTCGATGTCTTTGCTTTTCGAGACATTGCCCAAATCAAATAATCGAAATTGGATTAAAATCACCGCGCATCAAAAAACTCCACCGCAATTCCACGATGGAGTTATTTGATTGGTTCATCTATTTATTGGAGGCCCCCAAGATCAGGCGGCTTCACCATTCAGACTGCGAGCCAGACGTTTAAGAATCGTACTCTCGATCTGTCGAACTCGTTCGCGAGTCAATCCCAGAGTTTCGCCGATCTCTTTGAGCGTCATTGGCTCTGTATCATCGAGTCCAAAACGCATTTTCAAGATCGCAGCATCACGAGGATCCATTTCTTCCATCAGTTGATAGACGTGCTTGAGATTGTCGTTCTCAATCATCTCGTCCTGTGGAGCCTTGACACGCTCATCGGCGACAATGTCACTGAGAGTCAATCCGTCATCGGAATGATGGGCCGATTGAGGATTCGCGTTATAAAGTTTGATCGCTTTTTTGATGATACGAAGCTTCTTTTTGGAAATCTCCAGCTTCTTCGCGACTTCTTCCTGAGTTGGCGTTCTACCCAACTCGTCCTGTAACTGAGCAGTCATCTTTCGCCATTTGGAGAGCAACTCGACCATGTACGCGGGAATCCGGATGGTTTTGGCAGAGTTGACGATCGATCGTTTGATCGACTGCTTAATCCAATAACTGGCATACGTGCTGAACCGTGTGTTCATGGTGGGATCGAATCCCTCGACGGCACGCATCAAACCCAAGTTGCCTTCTTCGATCAAGTCTTGAATTTGCATGCCGCGATTGGTGTAAGAGCGTGAAATGTTCACGACAAGTCGCAGATTTGCTCGCACCATATGATCGCGTGCTTCCAGATCACCTGCCTGAATACGATAAGCGAGTTCTTTTTCCTGGTTGGCCGTCAATAAGCTGGTTTGGTTGATTTCCCGTAGATAAGTCTCCATCGGGGTTTGGACGGCCGTTTTTCGTTTTTGAGTAACTTGCATGGATGTTCCGTTGCTGAATGATGTAACTCTATGAACCAATTATTCCACCGGCAAAGCAGCAAACTCCTTGTTTGCCTTTCCATCCTGTTGCTGTTGCCAATGAACGCAAACGGCCATCCATCCTGCGGCCTACGTTCTTTATCGGACAATCCATTGTCCTGTATCGAATCGAACTTCCTGGGAGTCTTTTACTGACTGGAAAAATTCAACAGAATCACGATTTTAGGGAGACTACCGATCAATCCGAATATGCCCCCTAACTTCTCTGACAAGCTCAACGATTCCATCTTTCGTATCCCGTAAATATTCTCAGGCTGACTTACTCAAGCCCAATTTCGGTCAAATACTTCCACCATGTGCACAAAAAAAGGGCCGATCAAATTGACCGGCCCTTATCAGGGTTCGCATCATAAATCAGAGGTCAATCTGCTTCTTTCTCTACTTCGATCTCATCATCCAATTTTGCTTCTTCTTCGCTATCGGGGGATTCCTGATTTTCCTCAGCTTCTGCTGCTGGGGCTTCCCCTGAGGGTTCTTCAGCAACGGGAGCCTCTTGAACTTCACCTGCTTCTTCCGCGACAGCTTCTTCTCCATCAGCGGGAGGCATGGCAAACAAAGGACCAGAACCACCGCCAGTTCCACCCTTCAATTCTTCACGAGTCGCGGTTTTATCCGTCTCTCCAGAAGCTTCCGCAGCAATTTCTTCAGGAGTTGCGTCGAGTTTCAGGCTTAATCCAATCTTCCGTTCAGCCGTATCAACCCGCAAAATCCGAACTTCGATCTCTTGACCGACGTTCACAATTTCTTCGGGATTCTCAACTTCTTCCGCTCCCAACTCAGAAACATGCAGAAGACCTTCGAGCTCTTGCTCCAGTTCCACAAACACTCCAAAGTTTGTGATCTTGGTGACAGTCCCTTTCACGATCGTGCCAGGTTGGAAGTTCTCCGGGATGCGAGTTTCCCAAGGATCTTCGTCCATTTGCTTCAGACCCAATGCAATTCGCTTGCGGTCTTCATCAACAGAGATCACCAGACACTCGATGTCTTCTCCCTTTTTCAACATTTCGTTGGCATGAGAGATTTTTCGAGTCCAGGACATGTCGCTGACGTGCAACAATCCATCGACACCTTCTTCAAGCTCGATGAACGCACCATAGTTGGTGAGATTCCGAACCGTTCCGGTGACTTTCGAATCGGGCGGATATTTCTCGGCGACTTCGTCCCATGGATTGGGTTGAGTCTGTTTCATACCGAGAGAAATCTCTTTCTTTTCGGTATCGATATTGAGAACGACCACTTCGACTTCGTCACCTACATTGACCATTTCGCTGGGATGATTAATTCGCTTGGTCCAAGACATTTCGGAAATGTGAACCAATCCTTCGATACCATCTTCGAGTTTCACGAAGGCACCGTAGGACATCACATTGACCACTTCGCCCTTGACAGTCGAACTGACAGGGTACTTGGTATCGACATTGTCCCAAGGTGAAGGAAACTTCTGTTTCAAACCGAGAGCAATTTTCTCTTTTTCCCGGTCGATATTGAGAATTTTCACTTCAATCTCTTCATCGATGCTGACTACCTGACTTGGATGATCAATGCGTTTCCAAGACATATCGGTAATGTGCAGCAATCCGTCGAGACCACCAAGGTCAACAAACGCACCAAAGTCGGCGATGTTCTTGACGATACCTTTGCGAAGATCGCCTTCGGTAATCTGATCCAGCAATTTCGATTTGAGTTTATTGCGTTCTTCCTCAATCAACTTACGACGTGAAACAACAATGTTTCGTCGTGATTCGTCGATTTTGAGAATCACGCAGTCGATATTCTGACCGATGTAGTCGCCGATATCGGGAGGTCTGCGGATATCCACCTGACTAGCGGGAAGGAACACAGGGACACCAATATTGACCAGCAAACCACCCTTGATTTTGCGGGTGACTTCTCCGGTAACTTCGTCTCCTTCGGCGTGAGTGGCGATAATCTTTTCCCACTCGCGCTGACGGTCGGCTTTTCGTTTTGAGAGCAGGATGATTCCAAGTTCGTCTTCGAACTCTTCGAGAAGCACTTCGATTGAATCACCGACTGCGGGAAGATCTTCATCGTCTTCCCATTCTTCGCGTTGGACGATGCCTTCGCTTTTGTATCCAATATCGACGACGATTTCGTCATCATCGATCCGAACAACCGTCCCTTGCACAATCTCATTGATTTCGTAGGTTTCGGCTCGTTCTTCGTAAATTTGATCCATTTGTGAAGAACTGGAGACATCCAATCCTTCCAGGCCGCCTTCAATTTGCAAATCAAGCTCATCATCTGCGATTGCAAATTCGCGTTCTAACTGACGATCTACCATAGTGTGATAATCCTGAGCATTGCCAATCGGACCGATTTCCGAGAGGCGCTCTGCTGCTAAAAAAAGGAATCTTTCATCGAGGCGCAGACCACCTGCGCCAACATCGAATCAAGCGATTCCGGCCACAATAGCAGAATCAAGCCAATCTCTGCTAGCGAGATGGAGTTAGAAAACGGCAAAACTGCTCAATTTTCAGGCAAATAACAATCGCCGCATACTTTTCTCGTTTTAGAACGAAGGGGTCGGAGAAACCTTGGACTTTCCTTTCGCAACCAGAGATTGAACTTCTTCAACCGACTTCTGAAGCTCATCCGAGTCACGTGCGATGGAGAGCTCAAACTGATGGCGGACAGATTCTCCGCTTTCTATCGACTTTAATCGACCTTTTGCACGCTCGACCGAGCGATGATTGGGAAAGTCTGTGCAAGGTTCCAAGCCAGTCACGTACCCGTCTTGAGTGGGAATAGTGTTCTTCCAGAGTGCCAGAAAGGGCAAAGTTTGCGTCTGGAATTTCAGATGCAAACCGATCTTCTCCGCAGGATTCTTGAGCAATAGGTGACCGAACCCTTTCGCATCAGAGTGTGGGTCGAAGAAATAGACTTGCTCGGCATATCCTGCTGCTGCCGGTTCATAGGTGTTCCAATTGTTCACACCTTCAGCCGCTCGGTCATCACGTGGCGACATTTCAGTGAAAGGGACTAGAGCTTCAGATTCATCGGATAAAAACGGGCTTCCCTGGTTGATGTGATACAGCAATTCGTACTCCTGCGTTCCCGATGCGCAATTCGTCACGGTATCTTCAATTTTAATCGATGGTTTTCCCGCGGTTAATGTGATTGTGGACGTGAGACGCAGGTTGGTTCCGAACATTGAAGATTCATCGATGACACCAATCAACGAAATCGTCCCTGCATCCTCATCAATTTCCAAAGTCACCTCGTGAGCGGCGAGATTGGCGATTTTCCCGTGTAATGTCAGAGGGCTACCATCTTCGTCAGCTCCCGGAGGGCCATTGAATGCCAGACCACACCGACAAATCCACTCATTAAAACCATCCAACCAACCGAGTTGTCCGCGACTTTCCAGATTCACAAATCCGGGATGCACGGGGAGTTTTACCGGAGAATCCCACCCCAAACGTAATCCGCTACATTCTCCTTTCCAAACTCCCATCCCGCGTGTCGGCAGAACATCGATTTCCAAGACACCATTATTGATTGTGACAACATCAATACCGTCCGAAAGTCCCCCACGCATGCGGCGTAATTCGACATGCCAGGAGTCCGTCCCTCGAACCTTGGGCCCTTCCACAGAAGAAAGTGACCAGGCGGGCTTTCCCACTTTTTGAGCCACGTTCAGAAGTGAGTACTGATGTATGGACATATCTATTCCTGATGCATGCGGATGAAACGACCGGATTCAGAGACGATGGCTGAAGGACGGCCCGTTCGAGTGATTGAGACTATCCTATCGGGTAAAAAATCCGGGATCCAATCCGCTGGTGTCGCTTTTTTGACGTGAAATCTGATAAAACGTAATCTATTACCCCGTTTTATTTTCAGTCTTAACACTCGGTTCAATATGTCAGAGTTAGAATCATCGGACGGCATGCACGATCAGGATTCCTCGAATGCTGGTGATGCTCCAAATCCAACAACCCAAGTCCCTCCCGATCAAGTTCGACCTTTCTCTACAGAATGGCACGAACATTTGAAATCGACTCTGGGAGAGGTCGCCTGTCAACAACTTGGATTCTATGCCATTCCCGATGACATCGTCCTTTCGGTCGTCATTCCTGTATTCAATGAAGAAGCGACTCTGGAAAAAATCTTGGACCGAGTTTGTGCCGTTCCTCTCCGCAAAGAAATCGTCTTGGTAGACGACTACAGCATCGATGACTCCGCCAAGATCATCGAATCATTGAAAGAAAAATACGCCGACGACCCGCTGAACACGTTGCAATCCTTCAATCATGGTCGAAACCGAGGAAAAGGTGCGGCCATCAGAACCGGATTTGAACACGTGACAGGAGACATCGTGATCATCCAGGACGCCGACCTGGAATACGATCCCTCTGAATATCCTCGATTGATCCAACCGATTGTCGAAGGACGTGCCGATATTGTGTACGGCAGCCGATTTTTAGGAGATCAACCTCATCGAGTCCTTTACTATTGGCATTATCTGGGAAACAAGTTTCTGACAATGCTCTCGAACTGCTTTACAAATTTGAATCTCACCGACATGGAGACCTGCTTCAAAGTCTTTCGCAAAGAAGCGATACAGGACATCCTGCCGACCCTCAAGCAGGATCGATTCGGCATTGAACCGGAAATGACTGCTAAAATCGCCCGTCGTCGATATCGCATCTACGAAATGTCAGTCAGCTATTCGGGAAGAACTTACGAACAAGGGAAAAAAATTGGTTGGAGAGACGGATTCAAGGCACTTTATTGCATTGTTCGTTATGGTTTCGCCGACTGACCCGATTGCCCTACAATATTGATGGTCATCGTGTGAAACGAGATTCACTGTTATCAAACGATTTCGATTACTTACTCGCATACAGACTCAGCCTCGATTGATTCGAGATTAGTTGACGGAAAATCAGAGAACATGGCATCAAAACCTGATCCCGAGAAGAAGTCAGAAAAAACTCCCCAACCTCCGAAACGCTCACGCCCCGATTCCGACAACTCGGATGACGATCAGCGTCCGGCATTCCCCATCCCATGGTTTCTGATCATGGTCCTGGGCGGGATACTGCTGTTCTACATGCTCCAGGAAAATCCTCGCTCTCACGGCGATACGATTACCTACGACTTCTTTCTCTCGCAACTCGATGCGGACAATATTAAATCCGCCACTCTCCACAACAAACTGAACCTGCTGACCGGAACCTGGAAGGATGCTCCCAAGAGCCCCACAAAGCCGGCTGAAGTGCTGAAGAGTGAGTTCAATGTCGAGCTACCAGAATCGATCACTCAAGATAAGACCTTTATCGATTCCCTGATCGCAAGCGGAATCGAAACCCGCGCCAAGACTCCGCAAGACGGCGGCGGAGAACTGTTATTACTTTGGATGCTCGGCCCGTTAATGATCATCGGCTTTCTTTGGTTCATGATGCGCCGCAACTCCGACCCGATGGGCGGTGGTGGCATGTTGGGTTCGTTTACCAAAAGCCCCGCTAAAAAGTTTCGTGCAGACGACAAACAAACCACATTCGCCGATGTTGCGGGTATGGAACAAGCCAAACAGGAACTGATGGAAGTCGTCGAATTCCTGAAGACTCCGGAAAAATTCCTCAAACTCGGAGCCACAATCCCCAAAGGTGTCTTGCTGATGGGCTCGCCCGGTACGGGCAAAACACTCATGGCAAGAGCCACTGCGGGAGAGGCGGGAGTTCCGTTTTACTCAATCAACGGTTCTGAATTCATTCAGATGTTTGTGGGTGTCGGAGCGAGTCGCGTTCGGGATCTGTTCAAAACGGCCAAAGAAAATTCGCCCTGCATTCTGTTCATCGACGAAATTGACGCCGTCGGACGAGTTCGTGGAGCTGGCCTTGGTGGAGGACACGACGAGCGCGAACAAACACTCAACCAAATCCTCAGCGAAATGGATGGCTTCGAGCAATCAGAAGCAGTGATCGTCATTGCCGCCACGAACCGTCCCGATGTTCTCGACCCCGCCTTGTTACGTCCCGGACGATTTGACCGTCATATCACCATCGACAAGCCGAGCAAGAGCGGGCGTGTCGGGATCCTCAAAGTACATACCCGACATGTCCCCCTGGACGATGATGTCGATCTCGAAAAAATCGCCGGTTCGACAATCGGTTTCTCGGGAGCCGAACTCAAAAACCTGGTCAACGAAGCCGCACTCAATGCCACACGTAATAATTCAACGCGTGTCAAAAATGAAGACTTCGAGTCGGCCCGAGACCGCGTCTTGATGGGTGTTGTGCGAGAAGACACGTTGAACGAAGAGGAACGAGAATTCACGGCCTATCACGAAGCCGGACATGCCCTCATTGCCTGGTTACTGCCCGAACTCGATTCTCTTCACAAAGTCACCATCGTTCCGCGAGGTCGGGCACTCGGCGTGACTCAACTGATGCCGAACGAAGAACGATTTAATATCGGCGAACGCAAACTTCATTCTCAACTGGCAATGATGCTGGGAGGACGCGCGGCAGAAAAACTGGTCTTCGATGAATACTCCGCCGGCGCCGAAGACGACCTGAAACGAGCCACTGGCTTGTCTCGTCGTATGGTCGCTCATTGGGGGATGAGCGAAAAAATCGGTCCCGTCGCCTTTCGACAAGGGGAAGAGCATCCCTTTCTCGGCAAAGAGATCCACGAACACCGTGAGTTTTCGGAAGAAACCGCACGAGAGATCGACATCGAAGTTCAACGAGTCTTACAGGAAGCACAAATTCGTGCGACAGAGATTCTGGAAGACAACCGCATCAAACTCGACTCCATCGCAAAAGCTCTTCTGGAAGAAGAAAGCCTGGGCAGCGATGATGTCACCAAATTGATCGGTCGATCGGCTCAGGCAGAAGTCGAAGCACTGAAAAAAGCCGAATCGCACACCTCAGACGATGACAGTAAAGAAACAGACGCTTCGACCGAGAATGAAAACAACAACTCGGAATAACCGTGCGTTGTGAGACACGTAAGTATCATGGAGAAACCTATGAGTCGCTTGAAGAACTCTGGATTATTCGTCGTGATTGCAGCACTCTCACTTCTCCCTTCAAGACACTCGTGGGCAGACGAAGCACCAAATTTTGTAGAAGTACCACACAAATTTGATGTCGAGTTCACTCCCTCTTCAGAGGAACAATCGGTCCCTGAAAAGTTTCGGCTTCCGGCACACTCTTTTGAAACGGAAACGACTCTTTGGAAAACGCGCGAGTCCGTACGAGTTTTCAAGGTCACTTTCCCCTCTCCCGTGACAACGGATATCTCCGTCAACAACACCGTTCACGCAGAGTATTACCTGCCCGCCGGGAAAGGCCCGTTCCCCGCAGTTGTCGTACTTCACATTTTAGGGGGAGAGTTTCCTCTTTCTCAAGTCGTGGCGAATTCGCTGGCACGTAAGAACGTCGCCGCACTCTTCATCAAAATGCCTTATTACGGCGAACGACGTGATTCAAAAATCCGTCGGCGAATGATCTCTCGCAAACCAGAAGAAACCGTCGAAGGTATGACGCAAGCCGTTCTCGACATCCGGCATGCAGCGGCCTGGTTACGATCACGACCGGAAGTCGACAGTTCACGTCTAGGCGTTACCGGGATCAGCCTGGGAGGCATCATGTCGGCTCTCTCTGCTCCCGCAGAGCCAACATTTCAAAAAGTCGCCATCTATCTGGGTGGGGGAAATTTGGCGGGAATTTTGTGGGAGCTGGATCACTCCGAAGCCCGCACTTTTCGCGGACAATGGGAAGAGCAGGGCGGGACGCGCGAATCCTTCATCAAGTTGATGAAGCCGGTCGATCCCGTGAACTATGGACATCTGCTGAAAAACAGAGATGTCCTGATGGTCGCCGCCCGGCAGGATGAAGTTGTCCCACCGGAGGCCACAATTGCTTTACACAAATCGATCGGTGAGCAGGTAGAACTCATTTGGCTCGATGCGGGCCATGTCAGTTCGGGAAAGTACCTGCTCAGCGAGATCGTGAGACTGCAAAAGTTCTTCACCCAATGGGACACAGAACCGACACCCGAGAAGTAGGCTTATTCCTCTTTATTCTCTTCGGCAGATTCGGTCTTTTCTTCAGGTTTCGAATCTGCTTCTTTTTTCTCTTCCGGCTTTTCTTCTTCGGTCGGCTTCGCGGCATTCGGATCAGCCGTGGTCACCGGCTTGTACTCATGATCGCGTTTACGGATCACGGTAGCAGCCTCGATCACGTCGTCCTGCTCGATGTTTCTGACAATGTCCAGCCCTTCGAGGACTCGCCCAAAGACCGTATGATTGTAAGGCGAATCGTCGATAGCATTAAGCCAGGGAGTTGGTAAATGTGTGATGAAAAATTGCGAATTACCGGTATCTTTACCTTTGAGAGCCATGCTCAAAGAACCAGCGAAATGCATGCGTGCATTCTCCTGATAACATTCGCACTTGATTGTGTACCCCGGCCCATCAGGACCAGTGGAAGCTTCTTCGCTTTTCGATCGAGGATCTCCCGCCTGAACAACAAAATTCGGAATAACGCGATGAAATTTGATGCCGTTGTAAAAACCGCTTTCCACTAATGAGATGAAATTCGCCACGGTGTTCGGGGCTTCATTTTCGAACAACTCAACTAGTATCTTCCCTTTACTGGTTGTCAGTTCTACACGAGGCAGTTCATCCCCTTCCGCAGCCATTGCTTCCAGTTCTTGGACAGCTTTCTCTTTCTCCCAAAGTGAAAGATATTTCTGGGCCACTGCTAACAATGGTTCCCCCAGATTACGATCCATGGGAGTGGCTCCGTCTGTCTTAGACAGTAACTCCACCGCTTGCTCGAACTGATTTTCGGCAAAATAGGCAGTTCCTCCATAAACCAGAACCGTTTCTGATTCGTACCCTTGTTCCAGGAGCCTTTCGACAATCTTAATGATCAGTGAGTATTTGCCCGTTTTCCATGCATTTTGAATCACAAACTCAGCCGCTTCTTGATTATCAGGCTCTTTTTCGAAGATCTCCTCTGCCAGCTCCTCCATACTTGGGGATACCTGTAGCATGAACTCTTCAATCAACTCTTGATAGGTTTCTCGAATTGCCCGTTTTTGCTCAACAGGAGCCGTTTCAAATCTCTTTTTCAAGTCGGCGAGAGCGAGAGCAATTTCCATTTTGCGTGCCGAGAGTTTGTCCCATTCGGCTTTTGCATCGACGGGAGCAGCAGCTTCAGTCGTAGTTTCAGGAGCAGCTTCTGGCTTCGCGGGAGCTTCTTCCTGCAATGCCCACACGCTCTGTGAACAGAGTGAGAGCAGGCAAATTGTGAATATCGAGCGAGCAAATAACGGGCGAAGCATAAGTATCCTCCTGACAGGGTGTTGTTTCCGCCAATTCTAAGATACTCATTCACGCGAGAAAAGGGTGCAGGAGCCGGTTTCCGCGATCCGACCGAAACAGGCCCCGAGTGGTTGCGGCATCATTTTGGAAACACCTATAATGATCTGACTGTCAGGAATCTGTTGTTCGTCACCTGATTGCCTCATTCTTCAGACTTTAACTCGGGAATATTGTCGTGCTCGTTCATATGGAACTCTCGCGGATCATCATCAGCGAAATCGGAGACAAGCAAGCCATCTTCCTGAATGAAGTGGACGGCGATCGCGTCATGCAAATCGTGATCGGCTTTTTTGAAGCGACCAGCATCGACCGACGAGTTTCGCAAGATCCGCAACTCTCTCTCGGCCGCCCGATGACGCACGAGTTGATGAAGTCGATCATCGACGAACTCGGCGGCGAGGCTCAAGACATCGTGATCAACGAGATGGTCGAACATACTTATTATGCAATGATCCGTATCAAACAGGGCGAAGAACTCATCGAAATCGATACTCGCCCCAGTGACGCCGTCGCTCTCGCCATGCACTTTGACCCACCGCTCCCGATTTACGTCAAAGAGGACGTTCTCGAATTGTCGATGTAACAACGTAATCTCTATTAATTACATTCCGCTTCGAGTGGGCCGGCCAGTTCTGTCAGGAAGAACAATCGCCCTGGCTGTGTCGGCATGAAGGTCGAAGGTATCCAGGTTGAGGGTTGATGTCGCAATGTCATCCATAATGACAATCCCTGCCATTGCATGCCGCGAGAAAGAATCCCGTCACAACCGCCGATAATTTTATCGACACCGAGAAAACATCCGGGACCAATGGTGTTGGCGTAAGCGGGAACCAATGTCGTGCGACTCTTGAAGCTCGTAATCGAGTTTTGCTCAATCGTAAGAGGATGAAGTTTTGCTCCAATGCGATGAGTGTCTGCTTTCCACGCCTTCTCAGTATCGTATTCACCTGCAAAATGCGGCTCCCAGAATGCGATATGGCAGACACGCCCAATGCCGAAAATCACTGAGTGCATTGCACCGCTCGCTTTAAGTTCTCCAATTTTCTGGCCGTAAGTCGGCAGATTTTTCTTGGTCGCGAAGTTTCTTTGTTTCTTGGGAACGGTGAGTTTCCCCAATGGACCGTAGAACGCCTGCTCCATCGCATATTGAAACGCCCCGGTATTCGTGGAGGGTAATGTGTTCCCTTTTTCGTCCGACCACTCATCCATATTGAAGCCATGCACATGTTTGCAGGAGACATTCCATTCGGTCAGAAAGTAGACCGCCCAGCGATACATCCCCATCGGACCGACAGGCAGAATGAGTGCCAATTCGCGATCTTCGTCGCGGGCCTGCTTGATCGTCATGGCGATCTCGTGCCCCAGCATCATGTCAAAATCGGTCACCGACTCGCAGGGAATCGGCTCAAACTTCTTATGCCACCATGACTGCCGCTTCGTGATTGTTGTCGGGTCGTCATCGACACACGCATCGATCTTGGCGAGATCCCAACCTTCGGGAAAGAAGTTTTCCATCAACGAGCCGGACAACGTGCTTAACAAATCCATGAAATCATTTCCTGTGTAGTCAATCAAAAGCGAGGCAATGCATTGTACGCCATCTCAATCAGATTTGACGCTTTTTGCAAGGAGCCGTTGTCACATTACCGGCGATTGAGACCAGAAATCATTTCAGGATCTTCGCACCGCGGGCTTTCATCCCGTGCCACGGACCGTGCGGATATTTCGCCGGATCGGTGTACTTCACCAAATCACGCACCGCGATCACGCGACAATTCTGTGACTTCAGAAACCGCATGTAGATCAGAAACTGTTCTTCCGGCGTATTCACCCACGGATGCTCGGCCTCGGGGACTCCATGAAACTGCAATACCACAAACTCGCCCGGCTTCCATTTCTTGACCGCCGCCATCACGTTGTCGAGCTTCCAGCTCGGTCGCGCGTCGGCAGTCGTCGGGATGAATAACGGATGATCGAGTTTCGGATCATACGTCGGCCCATCGCCAATTTTGTAGGGAGACTCCGGTTCGGTCCCGCGTCGGGCAAAGAGAATTCCGTGCTCATTGAGAATC
>Ga0181597_10001101_pt1 | contig 30498 bp, 40 predicted proteins | sample 041ome_5_FD_148647 | JGI IMG/M metagenome (GOLD analysis project Ga0181597, IMG submission 148647) | Coastal salt marsh microbial communities from the Groves Creek Marsh, Skidaway Island, Georgia - 041403US metaG (spades assembly) | ecosystem: Environmental > Aquatic > Marine > Intertidal zone...
TGGTGTATCCGATTGTACCCTGTACAATGACAGTGAACAACAGGTTTTCCCAGATCAGATCACTTGCGAACAGGCCGCTTCAGACAGATTCTATGAGATGATGGACGGCTTCATAAGATACAACATTCCATTTGAAACCATAGAAATTGGTTGCGTGAAATCCGAGGATTAGTCTTTTTTTGGATGTATAAACATCTTGTCCGACTTGCTGGCCATTCCTATATCTTTGTAGTTCCAGCTCTCCATCAGGTCTGCAAGTTTTTCCTGATTTTGAAACCATTCCAAGCATATCAAAGGTCTGAATTGTTTAATGGTCTGCTCTGCTCCTAGCAAGGCGTCATACTCACCACCTTCTATGTCGAGGTGTATGAGATCACAGTTGTCGAGTCCTAGATGATCTATAGCCAGCACAGGTATTGCTCCTAGACCATCGTGTTTTTCAAACATTCCCGAGTTGGGTTCAGACTGCTTATCAGCAGGATTGCGTATGCCGGCTGTTTTTTCTGTACCTTTACCCAAGAAGGATTGTATCTTGTAGACATTGTGGTGCTCAGATAAATTCTGTGTGAGACAATAGAAATTTAGGTTCTCTGGTTCAAACGTGTATAATGTTTCAAACTGGTCAGCATACTGTTTGGCATACACACCACAGTTGCCACCCGCCTGCACCGCCACCCTCCGGTTCTCAACGTGTTGAATTATGTCCTGCGGCATCTGTATGTGCCTCATGGTCGCTCTCCAACAACGTTTGTCCTCTATTGGCCAAAGCCATCCGTCTCTTATCTCTGTTTCTCTATGTCTGTCCATGTTGTCTCTACTGTTTTGATCTTGCCCCTCGTACCCTTCTCATGGTAGATCAGACATTGGTTGTGTTCTTGTAGATCTGCATCAGTTTTCACGTCAAGATGACGTATCCACTCACCATGTTTTAGATTGTTGTAAGGCGATTGCTTGAATATTTGTTTAAGGACCAATTGGTCTACTCCTATCGTGTCTGTGTCCTCGATCAGTTGTTGCATCTTGAGTGCCGCTTCTTTGGCATCTTTTCTCCTACTGTGATGGAAGTTGCAGAAGGTCGCCATCAGTCTTCCGTTGTATTCTGTGAACGCCATGTCCGATTCTAGGGTTTGTCGTTGTGTTTGGGTTGGTCCACGTAATGCATAAGAATCCACGTCTGCAACGATAACTGATTGACCTTCTAGTAGATTGTGTCCTAGCAGTATGAATCTCTGTGCCTGGCAGTAGGTTACGTATGAGTATGGCCATTTTAACACAGCAGGATCAGTGGTGCAGTGTGTGTATGTCACGTCCAGATTGTCCAGTCTTTGCATTGATGTGTCTGACGGATCTATGATGTGTACATGAATTGGAAACTGCCAGTGTTCTACATAAGTCTTATAGAATCTAGGAAAATAATCTTGAAAGTATTTGTCGTCACATGACGTCATTATGAATCTATCATGTGTGGGCCAGTCGCCTATGATGTCTTTGAACATTAACTTAGGGTGTTTGCTGATTCGTTGGAGTCTAGTTGTCTCGCTATCTCGTCACGATCGTGTTGGTTCATGTTACGCAACAGTGTGCCACTCAAAGCAGTGATGGTCCTATTGGCGGTTGTGATGTTCAACTGTTCACAGCTCTTGGTGATCTGTTGTTCCACTGTGTACCTGTCGTAGTTGGCGGTGTCTATCCTGGTGTCACGCTGTGCCTTGGCCGCCACAGCCGCCAGGTCAGTCGCATCCGTCACGTCAGGCAGTCCGCTGTCCGCCAGCACTTGGTCTATGACTGCACTCTTGTCTGAGTCCGTGTCAGTGGTGTATATTGGATTCAGGTTCTCCTTCTCGTTCTCGTAGTTCTCGAAGTAGGTCTGCCATTGCTTGTTCTGTGCCACTTTACTCATCAACTGCCTCAGCGTTTCATCTTCAGCCAATGAGGTGAATGCCAGGTTGTTTGACAGTGACTCCACATAAGCCCGGAGGCCAGTGATGTTGCTGTTCTCCAAGGCCACCTGCACGTTGATCTTCTCCCGCTGTGCGATTAGATTGTTCCTGTGTGTGAGATATGGTTCACTTGCCAATGCATTATTAAAGTTGGTGTGTGCTGTTGCTACAGCAGTGGCGAAGTTATCCAATGTTTCCTGAAAGTCTGTACTGTCTGCAACGACACTATTAATAAAATTTTTTAGATTGTCATATGCCGTCTCCAACGCCGTCTCTGTGGCCAGGTCAGCGGTCACTATGAAGTTTATTGATTCCAACAGTGATGTGAACACGGGTGCTGAACTGTCTTCTGTCGTTGTGAAGATGTTGTTGAGAGTGCCAAGGTGATCATTCACACTTCTTGATTTGTCTGATGCTGACACACCGTACAGTTCGGGTATGGAATCCTGAATGGTTTGAACGTTCTGTAGTATCTCTAGAAAACTGCCTTGTCCCTGGTCTCCTGTCAGTATATCTGGATCACCTGGTATAATGGAACCATCAATGATTGTAGCACTATGCCTGATCAGATCTCCCAACACCCTTCCTAGGTTAAGGTGTGTGACATTGTTGATGTCATCTTTGAGGTCATTCTTCTGTGATGTTGTCAGCACTCCATTACTTGCTATAACAGAATCCAATTCAAAACTTTTTGTAACCCATCCAACTTTGAGTGTGTTGACTGCGTTCTCCAGTGCCTGGTTGGAGAAGTTTGGTTCATTCTCCACTAGTGATAATAATCCTTTGTTGACTGTCATGTGCTATCCTGCGAAAACATTGGGTGACCCTCTCAACATGCTTCCCCTGTCTGCGGAGTCTCCTTTCCTCGCGACTGGCTTGCCCTCTGCGAATACTGTTCTTGATCCTCTGTTGATCTTCGCCTTGTGTTTAATACAGTAGCATCCATCTGCCGTGCAAAATAAAATTGTGTGTGGTAGGAGCCTGTCGCCGGGTCTCAGCACTCTCCTGCCGTTGATGTACACAGTTTTTGCCGTGGCTATACAACCTATAGCTCTAGTGCAGGCATGTCCTGTCCTGGCTTTATCTATTATGTCTCTTGATATCGCTGGCATGCCAGTATTTATGGATGCTAAAAATTGCTTGGATTATAACTTAAATTTGCTGAATTGGCCTTTTTTGACGTCTTGCTTGATGCCACCCGAGATATAAGATTCTACTTCGGTTTCTTGGGGAGCGACTTGCATGCCTTTAGAACTCAACCAATGCTGTGTCCACGGCAGTGGATTCGCTGATGCCGATATGTCGTATATGGGATCATATCCCAGTGCCCTCAGTCTCTTGTTGGCTATCCACTCAACGTAGTTGCCCAACAGTTTCTCGTTCAAGCCTATGATTGAACCATCCTTGAACAGGTACTTGGCCCATGCCTTCTCTTCCTCAACACAGTCCTTGAACATCTGTATCACGGTTTTCTCCGTGCCTTTCATGGCCTTGGTCATCTCAGGATCATCACCCTTCTGCCATGCCTTGATCACATGCGTTGAAAGATTAAGGTGTGTGGCTTCGTCCCTAGCGATTAGTGAAAGTATCTTCGCTGAACCTTCCATCAGTTTGAGTTCACCGAATGCGAATGTACAAGCGAATGATATGTAGAATCTCAATCCTTCAAGCAAGTTCACTGTGTTCATCGCCAGGTACAGTTGTCTCTTCAGTTCTAGCATGTCCACTTTCTTGCCTACCGCATGTTCCAATGCCATCTTGCCAAACTTGTCGTATTCGTGCGTCACGCTCTTTGCTCTCTTCAGGATCTCCTTGTCTTCCAGGATTGTGTCAAACACCTCCGCTGGATCTGAGTAAACGTTCTTCATGATGTGCGTGTATGATCTTGAGTGTATGGTTTCAAAGAAGTCCCAGGTCACTATGCAACCTTCCAGTTCAGGATTGCTAACGTATGGCAAGAACATTAGACTCGGTCCTCTGCCCTGCACCGAATCCAACAGTGTTTGGTACTTCAAGTTACTTGTGAATATGTGTTTTTGTTCAGGTCTGAAGTTCATGAAGTCCGCCCTGTCCTTCTGTAGAGAGACCTCTTCTGGTCTCCAGAAGTAGCCCAACATGGTCTGGTTCAACTTGTCGAACTGTGGGTATCTGAAGTCGTCGTATCTCTGTATTCCACCGTCCTCGCCAAAGAACATAGGCTGTTTAGTGAAGTCAACTTTCCCCTGGTTAAAAACTGTTTTCGTCATAATAATTTTTGCTGTTAGATCATACAGGCGTCGCACTCTTCGCCGTCGATGTCTGTGGTTGTACTTATTTCCGGTGCTGGATTTTCAGGCTCTAGTATAACATCTTCGCCTTCGTCTTCTAACTGTGTTTCTATTCCCGCTGGTTGTACGTCTTCTTCCTCCCCTTTGAAGTCATATGTGTTCTGGTAGTATGATGTCTTCCATCCAAGTTTGTATGCTGTCAGCATGTCCTGTGCCATCACTGACAGAGGTACTTCGTTGTTCTCGAACTGTAATGGATTGTAACTCCAGTTACCACTGATCGCTTGATCAAAATATTTCTGCATCATTGCCACAACATTGATGTAACCCTCGTTGCTTGGCATGTCCCATAGCAGTGTGTAATCATTTTTCAGTTTAGGGAACCCTGGTGCTATCTGCTTCAGAGGACCTTTCTTGCTTTTCTTTATGGCCATCAGTGCCCTCGGTGGCTCGATGCCGTTGGTCTCGTTTGAAACCACTGAACTGCTCTCACTTGGCATCTGTGCCGACAATGTGCTGTGTCTCAATCCATACTTGGCTATGTCTTTCCTTAGGCTCTCCCACGCCATTCTCTGTTTGTGTGGTACAATATTATCAACATCCTTCTTGTAGTGATCTATTGGTAGCAGGCCGTCTGCGTATTTGGTTCTCTCAAACCCTTCACACTTGCCCTTCTCCATTGCTATGTTGCAACTAGCTCTCAATAAATGATATTGGAACGCCTCAGATAATCTGTCAACTAGATCCCACGCCTTTGGATCTGAATACTTGACGCCATGCTTGGCCAGGTAGTGTGCCAGTCCGATGTAACCGATACCCAGGCTTCTTCTTTTCTTTGTCGAAACCTCTGCGGCCCTCACTGGATAGTCTTGGTAGTCTATTATCTGTTCCAGTGCCCTAACACTTAGGTCACAGATGTTTTCCAGTTCACTTAAATCATTTAGTCCACCAACGTTTACCGCTGAAAGTATGCACAGTGCGATCTCTCCCTGCTCGTCGTGTATGTCTTGAATTGGCGTCGTTGGTAACGTGATCTCCTGACACAGGTTACTCATTGAAACTTTGTCTTTGAACGAACTGTGTGAGTTGCAGTGGTCAAGGTTCATTATGTATATTCTACCTGTCTCTGCTCTCTCTTTTAAAAGATCAAAGAACAAGTCCTGTGCTGGTACTGTTTTCTTTGGAATAGTTTTGTCTGCTTCATACTTCAGGTACAAGTCGTCAAAATCTTCTGTACCGAACGCTTCGTACAACCCTGGAGCCTGGTGTGGGGAAATAAGAGTGATGTCTTCCTCGTTCATGAATCTCTCATAGAACAATTTAGATATCTGTATTGAGTAGTCCATTCTTCTAACCCTGTTGTCTTCTGTGCCTTTGTTGTTCTTTAGTACAAGGATGTCTTCTATCTCTGGATGCCATATTGGGAAGTGTACAGTTGCGTTTCCGCCTCTGACTCCATTCTGTGTGCAACATCTCACAGTTGACTCGAATTTCTTTAGGAACGGAATGACTCCTGTGTGTTGGACCTCACCTCCTCGGATCTTACTGTTGATGCCTCTGATACGTCCTGCGTTGATCCCTATGCCTGCCCTTCTGGCAACGTATAAACCAATCGCCATATCGCTTGAAAAGATTGAAGGGAGTGTGTCGTCACTGTCGACAAGCACACAACTTGCGAACTGTCTGATAGGTGTCCTCACTCCTGCCATCACTGGTGTGGGTATGTTGATCTTGTGCAGTGAGATTGCATCGTAATATTTTTTCACATATGACATCCTTGTCTTTGCTGGATACTCCGCAAACAGTGTGGCCGCGATCATCATGTACATGTCCTGTGGTGTCTCGTACAGTTGTCCTGTGCTTCTGTCCTGCACAAGGTACTTGTCACAGATCTGTCTAAGTCCTGCATAGGTGAATTTTAGATCTCTTTCCCTCTTGATCCATGTGTTGAATTTTTTAATCTCTGTCTTTGAATACTTGTCTAGTATGCCTTTGTCATACACACCTGATCTGATGTTTCTTAAAATTAGTTTCAACAGCGGAATGTACTCATACTGACCGTGTGCTTCCTTCCTCACATCATAGGAAAGTAATCTCGCCGCGGCGTACTGGTAGTTTGGTGCCTCTAGACTTATGAGATCGTTCGCTGAACGCACTAGAACATTTTGTATGTCCTTGGTTGTCATGCCATCATAGAACTGTATGTTGGCGTTCATCTCTATCTGTGACGACGACACTCCAGACAGACCTTCACAGGCCTCTTCAACGACGAAATGGATTTTGTTGATGTCAAGGTCCTCCAGCCTGCCATCTCTTTTTTGAACTTTGATCGTACTAGAGTTGGTGTTCGGCATTAAGGTTTTGTATTTTTTGGGTTTGATTTTTGTTTTTGTTGTATCCATATTTATCTAAATCCGTGTGTTTAACTTTTTTTGTCTTTGTTTGTCATCCGTCATACGAATAAAATCACAGCGTCGTTATGTAATTTTATAATGTACTAATATTACGACAAAAAAAGTTTTCTGTCTATCTGTTTGTGAAGGTTATGCCAAGATTGTGGTCTGGTAATCTATTGTTGCCGCGGTACCTGTGTTGGTAGTTGTGAATTTCAATGCGACAGTTTCTGATCCTGCGGTAGAATCTTTGTCGTCAAGTGCGGCAGTAAGTTCAACACCCACGTCACTTCCGCTTTCAGTGTATGTGTCGTCGTAACTGACACCGTTGGTAGAAGCACTTATAACAAGTTCTCCTGTCCTGTCCAGTGTACCCCTAACAATTTTGTAAACAACTTTCAATCCTTTACCTGCTAGTGCTGGGTATTCATTGATCGTAGTGGCCGACGATGTGTTGTCTGCAAGAGTTTGTGATTTTATTGCTTTGGCTTGTATTCCTATACCTTGTAATTCTGGTGCGGCGTTTAAGTTTGAACTACCGTCTGATCTACGTAGGTCTGATCTTTCAAAGAAGTCCATCACAGACGAGCATTCGTCATTGTCGTACTGTATCACAGGAACTTCATTAAACGTGCCGGTGCCTTCAAAGTTGTTGGCCACAGTGCTGGCGTACCAGTTGCCTTGTGATATGATATTTCTTGGTCCAACACCGGCATCAGCACCTGCTGTGGGCTTGACATAGATTGCCTGTTGTCCAATGTCACTCCAACTCGAACTTGTGAAATGTACATCTCTTGGTCCATTTATTGAACCTGCTGTACTACCATCCATCTCTGCCCCTAACAATGCTCCGTAGTAGGCAGTTGAAAAGTCACAGTCGTGGAATCTGATGTGTGTTGAATCATCACTGATGTCTACCAACCTAGCAAATTTTGTGAACTGACATTGATTGAATACCACATTGGTAGTAGAGTACACTGATGTTGACTCGGTTACTGTTATACCCTTTGACGTGCTGGCATCTGAACCACCTGATGCGTAAGATCCTTGGAACTTGACATTGTTGAAATATGCTTTTGTAACTCTGTCCAATGATATCCCTCCATAAGCAACTGTGTTCCTTAAAGTCATGTTTGAAATCTGTATCTGTGTTGGTGTTGTGGCACTGGAGTTACCTATGTTTACTCCAACGTTGCCTTCATCATCTTGTGTGACCATTACGGCGTTGTTGCCTGAATTCCTTATTATGGTCTTGTCCGGACCTTCACCTACCAAGTGTGCGTATGGTGGTATCTTCAGTGCGGCATTGATCCTGTAAGTGCCTGCCGGGAAGAAAAGCACCCTCCTTGCCCTTGTGTCGTCTTTATCTGTGTCCGTGTAAAGTTCGTCTATCGCATTTTGTATCGCTGTAATGTCCGCTGTTGAGTCATCGCCTGCGGCACCAAAGTCTTTGACTGACACGTAATCATCTAATCTCTGTTGAAGAGTTCTCTGTTGGCTTGTACCTACAGGTGTGCTGTCTCCTAGGTACCCTTGGTATGTGTGGTTAAGTGCTGTCGTGAATGCTGAACTTCCTGATGTGACTATCTCCGTGTTGCCCACTGCTGGAGCACCGTCTGCCACTGTGCCGTTTCCAATGAACAATCGCTGTTCGTCTATGACCCAACCCAGTTCTCCCGCGGCCAGTTGCGGTAGATCTGTTCGTTTTCCACGTCTGTGCTGTATTCTTGATATCTGTACTATCGGCATATACAGTTATTTATTAAAGTATTTGCTTGTAGTATTGTTCCAACTTTGCATACCACTGTCCCACCCAGTGATCGTAGTTGTCTATGTCAAATGTCTGATATTCGTTGTTCTGTGTGCATATAAAGATACGTCCCGTCTTGATCTGGGTGTCGTACATCTTGTTGTGTGCTTCTGCATAGGCCACAAGTTGAAGATAGTAGTCTTCGACCCATTCTTTCTTCTTCAATCTACGTGCCTGTTTGAAATCCATTATGGCTGGTTCACCCTTGTACACACCAACCAGGTCCGTGGTGCCCGCGTAGAGTTCTGGATAATAAAGACTAACCTCTGATCCCCAGACCTCTGTGACATTGTTAAGTCCGTTGTCTATGATCACGTTGGCCATCTTGTGTGCCTTCTGCTGTATGAGATTGGATCCAGGCGTCCTGTCCTCCCCTTTCACGTGCTTCTCCAGGCTACGGTGCATGACCGTTCCTATGTTGGCACTCTCTGTGGTGATCTGTTGTGCCTTCTCCGCTCCAATCCTCTTACGCCATGCATGTAGGTGTGTCATGTCCTTGGTGGCACTCAGAACCGTGGTCACACTGGGCACCTGTCTGCCGTCTGGGGTCTCGTAGTGTCGCTTGCGATCCTTTGTCACCCTCGCCAGTTCACCGTATGGATACTTCTGATTGTATGTGATGCCCTTGTCATCAAGAACATCTTTTGGTATTTTCATGTAGTAATTATACATGTACACAATGAAAACGTCAATCAATATAAAAAAAACTAAAATTTATGTGTGCGGCATCCACAATACGACACATCCATTCTTGCTCATTTTTAAGATAGGTGTCCTCTACGTTGGCACCTATGTGAATTGTGGTTGTGATCATCTTATCTCTTTGTCAATGCACTTGCCAAGTCAGGTAATAACTCTCTCCAGGTTTTTCGTGCTCCACGGAACTGATCTTGTTTGTCATTATATCTTATAAATGCTTTTTGGAAGTGTATTTTATTTTCATCAGACATATTGTTATATCTTAAGTTTGTTATTTGGTTGTTGTAATATTGCGTTATGTTTGAAAAGTTTTTAAATTGTTCACTAGATTTTTCTAATTTATCTGCTATCTTATCTTTATATTCTTTAGGTAATATATCGTAGTTACAGATTGTTGGATAATGAACTTGTGCCATCCATGAAATGTTAAATTGTTTTCCAAGTTTGTTATCACAAAATTCTAACCACCATTTTATAAGGTCATCCAATTGGTCTATGTTTAATAATTGTATTGCTGGACTTAATGTAATATTACCGTTTGTTCCTAATAAGTTTTTATAAAACTCTAAGTTCTCACAAACTTTTTTAAAGTTGCTAGGATATCTTATGTACTCTGTTCGTTCACCAAGTCCATCAACACTTGCCCATACTGTCCATTGTTTCAATCTAGGCAACCATTTTGTTAATTTAGGATTTACATTTGTAAGATTTGTTGTAAGGGTAACAGATAAGTTTTTTAAGGTATTTTTTTGTTCTAAGTATTCAAATAGTTCCCAAAACTCTGGAATAACAGTTGGTTCTCCTCCAATGACTACTATACTATTAATATTCTGAGAAATATATTCAAATAATTTATTTTTAATTTTTGTATTTTGAAACCATTTGTATTCTACAGATAAATTGTTAGTCCATATATTGACATTACCGCTTTCTTTATAAACCCAATTTAGAAAATCTTTATCATTTTTTCCTATTTCAAGAAGTTCCTTTCCTATTTGGTTTGAGTATTGCTGTCCACACATTTTACATTTTAAGTTACAAAGATTGCCAAAGTGTAATTCCATTGTCGTGGGCATAATATCTATTGTGCCGTCGTCTTTGGTTAAAGCAAAGTTTTTTTCCATGTCATGTGTTTCACGCATAGACTTGTAGCCTCTAGTCTCTTGTTCAACACATTTAACACAGGCTGGTATATCTTCGCCATTAATCATTTTCAGTCTTGTTTGTTTTACATCATCAGAGTTCCATACTTTTTCCAATGAGGTATTATTGATGTGTAATCGATTGTTGTTTTTATCTGCAATATTATGCATAGTAGCACAACAATATCTTAAACTGCCACTCATGTGGACGTACTGGTGATTCCAGAGTTTGGCACAGTACGAACCGGTCATTGTGATTTTGTCCTCAAACTATTCACTACCATTTTCTCAAGTTCGCCTGTTTGCATTCCACAAAGTTCAAGATATCTTTCCTTGTTGTGTTTCACTATGTGCCTGAGACTGTCGTATAATTTTTTCAATCCAGGGAGGTCCAGGCAGGCCAGTCTGTCAATTACTTTTGATATTTCTATACATCTCAAAGCGTCTGACGTATAGTCATAACTTTCGTCCCAGTGATCATGGAATGTTTTGAACCCCAGTGTGCGTAGATCGGATAAAAATCCTTTTGACGCCATGGCAACAAACGGGGTCTCAGTCATGAAACACCTTGCCACCTTTTCACTCAAAGTTATACAGGATCCAGTGAACATCGTCTCGCAAACCACGTCACAGAATATGCGATTGTATCTTTGCATGATATCGTCCGCCACAGCACTCATGATATCGTCATGATCGGTCCGTGTGCTGAAATGCATGTCCTCATCTGTTTCCAGCGGGATTTTGCTTGTGGTCAATGGTGATCTCCTGATCAGATTCCCGATGGCGGCAAGATCCACATTGTCCATGCGACCTATGGAAGAAAAATTAAAAAGCAAGGCATCAAGATCCAGATTCGCCATGTGCCCGGCATTTGTGGTGCTTCTCACAAAGGTTTGATCGGTTTTGTTTTGGTGGTGCTGTCCAAGATAAGCACTAAGCCAAAGACGAGGCCAACTGCTGTTATTGACATAGATCCCAAAATGTTTATCAATTGATTTTTTGACAGTTAGAACCTTGTTCGCCACATGAGTGAAATGGTGGCTATACCATAACGTCTGCATGTATGGCCAGGTATCAGTTTCCTGCAGTGGGTTCCAAGATATTATGTGAAACTTCTCTCTGGGCCAGTTGTTTTGTTCGCACAGTGTATGTAAGACGTCCAATAGTCTGGTTTTGCCTTTCCATGGTATCTGCTTCAGATCGACCGGTTCTGTACTGGTGTCAATTATTACTTGCTTATGTGTGTGTGCGGCATTGGTTATCTTCATCACATCGTCGACTATATCTATCGAATAATGATTGTAGAGGTGTATTGTTATTTTTATTGTGTCTTTCACGATTAAAAAATATAAAAAAAACTAAATTATCTTATTTTCTACGATTCATCGCAGACTTGGCCATCTTCTTAACCACGTCAGTTGAGCCTTGGTCATCGTAATCCATCTCAGGATCTTTCTCTGCTTCTTGGTCCGTCTTGACCACTATCTTCTCGTTGTCGAAATCTGCCACAACGTTCTTGAGGTCACCGTCCGCATCATAGATCCTCTTGAACACATCATAGTTGAATGCCGGGTAACCGGTGTTGCTCATGATCTGTTTGACTGCGTCCATGCTGACATCACTTGGCATATCCTTCTCGTCGGCGTCGCCCTTCATGTTCAACAGGATGTTGATCAATGCTGACTCTAGGTCTGTGTCGCTTTTGTTGAATTCGAAAAATCTCACAGGACTACTTTCCTGCTAGTTTACTGAACAATCTGTTTGATGCTTCAAACACTTCTTTGGATTCTCTTTGTTCTCTGCCTTCAGGTTCTGTTCCACCCGCTTCGGCATCAGAGGCTCCAAACTCATCTGTCTCTTCTCCACCTTCTGAGTCCAGTGAGTCTAGATCTGTGTCCATGTCCATCGTGTCATCGGCGCCCATAGGGTCTGATGCTACTTCTTCTCCGGTCAAAATTCTTACACCGTTGTCCAGTTCTTGCCTGGTTGTCGTTAAAGTGGCTTCCGCCTGTTCAATCGCTGGTTGGATTTTTTGTAGGAATGCGTCTGATTTCTCAGCACCCATCTCGTCTCTGATTCTGTCTGCCAGTTCTAACATGCCTTCTGTCTTCATTGATGCTAGATCTTCCAAGAATGATGTGACCTTGTCCATCATGTCTTTTGCGGCTAAAATTAATTCTGATTGCTCCTCAACACCTTCTTTGGTCATTATCTTGCTGACTATCTTCTTCTCGTCTTGGTCCAGTGCCTGTCCCTTGTCAAGTTTGCTTTTCGCTGACAGTGTCGTTGATGCTACCTTGGTCATTGGGTCTGATGAGCCACCGTACTCTGCAAGTTTCCTCTCTTGTATCGCTTGGTTGATGATGTCCAGCATCATCTGGTTCTTCTGGTAACCGTCGTCCTTAAGTTCCTGTCCGAAATGTGTGTTCTGTGTGATCTCGTGTATCTTTGTCCTCACGTGATTGGCGTAGTCCTGTAGTTCTTCCTCGTTGAACTGTGAAAGATCCATGGTCATGTTGAATCTTGATTCGAATTCTTTCAGCAATGATTCTGTAGTAATGGGTTTTGTAAGGTCTAAGCTCTTCATACTGTGTTTATTTATTATCTATGCTCCGAACGTGTCACTAAAGATCTGCTGTATGTTTGCCTTGCACTCGTCCGCTAGGCGGTTAGCGACGTCCAACCTGTCCCAGTAAACATCCTCCATCTGTTCGTCCTTGTTCTTCTGTGCCTCCCGGATCATGCGTTTGGCACTCTGTATGTCGAAAAGTTGCGATGCGTGTTTGGCGTCAACGTCCAATATGTTGTAGGGCACGTTCTTGCCGTCCGCCAGGTAGTGTGCCACCAGTATGGCGGTCTGTTTGAGGTTGATATCATCGTGCAGTACCTGAGCCTCCAACATATCTGCTATCACGTACACGTATCTGGTGCCTGTGTGTTTCTTGGGTACGATCGCTATGTTGCCTATCAGGATGCCTTTTGAGAACTGTTTTGGTAGGTGTCGGAACGGTTGACGTGCCTGTTCCCGTTGTGCTAGGTCCGCCAGTTTGCTCTTCAGCCCGTAGGCCTCGATCTGTTTTACCAGTTCTGATTTATTTTTTCCTGTCATTGGCAACAAACTTTATCTTCCTATTTAAAGCATATTGCATGTGGGTGTCAAGTTTCTTTCGCACGAAGATGGCCTTGTCCGCCAACCTCTTGGCCCTGTCCGCATCCTCTGGAGACAGTTGGTCACTCCTGAATGATTCTGTTGCGTGTGCCCGGATGAATCCAACGTCCGTGTCTGTGACGTAGACCTTGACCCGCGGTGCTATCTGTATGAACATGTATTGGTAATTTTTAGCCTGGCATCTTCATCAGGATCACCACCACCGTAGATAGTAAACCTGCGACCACTGTGCCCGCTGTTGCTATGATTGTCTTTGTCTGTGACTTGTGACCTTGGGTCATCTCTTCGTTCATCTTGCCTAGACGAAGTTCGATCGCACTCAATCTATCGTGTAACCCTTTGTATCTCTCTGAACAAAGGTCCACGTGTGCTTCAAGGTTCTGTTTCTCTAATTCTGTTGTACTCATCAATATTATGTATTCTCTTAATTCCTGTTTGATCTCTCTGATCTCCGCCGTTATAGCCTGGAACTGTGCCTGTCGCATTGCCTAGATGAGCCTCTGTGTGTTTTTTGTTTGTGCCTAAATGTACTGTTATTTATCTATAGGACCGGCGTATGAAAAGTACGTGTTTATGACACCGCCCGCCAGTGCACCGATGATCTTCTGCCTATCAGTGCCGGCCATCTCCTTGGTGACGAAGGTGTGTATGGGCAGGTGTGCTGTGTTTGTGCAGTCGGCCACGATGGGTATGAGGCTGAAGTCCTCCACCAGGTTCTCGGTGGGGTCTGTGAAGTCTCCGTACACTCCCGACTGTTCCGTGAAGAACTGGAAGTGCCACGTGGAGTGTGCACCTTCGTAGTAGGATCCGAATGCGTGATTGCCCAGGTTGGGCAGTTCAACCTTCTGCGGCGGCTGTTCCCATGTGATGTTACCCCTCATCTGTAGCAGTTGCAACATTGTACTGAAGTTGGAGTTCTGATCTCGTGCAATGGCCAGTGTGTGCTTGTCCTTTATGTCGTGGCCCGCGTCTGTCGTGAACGGGAACTGCTTTTTTAGGTTACCGTTATCGGTTATGTCCACCAGTGTGTGTATTCTGTACTCATGCATCCTGTTTCATGTCCCTTTGGATCATGCTGACAATCTTGTGCTGTTCCTTCTCGACCACGCAGTCTATGTGGGTGTATCCCATCTCCTTGGCCAACTGGTATCGCTGTCTGCCACGCCACACTATCAGCACCTCTCCGTCCCTCTCTGGTGCCTCTTCTGGCAGGTCCGGACTGCCTCTCTTGTAGAATTTTAGGTGTATGTTCCGCCAGTAGTCCTGTGTCACAGGCCAAAGCATCAAGGGATAGTCCATCTCACCACTGGCGATGCTGACCTCTAGTTCATCACGATCTGGTATCTCCTCGTAGATGCTGGCCGGTTGTATCTCGTGCATAGCCATGGTCTTGATCTCATACTTTCTGGCATGGTCCAGCATGTAGGAATCTTTTGCCCTGAGGTGTTTCATATGGATATTTACTCCATAAAAAAAGGGCGAACCTAATTAAAGATCCGCCCTTTGGTAAAGTTTTAAATTACTACGCCGCGCCTCTTTGATCTAAGATTCCAAAGACTGTCTGCGCACCTGATGAACCTTCACCTTCTGCAGGCAAGTGTCTCATCTTGACCTGCACGTTTCCAGCACTATCACCAACACTGATTGCCGCTAGGATGTCGGTTTCTAAATCGATTTCTGCATCTCTAATAAGATCCGCGTCAATTGATCTATCGTCATCGTTCACGTTAGTGGTATGATTGTACATGTCCGGGGCACCTTCAACAATAAATTGGAATGTGTCGATAGAATCGTCCGCATTTATTGCCGCCACCTCAGAAGCATCATCGTCTGTGGCTTTCCTTGCCGTGAAATAGTTTTGAGCAAGTAGTGTTCCTTTGACATTAACAGTACTGGCAACCTTTTGGAAGGTACTGTCAAACGTTTCAGGGTTCGTAGCCGTACCAGTGATAGCATCATCAAATGTCACCTCAACGAATGTAAGTCCTTTTCCGTTGAATGCTTGTCTATTTGACATATTACCACTGTTGTTTCTTGTTATAGGCATTTTTGTTCTCCTTCTATATCAAACTATTACGCATTTACACCAGTGTCTGACATACCTGCTGATTGCTCAGTTACTGTCGCACCGCTGATAGTAGCCGCGATCTTGGCATTTCCGTTTAATGCTTGGATAGCCGCTTGAATCGCCGCAACTGTTGTAGTTGAAGAGATAGAGTCTAAACTATCTTTTCTCACCGCGTAAGTCACCTCTGTGTTACTAACTGCTAAACCACCTTTACCAATGATGTTCACACCTTGGTTGGCGATTGCTTGTTCGGCTAGTTCTAGACCGGCCTTTGTTGAGTCTTCGTTTGAAGCGTCTTCAGTTTCAGCCGCCATAGAGTTAATGAAGTCAACTGTTAGGTAGGCTACGTCAACACCCTCGAACTCATTGTTCATGTTGATCGCGAAGTTATTTTTTGAAATTGGCATTTTAAAGTCTCCTTATAATGTTAATACCGTTTGTTATTATTAGATGTTAGACACAACTGCAACTGTAGTTCCACCCACATCGATAGTAGCATCGTCTGAAGTAGAAGTTGAACTCGCTCTACATCTCACTGATCCTAACGCTTGTAGGTAAGTCTGCATGTTTGCCGCCGCCGCTGTCTGTGGTGATGCTGGAGTACCAGTTCCTGTGTTTGCCCAAGAATCTGATCTCTCAACTGCCACAGTGATAACACCGTTGGTTGTTGTTACATTATAGTACTTCAAAGTACCTCTTGTTTGGATCGCTTGTAAAATTCTGTCCACGATTCCATCTTTGTGCGTGTTCCCATCGATGTCAACTGCTGTTGTTGAACTGTCTTTGACCGTTACTGTGAAGTACTCGATCGCAACGTCACCAAATGTAGTTGTATCTGCTACGAAAACCGCATTGTTGTTTGAGTTAATTGCCATTTTTAATCCTCCTTTTTTTCTGATTCAAATGACTATGATCCCGCTCAGGGATCAAGTTGCAAGTATTTAGTGGTAAGATTGGTAAATTATGCTGTAATATTAAGATTTAAGCCACACTTCGTCACTCTTTGTTCGTTTTATGAACTTGTAACCTAGATCTTTCAGTATAGACTCACATTTCACAACAACATCAATCCTCTTGTCCCTTTTCATTTCGATGTTGATCACGGGATCGTTCTTGCTCAATGTTTCCCTCGCTCCGTTCAGTAATGGTATTTCAAAACCGTCAACGTCTATCTTCACGAAGTCAATGTTGGTCAATCCAAAACTGTCAAGTGTCCTGCAGTCTATGTCTCCGTCCTCTTCATGTAACACTGTTGAGTTAAAGTCTTGCTTGGCCTTGTGCTCTTTGTTGGACAGTCCATAAGGCCAGAGCAATACATTTTTCTCTTGTATGTTCTTCTCGAAACATTCTCTGAAGTTGGGGTTTGGTTCAAAACACACCACACTCTGGAATCTTTTGGCCAGGGGCCTTGTCCACTGTCCGATGTTGCTACCTATGTCCAGGCACACACGCCATTGCTTGACGTATTTCAAACTGGCATCTCTCTGTGCCTGCTGTCCGTTGCCCGCGTCTTCTAGATATGTTGGTTCTGTGTGCTGACCGTAGAGTACCCAGTAACTATTTTCGTTTGGCATCGCACTCTTTACATGCACAGTCTGGACAATCTCTGCACTCGGTACAGGATTTTCTACAGTGCTGTTCACACCCACACTTCTCACAGATATATTTGATCATTATTATAGTTCCTTGAATTTCTTTAGTATGTCAGTGTTGGGAAGTTTGGCCTGTAATTGCTGTTGCAGTCTGTGTAGGGTCTGCATCTTCATCTTTGAATCCAACTTCGTATAGTTGGCCACTGCTCGCCTGATGTTCTTGAGGTTGGCGTCTGTTATGTTAAGTGCCCTCTCAAGATGTGTTAGATTCTTGTAATGATCCTCCCAGGTCCTCAGATACCTCCTCAGTGCCATCACCGGTAACGGCTGTCTCTGCCTCATGGCCTGTGCCTGGTCCTTGTTCTTGAGCTTCTTGGTTATCTCGGGATCACCCGACACGATGGCCAACATGTTTGATAGATCATTGTTGATCATCCTGACTTGGTCGAAAGTTCCCTTGGCCATGGTCTGATCTGCGTATGACTTAGCAAAAACTATTGTGTCCTTGTGTTGGCTCATTAAGGCCAGTGCGAGGAAACTGAGATATATCCTCTCTGTGACCTCTGGGAAAGTAAATCTCTGCAAGTCACTATGCCGTCTTATTACCTTGCCCTCAGATACATACTTTAAAAATGGTGTTAACATACGGATATTTATAGGCGATATGCAACGAAACTTTATTCTCACAGACGTGATGAAGACCGGTGATCACCTCAAACTGGAACAATTTATTAATTCACACAGTTTATCAGATCAGGCCTTTGATATGACTGGCGAGTATTATACCTTGCACAACTACAACCTAGACAGTTATGATCGCAAGTTTGCTGTCATAGACATGGGCAAACAGAATTTTCGAATCAAGGATAATAAAGATTTTGTCTTAGAATTACAAAGACGTTGTGAACTATTACACAGCCAAGGATTTGTGTTTATCAAGGCCAATCCGTGGGAATCACAGGAGAACTGCAAACAGATAGCACAGTTTCCAGAAATAGAAATAAAGCATATCAAGTGGACCGGTGGGGTGAGTTGGTTTTGGTGTTTCATGTACAACAAACACAAGAATAATAGATTTAATTTTGATCACCTAAGCAAAAAGTATGACTTCCTGTATCTCAACAAGGAACCAAGAGCACACAGGCAAAAATTGTATAAGAAATTATTTGACAATGGTATATTAGAAAACAGTCTGCACACACGTTGGCCAGATAGGAAACTGCCTGCGGAGTATGAACTGCCATGGGCACAGGACTATCCACGGTACGGCAAGGACCAAGACATGTTCGAGAAGCCATACAACGACACTGCTTGTAGTATTATTTCAGAGACCAACGACAACGACTATGAAGTATTCATGACAGAGAAAATATGGAAACCAATCATAGCACAACAATTCTTCGTAGTTCATGGCAATTACCTTTACCTACAAAGATTACGAGAAATGGGGTTTAAGACTTTCAACAATTACTTCGAAGAAGCATACGACTTAGACAGAGATCCAGATGTGAGAATTAACACCATAGTTGATGTTTGTGACAGGTTACGTGATGCTCCGTGGCAAGACTTTTATCTGCAGAGCCAACTATTAAGACAACACAATTATGATAATTTTTTCAATAAAGAGAAATTAAGTTTGGAAGTCAACAAGACCCTAGAACTATTTCTTGAATTTGCTGATACCGGTCAAGTTCCTACGTGAGAATCCCAACCTATCTACTAACTTGACAGCATTGCCTGACCTGTCCACAGCAACGAATCCCTCTGGCTCCGTGACAACCAATCCACCGTCGGTTTGTTGGAATGATCCTATGGCCTGTGCCTGGTTCATCTTCTTGAGAACGAATGCTTTCATGGTCTGCACTGCTTTGTAGAACATCAGCATGGCCTGTAGTGGTTTCTTTGCCCTGTTAAGGAAAACGGGCATCTGTTTCATCTTGTCCTGTCTCAGTTGCAAGGCCTTCTGTGCCTTGAGTCCTGACATCTGCTGTTGCATTCTGTCTGCGTAGAACTTCTTGAATCCTAGAAGGAACTTGTTGACATCACTTGGCAACTGGCCTTGTTTGACCATTGCGTTGATGTACATCTGGAACATGGGTATGAAGTCTTGGTTCTGTCCCAACACACTGGATAGGTTTTGTGGAACACCACTTAATAGTGTCTCTAATTTTTCTATTCCGTTATAGAATTGTTTTGTCTCTGCATCTGTGAACTTGGCCGACCCTGACACATCTTTGTAAGTGGCATTGTCAAAGAACACATCATTGCTTTTGGCAAATGAACTTATATCTGCTCCGCCTTGTGCGTTCATGTCTGCCAGGGAGTCACCCACATAAGTTGTGTGGAATATTATGCCAACTTTGGCTCTGTCTATCTGTTTGCCCAATTCACTTGCTTCGGGAACCGCGTAGGTGATTGTGTTTGGAGTAAATGTTAAATTTGGTTTACCATCAACGTTTTTACGTGTAATGTCTTCGTCAGTGAATAAAAGATCACCTTGCACTACCCCTTGGATGTTTAGTTTTTTTAGATGGACCAAACACTTGAGCAGTTTCTGTCCCAGGTCGTCCGTTCCGTGATTGTTCGCTATGTCTCGTTTGGTGTAGTTGATTTTTGCGTTCTTGGCAAACACGGATTTCGTTCCAACAAAGAATTTACCATTGTCTGGATTAGTACCACACACCACAGCAGGGGCACCATCCCACTTGACAGACACACTCATTGATTCTGAACTTGTGCCTTTAAGTGTCAATAGTAATCCTCTGAAGTACTCCAGCACTGCTTTACCACCCTCATAGCCGTCAGTGATAACAATGTCCTCGATGTGTTCCAGGTGCGTCCTTTTGAATTCGGTAAGGACATCTTCTATCAACATTGTTAGTCCTCTTGGTATTCGCCGTCTTTTATCTTAAGGATGTTTTCTTTAATGTCTTTGTTTTCTTTGATTCTTGCGACACCTTTTGTGAATTTAGATGCATCCATGTTTTTCAGTGCAGAGTTAAATTTTTTCTCTAGTTTGAACGCTGTGTCTTGATCGAAGTTTTCCCTGATGTAGGTCATCAGCCTGATCGCACTTTCCAGGATGTGAGAGGCCCTGCTTTCCACGACCTCTTCCTTGTCTCTTCTGAGAGGCATTGAGCTCAGTTCTTCTAATAGACTTTTAGTGTGTTTTTGCATTGTAGGTATTTACTTCTTATTGTAACACAATTTTAGTATAAGTCTACTGGGAGACCAGTTTTTTATACACGAAATACTTACGTTGGTTGGTGTCATCACGTATATCTAGCACTTTTAAGTTAAAAATTTCTGCCAGTTCTATGATAAAAGGCACATTCCAAGCAAAGAACTCTATCCAGTCCGCCTCAGGCTTATCGTGTTGCACTCCTGGGTTTACCCTGAAGAACATGGTACCTCCCTCTGCCAACAGGTTCACACATCTTGATACCTCCTCAATTATTTTGTCCCTGTTACCAAAGTTAACCGAACCCAGACACATGATCACGTCAAACCGTTGATCCGTCTTGTAGTCCAGTGTGCTGACCTGTAGGTCCGCTCGATCGTTGTAGGGGTCAATGCCTATGAGATTATCTATCTTGCCCTTGAACTCGTTATAACCACAGCCTACATCAAGAACTGCCCTTGGTTTGAGACTGTTCACTTCGTCGATAAGTGCCACACCCGAGTACTTCCATTTCTTCATGTCGTTCTGCCAGTACTTGGAGAAGTACTTGTGCAGGCAGGCGTCGTCTATGGCCTCCACGTATTGCTCCAGTGTGTCGCAACGTTCCACTTCCACACCGAATGTTTCCAAGATGTATGGTTGTGTTATCTTCGTGAGATCGTTTTGGCTATGTGCCAATAATTGGGCAAATATTTTTTTGTTCATACACTATATTATATTATTGTAAACTTAAGGTCTATATCTTTTTCTTGATGGGCTTCGACAGTATCTCTCTGGTCTGATCTGTCATGACCCCTGTGATTACCAACATGGGTCTGGGCTTGTTGCTGGCGTTTGCGGTTGCGTGTGGAATGTTCTGCCAATCGAATTTGTGTATGTCTCCTGTTCTCCATCTGTCGAACTGTTCATTTCCATACATCAGGAACTGTCCAGGTTCCCAGTCCTGTAGCATCACCATTATACGGACAACATTGTTTGGATCAGCATCCAAATCATACAGTTTGTCTATGTGCATGTTCAATACCTCACCTGTGAACTGCACGTGTAGTTTAGACTTGGTCGATGACAATTCAAAAAAATCTGTCATCTTCTGTAGTGTTGGACATCTTGTAAAATCTTTCAGTCCCCTGTATATGGTCATCTTGGGATCAGCACCTGATGTCCTTAGATCATTCTCTTCTGCTTCTACATCGACATTGACGTCTTCCCTGCCTGTGCCTTCCCTACGGTTACCCCAGTTCAGGGGTTTGGCATCTTCTATAACTGCCTGTAGTTCGGTCTGCCAGCCACCCGTGAACTTGCCCAGATGTTGCACACAGTCTGTGTCCCGGTGCCACTTGTTGAAGTGATAGTTGCTTCTTGCTCTTGCGTCTTCCCAATTACTTGTAGACATATACTTCGATTCCTTTTGTTTGGTAATCGTGAAATTTTTGATGTTCACCCTTTGGCGATTTTATATCAAGCATTTTACACAACTCGATATTGTTACTTACTCTATTAATTTTGTTACTATTGTCTTTTATGAACTGCATTGTGTCTCGGTTTTCTGCCTGTATGTGTTCCCACATGAGGTCGAGGTTCACAAAGTGTTGGTAGTTTGGATATGTGATTGTGAACTCGCCACACAGTTTCCACCATTCAAGGCATTCAAAATCGTTCCTGTACACCATGACAATGGGATGGCCTAGATCCTTGAGATGATCCAGCTCGTGTGCAAAGGTGTGTGATTTTATTATCCTCTTGCCTGTACCTGAGAAAGGCAGATCCCAGTTATCTGGTGTGGCCCTGAACTCCATTCCTGGATCAAAGTAGGCTCCAATGTGCATGAGATGTCTGCGTCCAGGGGTATCGGCATCGTGCCAGTAGGTTCTTTCTTCTGAATAGTCGGTGTGATCTATGTCCTCACTCCAGTAGATATTCTTGACGACACTACTCCACTTTGATCCCGGCGCCCCTGTGAACAGTATGTACATTATTTGGTCAGCTCTTCCTTGTAGATCGCATTGTAACCCAACTGATTCTTTCCAAAATCAGACAGTGTTTTCAATGCACCCGGTGTGATGAATGACTTCAGCGTCCTCACTGCGGCGTCACCCTCTGCACCCGTTCTCCATTCGTACTTGCCGACCTTCTTCTCGATTGCGGCCACTGACTCTGGATCCTTGATCATCTTATCGAGTGCGGCCACAAGTTTGTCCTTGTTTGGATTGCCTGTGTTGACCCAGAATGCTTTCTGTAGTGCATCTCTCCAACTCTTGACAAGTTTGTATGCATCATAGAAGTCACCACTCGGTGCAACTCCATACGTGGATTCATAAAGTGCTTCGAATGTTGGCTCTGTGAAGTTGGGATCGGCGTCATGCTCGCCCGTTTTCACGTTCAGTAGTCCATGATGAAACCAAGTGTATGCGTCACCCTTGCCTATCACCGGCATCACGTGTTTCTTGTATGCGGCAGGGTTTTCCCTGGTTGCGTTCAAGTCACCCCTGATGAATGCAAGTCTTCTCTCAGACCCTTTCATTCCTTTGACCCAAACAATCTTGTCTTCGAATGTTTTGATAGGATCACCGTCAGGTCCTGTGAGCAACATCACGATGGCCATGATCTCCGGGGTCATTCCAGATCCTGATGGAAACTTTATTGGTCCGTTTGTCGTGTCCGCTTTGTTCCTAGCACCCACGATGATGTTGAGGTTCATGTGTCCAATAGATTCCCAATCGAAGTAGTTGTATTCCACAGGCTCCACAAGGTATGATATACCGTTACCACCATGTGATACCAGTATGGTCTTGTCATCGAACCTCAGTTTGTTTTGGAACTCGTTTGGTCCCAGTTGGTCTCTTGCTCCTGGCTTGTAGATGAGGTTGATCTTCTCACCTAGGTGTTTCTCCCATTCCGCTACAACTATCTGTGCCCACACAGAAGTTCCACCAGATGGTTTTTGTGGCACGATCAAGTTGTAATCTGCCAAGGCTGTTGTTGTCATCAACACCAACGCCATTATTGTTTTCTTAAGCATAGTCTAATCGACTCCTCTTTGTTATTCCCCAATACAATAATGCAAATACACAAATCATTATGCCAATGAAGATCGGTCTAGTGATCAGATCGTCTACCGTATGCAAGGATGTTAGTTGATAAGTGAGGTTGTAAATCCTGTCACTCAATATGAATCCAATCAACAGTGCTGGCCTGCTGACTTGGAATTTTTTACAAAGCACTCCGAATATAGAGAATGCCAATAGTACCGCTAGGTCTTCCCAACCACCTGTGTATTGCAGGCTCGCCCATACAATAAAGCCAAGTATGATAGGGAAATAGTAAACGTAAGGAATACGTGTAACCCAACCAGCGAAGTATGCCAGTCCATAACATAAGACAGCAGTTATTATAGTCCCAAGTAGGAACGCATAGGTCATGCTGTCAAATAATTTTTCGTCGTAGAAAGTGTCTGGAGATCCTAGGTCGATTCCAATGTAAAGCCATAATCCCATGAGGATGGCGGCGAAACTGGCACCAGGGATACCAAACAGCACAGTGGGAATGAATGAAGATGCCTTCTGTGCGTTGTTGGCCCCTTCTGCACCCACAACACCTTTGACATTGCCAACGCCAAACTTCTCCTTGGGATTGGCCGCCACCGTGGCACCGTATGCCAACCAGTCTGCCATTGCTCCACCCAGTCCAGGAAGTAGTCCTATGAAAGAACCTATGAAGCCTCCCCTCACGCTGTCCTTCCAGCATCTGATAGTGTCCTTTACGCCTTGTTTGAGATCACGCCAACTGCCATGTTCTGCCCGGATCGTTGTTGTCTTCTTCCTGTTGAACCATCCGTCCCAAAGTTCTGGTATGGCGAAAAGTCCTGCCATGTAAGGTAATATCTGCACACCGTCTTCGAGGTATCGCCAACCCATTGTGAATCTCGGAACGTTGTTGACGTCAACACCAACCAGTCCAACGGTCACGCCTAAAACGATAGCAAGGAAACTCCTGACATATCGCCTAGTGGATACAAATCCCACGGTGACGAATGCCAACAGCACCAATGCCCACAGTTCGGGTATGCCCATGTAAATCACAACTTTGGTGTACCATGGCAAGAATAGAAATGTGAGTGATCCCCAGAACAGTCCATTGCAGGTCGATGAAGTGATTGCGGCACTCAGTGCCCTTGTGGCCTCTCCGTTCTTGGCCATGGGAAAACCATCAACCATCGTGGCGGCCGCGGAGTTGGCTCCTGGTATGCCTAACAGCACACCTGCAAATGAATCACCGGTTGTTGAGGATGCCACAACTGCCACACAGAATATCACGCCCAGGTAGGGATCTCCCACGAAGTAAGGCATGACTCCAAATAGTGTGATAAGACCTGTTGTTGCTCCCGCGGCTGGTATTAGGCCAATGATTAAGCCGTAAACAATACCCGCCATTAATATAGCAAGTTCCATATACTATCGATTTTTGGGGTTGATGTTGTGAACTTCCTTGGGAGCGTTACAACAAATTATGTGTTTTTACTTATAACCTATACTATATACTTTATATGAGATTGAGTCAACAACAAAAGATCCGGATGTACTCACACCACGATCACGACATGGACTTTGAGGACGAGTTCTGGCCCATAATGGGCATACTGTTGGCCATACTGGGCGTGTGGACAGGCATAATACACTTAATAGATTGGCTCACCATAGATGCCATCCCATGGTGGCTGGAACCATTCACTATAACACCTGTCATATTCCTGATCATAATGAAGGAACACTACGACTCGCTGAACCCTCTGCACTGGTGGCCCATGTTCTGGGGTTACAATGCCAAGTTACCGGAAGAGGACAGAATAACAATCAGGCCGTTGGACACGGAAAGGATAATGGACGAACACGGTGGTAGACTGAACGTGTACATCGTAGACTACGAACACATCAAGTTCCGTAGGCGGAAGGATGCCGTTATCTTTGGTCTGAGGTATTTCTAGAAGACACAAAAACTGTGCCGTATTTCTTTTCGTAGACGCTGAGCTTGTCGGAGAGTTCTTTGACGATCTGCTGGTAGTCCGCAACCTGCACTTCAAGGTTGCCTATCTGAGCCCTCAGTAATCTGACTTCGTCCTTACTTGCCCTGTCCTGCATACGCCTTGTAACTTCTCTTCTTGGCCTTGTTCATAGAGCTCATCTTGATCCTGCTCTTGTTCTTGCCTTGGGAAGTCTTCTTGGGTTTGCCTTTTGTGTATCCTGAAACATTTATTGCCATGTTCTTATATTATAGTAGACAGTTCTTGAAGTCAAGTATATAATGTAAATAATATTATGATCAAATATCAACTAAGATGCAGATGTGAACACGAGTTCGAAGGTTGGTTCCCAGACAGCAAAGAATACAAGAGACAGAAGAACAAAGGACTTATCAACTGTCCCATGTGCGACAGCACCGCGGTGGACAAGGCCATCATGGCACCCGCCGTAAAGACCTCCAAGAAGAAACAGATACCAGACGACTACTTCGTGATGGGGGAGACCGCAGAACAGATACTGCGTAAACTCAACAAGAAGATCAAGAAAGATTACCAGGACGTTGGTAAGAACTTCGCCAGGGAGGCCAGGAAGGCACACAAGGGCAAACGTGACCAGAAGTTCTACGGTAACCCCACAAAGGAAGAGACCAACAAACTGCTGGACGAAGGCATAGACCTGTTCGCGGTGCCGGACTACAAGGACAATTAGTCCCAATAACAATAACTTTTCTAGCCGGTTGACCAAATACACTTTCTAGTATATAATTGTAACATGGAACGTAGGATAACAGAGATTGAAACTCCAAAGTTACGTAACCATAACAATAACAATAGGAAAAGGAAACAATATGCTAACAAGTATGTTCAATACACTTTTTCCATCTACTAAGAAGGAAACAAAAACCATGGCAAACTCAACACAATACGTTGTATACACAAGAAACTTCAAATCAAGAGCGAAGCAAATTGGTGTATTTGCGGAGCCGGCTTCAACTTACAAAGTAAATGGTGAAGTACACGGTGGTAAAATCAAGTTCAAAAACCTAGCAGTAAAAAACACTGCAAGAAAAACAGCGACTAACAAGTTGTTATCAAAAGGTTTGGACTTTACAGTAGAAGTATTAGGTGTTGCACCTAAGAACTCTGCTTTGACTATGAAGTCAAACATCATTTCTTTATTAAAGAAATCAGGAAGAAAAGTAATTAATTACTCTGCTTAATTCCCAATAGTTAAGTTGTTAGAGTGGGCGACGAGAAATCTTCGCCCCTCTATATATAGAGGCATAAGTAAAATTGAGACAAGAGTAACAAGACAAGACGCAGAAGAATTAACAACACTCCCGCCCTATTTTAGATACAAACTACCTCATAAAAGTAACAATAACGAAAGAACAAACATGAGCAATCAAGGAACAGTGAAATGGTTCAACGCCTCTAAGGGTTTTGGATTCATAGCACATGAAGACAAGGATGTCTTCGTACACATCTCAGCAGTGGAGGCCGCAGGCCTTAACTCGTTGAATGAAGGTGACACGGTTACGTTTGAAACACAGGATGGTCCTAAAGGACCTAGTGCTGTGAATCTATCAGTAGCGTAAATTTAGAGTATAAAAGGGGCAATGCATAAATGTATCGCCCTTTTTTTGTGACTTAAATATCTGCATGGAAAAAAGAACAGTTCTATGGTACTGGTATAAGATAGATGAAATAGAGATTGCCTCTGAATTAGGTTTTGATATATTACCAGGAACCGTGATCAAAAAACAATATTATGATAGAAAGAAAATAAACAGCAACGACTTCAATGTTGTACTGATAGATTTTTTCTTTCATGAAAGTCACGAGAGAATCAAGGAGGACTTATCGTGGGCCGATCTAGTGATACACTATACCACAGAAATTGTTTCAGGTCCGTGGCAGGAATATGAAGATTTGATTTTTAGAACTTTTAATAACAAAAATTTTATCACAATATGTAACGGGCTTGCCAATATGCCAAGGCATCCTAGAGAAAGAGTATTTGCAGATGCCCAGACTTTCTTTACGAGGGTGGCGAAACACTTTCCTAGCACAGAGGTAAAAAGAGTAAAAAAACATAAAACTATTTTTTTTGATGCACTTCTTGGAAAACAAGGTACTAGACGAGACAAAATCTTCAAAATTTTTAAACAAAACGATCTACTAGAAAAAAACTTGGTCAACTATTATTGGGATATGGGTGATACAATCTATAGATCTCCTTTATTGGACATGTACGACAGCAATCCAATAGTTGGCTCATCTAATACATCACAAACGGAAATTCCCTTGAGCCATGTAATACCAAACGCAATTTATGACTGTTCGTGGTTTTCTGTTGTCTCGGAAACCTACTCAGGCACAACATTCATCACTGAGAAGACAGCAAAGTGTTTGCTTACTGGCAGATTATTTGTGATGTTTGGAGAAATGGGGCATCTAGCAAAACTTAGAAGTTATGGTTATAAAACTTTCGCACCATTCGTAGACGAAAGTTATGATCTAATACAGGATGAAGACGAGAGAATAAAACAAGCATTCACACAGGTACACAACTTATGCAGACGAGATGATATTAGTGAAGTTATAAATGAGCTGTACCCTATTTTTTCACACAATCAAAAATTACTTTTAGATAACGAATCTAGATTAACAAATTTCAAAAAATTTTTATTACCTTATCTAGATCAAAAAAAACGTTAGAAAATAACATTGTGTGTATAATGATCATAGTATGAACCAAAAACTTGGTGTTTGAACCCATGACCTATTGACTCGTTTTCACATATTTCATTAAATTTCTCAAAATCTTCTTTATTAACAAAATCCAGTTTGATTTTTAAACCTTTGTTGTTGTCCACTAGTTGGTAGGTTGTTTTGGAAATGAGCTGTTTGACCCGTTTGTGCCACACTATTGCAAATTGCTCTACAGCATCATCGAGGTTCGAGAAAGTTTTAAAATCAAATGCTCGCCTGAGGTCACAGTCAACACCGTCAAGAAAACCAAGGAATGCTGGGTGACCTTCTATCAAGAAATTCTTTAAAGAATCAGTGACGATCTCCTGATTTTTAGAATTCACAAAATAGTACCTGCCGCTGGTGCTTTCTTTGTTGAAAGTTCCTTTGAAGGCTCCTAGGTCCACAAGATAAAATATTTTAGTTGTCTGCATGGATAATGTTGTATATGTCCATGGTGTTAGTTAATTTTCCATTGTTGTATTTTCTCAAAAATCGAGAGGTTAGATCCCAGTTGCCTTGCACATAGGTAGATAGTATCAAAAGTTTTTCATAATCATGAAGTGAGTCTATATCTTTGGGTTGTTGTCTTCCAACACAATCAACGCTGTCTACTACTTTTTTATTGAAGTGCTCAAAGTGTTTAAGATTGTTCCTGCGTTTGTTTTTCAAGAAATCAGAAGTATTTGTTTTGATTCTCTGACCAAGAAAGTTTTCAAAGTTTTTGACAAAGAGATCAAAGTTATCAAAAAAATCATCCATTTTGATGTCAAAACATTTTTGTGACTTGCTGTTGTCTGGAATATGCCAATATATATTACCAAGAAGTTCTTTATAAAAGTTTTCTCCTTTCGCGATATCATAATACTTGTGCATCGTGCCACTATCGGGAAAATCGCCAAAAAATTTAATATAATGTAAGTACTTTGGAAAATATGACAGGTTTTTTGAAGCAAAGTATGGTTTGAGTACTTTCGTACCTTCTGGAACACGACTGTCATCGTGCGGGTGAAATGATTTTATTTTTTCATCAATTGTTTTACACTCGAGGTGAGAATTATCTTTATCGTTGAGATCAAATCCTACTTTGAACACCTGTGTGGCCACTGCACACATAAGCATGTGTCCCATGTTACCTGGATTCCAACTGACTCCCCACACATCATTTTCCATAATAAATCACATTCTCCGCTTTTGGATATGATCTCCACGGATCAAATATTATTGTGTTTTCATCACATGAGAAATTGTCTAACTCATGCACCCTGACCATCACTTCCACAGGGGTGTCAAATCCGTCTACGATCTGTCCTCCATGCTCTTTGACATAGTGTTGCAACAGTAAAGAACTTGATCCGTATGGCATGTTCACTCCTGACTTGTAACTGTCTGATGAGAAACATATATTTTTTCCGTGTTCTAGAATGGCCAGTGCCATGTTCTCTGCCTGTTTCTCCCTTGCTGTCATTATGCTCTCGAACATGTCATATCCCAGGCCAAGATCTTTGGCTAGCCAACGCAGTGCGATGTTATCCCTGGGATGGCATGCGCCACCATCACCCATGCCCGCTTTCATGTAGGCAGTACTGACTATACGCTTGGTGCTCTTAGCCAGTGCTTGTGTGACCACATCAACATCCATGTTGCCTATTTTGTGTGCCACGTCCTGAATCATGTTGACCAATGCGACCTTGTTGCTGATGAACGTGTTGTAGAATATCTTCATTGACTCCACTTCCTCGAATGTTCCAAACTCTATCCTTGGGTAGTTGTCGCAAACTTGGTTGTAGAAACTTTCTAACAGCTCTGACCTGATCTTGCAGTTCTTTCCTTTCAGTCCGTTCTTTGATCCTATCATTATCATCTCCGGGTTGATCATGTCATCTGCCACTGTGCCCATCGCGATGAGATAAGGATTGTACATCAGTTTGGTGTTGGTCATTAATGGTTCTAACTCTCTCCTACAAGTGCCTGGCAACACTGTTGATATTAATACTAGGGTCTGCTCGGAGTTCATGTATTTGTTACACTTGCTCAATACTTGCTTGACGGCATCATAATTGAAATCCTTGACCGGGAGATGGCTTGTGGGTGCTCTTCCGTCATACCCGTCCTCGTGTGGTGTTGGGATGGCAACAAAGACTATGTCCCTGTCTCTGCATAGGTCCTCTATGGATTCTCTTATCTCCACAAGGTCACTCCTCTTGTCTTCTATGTCGTAACCCGCGACGTGGAAACCTTTCTTCCTTATGGCTTCCGCACAGGGCATACCCAACTTGCCGAGGCCTATGAAGCCAATCCTCTCCCCGTATATGATTGGCCTACCAAAGAATGATTCAAACATATATGCTAGTTATGGCTCGCTATTGGCTCGCTATTAGGTCTTTGATTTTATAGATTATTTTGAGTAGTCTGGCAGAGGTCCACCATACTTACGACCTTTGATACGTTTGCCGCTGACCTTCA
>Ga0181597_10001104_pt1 | contig 30472 bp, 28 predicted proteins | sample 041ome_5_FD_148647 | JGI IMG/M metagenome (GOLD analysis project Ga0181597, IMG submission 148647) | Coastal salt marsh microbial communities from the Groves Creek Marsh, Skidaway Island, Georgia - 041403US metaG (spades assembly) | ecosystem: Environmental > Aquatic > Marine > Intertidal zone...
AAATACATCCCCCTTGTATACAAAATGCTAACACAACCTTTTACAGGGTGCAACAAGCGGCGGCCAGAATGCAAAATTTTTTTCAAACCACCACAGGTTGCATCACCCTGCACCACGCTGCACCACGCTGCACCAACAACCAATCCATTGACAAAAGTTTAACGCGTTGGTTTTACGTTAAATTTCATGCGTTTTGGCCGCGGCGCCACAGGCTCGACCTCAGCAATTGCGGCAGGCTTCGCCGCGGCATTGTCAAGACTGCTCCGATTTGCCTGCGACACAGTGTCATCATGATGGGTGTCATCGTGATAGGTGTTATCTTGATGGGTGTCATGCTGATGGGTGGTTTGTGTGTTTTGCGAGACATCCTCGTCTGCTTCAGCCCCAGTCTGCGCTTCTGGGCTCTCTTCTGGTGTCTCTTCTGGCGTGTCTTCTGTCGGCTTATCTGAATCGGTGGCGTTCTCGTCATTTTCGGCTGACGGCGCTTCTTCGGCGGCCAGCTTTGCCTGTTCTGCCGCCTCTTCCTCAGGGGAGAGCACTTTTTGCAAATAGCCCTTTCCCGCCTGATAGGCCGTTTGCATGCCCTCAATCACGGTGGCGGCATCGGTATAATCCTCGCCATATTCGACCATTTCATCGACAAACCCAAAAAACGGGTTGATCCGCCATAGCCGCCGCAAAGCCATTTGCCGCAAGCGTTCAGGTGTTTTCCCATCAAAAAACTTGTCAAGCCCGGCTTCCTCTTCAATCTCGGCCGGATCGGGCAGTTCGTATTTTTCCAATAGCTCGGCGTCACTCAGGGCGGCGTCTTCGTCACTTTCGGCGGCCTGATGGTCGGCATCATCTGCCGCCAGCGCCGCATCATCTGCCGCTTCTTCCGGCACCTCCAAGCCCTGCGCAATCTGCGTTTTACGCGCAGACCAGCGCGTCAGGAACCCGCTCTCACCGCCTGTTAAATCGCTTGGTTTTGAGTCACCATCTTTGCTCATCATATTGTCCCACGGCGATTAATTTATGGTTACGGCTTTGGTTTTTTGACAGCGGCAGCTTTGTGCCCCGCGCTGCCTAATAACAGAACATTCAGTGGTAGTCTGGCTTACCGGTTGGTGAACGAAACACATCGCCGGCGCGCTGCAAGCGTGGGTCACCCCGCCCTGCGTCCTGACCATCAACCCGCACCTTATCGCGTTTCCGCTTTTTAAATGGCTCCGGCTTAAAGTGGTTTTTCACAAATGCCTCAACAAACGCGGCAATTGGCCCCTGTAACGGCAGTTTTTCGATCTGATCCTCGCCACAATCTTCGATATCCTGAATATTATAGGGCGACAGGCTCAGTTCAGCCAGATGCACATCAACATCATCGCCGTAATCATCATCGGCTTCATTGTCACGCAACACAACATAAATGGCCGGTTCCGACGATGCCAGATTTTCGGCATAGGCCTCGGCCTCGGCGCGGTGCAAATCGAGCGATGCCTCAGCGCTGAACAAGGCACCGGACTCGACGTCATCGGTGCTGGCGCGCAACCGTTCCAGCCGCACATTGTTAATCGGCGGCAAGCCGTCACCAGCGGCCAGCTCCAGCGGCACCAGATCATGCACAACCCAGCGATGTGACTGCCAGATATTCTGCATTTCCTGGCGCTCAAAAATAATCCGCACCGCGTATAAAACATGTTTCGATGATGCCGAAATCGACTCTGTCAAACTGTAGCTCCTCTTTTCCGCGTCACTATTCCGCCTTTATCTGGCTTTGGCAAGGCCTATCGGCCGGGCGTTGCCGGGCTTTTCCACAAACAGGCTTGTGTTTGAAGATTTGCACACTAGGTTAAGGACATCATAAAATTTTCCATCACACAGGTGAGGCCGCCAGCAATGTTTAACCTTTTTAATAACCAAGTGATTGTTTGCAATTGCGGCGGCACCATGGATATTGACGGCAAAAAGCTGGCAGAGAGCTGTAGCAAAACGGCATCATGTGATGTGGCTACGTCATTATGCCGCACCGAAACGGACCGGCTGGCCGCGGCGATGACAGCGGCGCGCGACGATGGCGTTAATCTGATTGTTGCCTGCACCCAGGAAACAGCGACATTTGACAGTCTCGCCGAAGAACATGGCTGCGCGGCACCGGCAACAGTGAATATCCGCGAGATGGCCGGGTGGTCTGATCAGTCAGCCACAGCGCTGCCGAAAATGGCGGCATTGATGCGGCAGGCTGGTGACAGCCAGCGACCGGGCCGAAGCCTGAGTTTGGTGTCACATGGCCGCTGCCTGATTTATGCTGATGCCGGGCGGCCAAATGGCGGCAGCAGCGCGGCACTAGAGCTTGGCAGCCGGCTGAATGGCAGTCTGGGCGTGACCGTGATGATTGCCAATGCCGATGACAGCCTAGAGGCCACCACCGATTGCGGGCTTGTGACGACAGGCAGCATCCAGTCTGCATCCGGGCATTTCACGCATTTTGATCTGATCATCAATAAATTTGCCGAATCTGCCCCGCATAGCCGCGATCACTTGGTGTTTGGTTCGACCATGGATGGCGTTGAGACAAGTTGCGACATATTGATCGATCTGACCGGCGATACCCCGCTGTTCACTGGCTGGGAAAAGCGTGACGGTTATCTGCGTGCGCAGGCTGATGACAGCGTCGCCTTGGCAAAAATTGAACGCGAGGCCATGCAACTTATCGGTGAATTTGAAAAACCGATTTATGTCAATTTTGATGAATCCATCTGCGCCCATTCGCGTAACAAGATCGGCGGTTGTTCCCGCTGTCTCGATGTCTGTCCGGCCGGCGCGATCACCAGCCTTGGTGATCATGTCAATATTGACCCAGCGATCTGTGGTGGCTGTGGATTGTGCGGTGCGGTATGTCCGTCTGGTGCGGTTCAGACCGCCTATCCGCCCGCTGACCAGCTGCTGGCTGGTGCGGCACAGCTATTGACCTATTATCAGGATGCAGGCGGCAAAAATGCCAGCCTGCTGTTGCATGATGACAGCTATGGACAGGAAGTCATCGCCATGATGGCGCGTTATGGCCGGGGTCTGCCAAGCCATGTGCTGCCGGTGGCGATGCATGCGATGGGGCGGGCCGGACATGATCTGATGGTTGGCGCCATTGCGCTTGGCTATCAACAGGTTTTTGTTCTGTTAAACCCAAACAAAACAGTCGAGAACGAGCCATTGACCGCACAGCGCGAATTGGCCGAAACGATGCTTAAAGGCGTCGGCATGCATGCCGACAACCAGATTATATTACTGGATGATGTTGATCCCGACATGATTGCCGAAAAACTCTATGATCGCGCCGGCAAATCAGCCGGCAAGCCAGCACCATTCGGCCCGCTCGGGACGCCACGCGGCTACACCCGGCTGGCCATGCGCGGCCTTGCTGCGGCGAACAAGGTAAAGGACGCGGTTATCGCGCTTCCGGCTGGCGCACCTTATGGGCGGGTTGAGATCGATACTGAAAATTGCACCATTTGTTTATCCTGCGTCAGCGCCTGCCCGGCCGGGGCGTTGCAGGATAACCCGGACGCGCCGCAATTGCTGTTCCGCGAGGATGCCTGTTTGCAATGCGGAATTTGTGCGGCAACATGCCCGGAAAAAGTCATTACGCTGGTGCCGCAATTTAATTTGTCAGATAGCGCCATGGCAGCCGAATTAGTGATTGAAGACACGCCATTTCCCTGCACCCAGTGTGGCAAGCCATTTGGCAGCTCAAGATCGATCGAAAAGGTCATTACGCGGCTAAAAGACCACAGCATGTTCCAGCAAGGCGCCCGCACCGATATGTTGAAAATGTGCGAAGATTGCCGGGTTGAAGCGATGTTTGCGCAGAATGACAAAACCATGGATGTCGGCGAACGACCCAAGCCGCGGACAACCGACGATTATTTAAACTAGCAGCAGGCCTAACCTAGCATCAGATTGGGCAATCGGCATCAGGCTGAAAATCTCTAGGATTGCGTCGCCAGCGGCAGATTCATCAGCAGATTTTGCGGTTTGAAACGCACCACCCCGGCGGCATCCATGGCCAGTCCCATATAGACGGGCTTTCCCTGCATCTCTGGCGCAAATCCGCTTTCAGCTTCGAGCTTGAACAAACATAGAATTTGCCGCAAGCGGGCGTCATCGACATCTTTGCCCTGATATAAATCATTCAAAATAGATGTGGCTTGTGCGTCAAGACCAAGATGCCACGCCCATGACTCATCCTCAATTTGCAGCATCGGCGTTATCCGCACGCTCAACGACAGAAAATGGCTGACCCATTTTTCCATCACCCGCGCCAAACCATCAAGCGCTGGTTGGGTAAAGGCCATATCAACCGATGTATTGAACTGGTCTGACCTTGGCCAATATTCATCCGCTGTTTCAGTGGCCAGAATATCAATCGCGGTCTCATTGCCGGCATTGTCGTCACCCTGCAATTTCTGCATGCCGATTTGCAACTGCACGGTGGCATGATCGGCGACCATAATGCGGCCATCATCCAGCGTCACCACCTGATCGCGGAACAGCAATTCAGCCGCACGAACCTGCAGCGGATCGGTCACACCATCCAATATGTTGCGTAAAATAATTTGCGCCATCTGTTCAACAAACAGCGGTGGAAACTGGATCTGCGCACCGCGCGTGATCGCCATATACGCATCTTCGAGACTGTTATACTGGGACAAAAAATCACGAAATCGCAAAACTGCCTGATAATTGTGAACAACATCTTTGTCGGCAATTTCAAACAGATCGGTCGGCACCACAGATGCAAATGGATCTTCGGCCAGTTTCTGGTGAAGCGCCAGCTCAGCCGCGCATGACTCAGGCTCTGGCGCTATTTCGTCACGGTAAAAATAGGCCCGCATAAAATCAACTGTTGGCACCATATATCCATTTTCATCCCGCGCCAGCAAATGCCATCCGGAGGTGAGCCAAAAATCCTGTGTCATCTATTTAAAAGTCTTTCTTGGATTGATACTAAATTTACATTGTCACTGTGGGGGGCAAACTGACTGGTAGACTGACTGGCAAACGAACCGCAGCTGATGAATGGTTTAGCCGGTTTAGCCATGTTCGACATCATCATCAATGATCGTCCAGATTTTCTGTTCCGCACAGGAATCGGGCTTTGGCAAGCTGCGAAACACCTCTTTTATGCCGTCATCACCCCAACTACGCTGGAGCGCCAGCAACGTGCCGGTTTTATGCGGTGCGCATAGCTCTGCCATAAATTCTATCTCTTCGGCGACAGCGCCAGCGGCGGCGGCCGGTGACGGCGCGCCAAATTTTTCCACAAGATGCGTTGCCAGAAGATTTTCAATGGTCGCGACATCGTCGGGCCGCGCTGTGACAACGCTGACCAACGTCGAAAAGCCGAATGACTGACACCCCAAAAACCCGTTGCTGAACGCTTGTTTCACTTTCCCTGAAATAGCGTCAGCTGATAGTGACGCAAAGCAAAATGTGCCGACAAGTGCCCATTCCCCCTCGTCAGCGGCGAGCGGGAACACATTGAGGTCAGAGGGGTCAAAACGAATGGTGCGGGCAAGTTTCATCGGATATCAGTTAATGTTGCGGTTTTGCCAGCATCGGCGTGCCGCACGCGGTTTCCAGCGCATTTGGCGGGATTGATACAGGCTTTCCGTCACGTTTCACCAACATGCCACCCGCCTCGTCAAGACCAAGCCATGCAAGCGTCGCATCAGTCTCACAGACAAGCTGCACAGCATTGTCGAGGCGATGCATCCAGGCATCATAAAGTGGCCGAAAGCCGTCATCCTGCCAACGATTGACCCAGACCAGAAAATGCCGGCTGCAGGATTCAACCAACCGCGTTCTGGAAATATGTCCACCCCCCTCTTCAGACAGCGATGTATGTTCATGCACACTGTTCTGCCGCAATCTTTCTGACTCCGCATCATCCTCGACAATGCGCAATTCGGCACTGACAACCAGCCAGTCAGGCACCCCATCAGCGCCAGCCGCCGGGTCAACCGTCATCCGCACCACACCAGCGCGCCCTTGATTAAGCAAAATATATCCGGGCATCTGATAGCTGACAGCGACCTCTGGCGGCGCCAATGCGCCCACCGCATCACCCACCGCGATCATCATTGCGAACAGCATCTGGCTGGCTTCTGCCACCGCCACTTCCGGCCCCAAAACAACCGCGATATGCATTTTATCGACGGCCTCGGAATAAAACACCGTGCCGACATCCGATGCGGCCGCCAGCGCGATTGCCTTGGCATGCACGTCATGCCCGACCGGCACCGCCACAGCATTCAGCAAAGGCGGCAGTTGCGGGGCCTCGTTATCATCGGCGGGAACATCTTCGTAATAGAGTGTCATGCACTGTCCTCATATCGGATATCGGCGATTGTCATCAGTTTTTTGGCGATATCCCGATAGGTTTTTGCCTGCGGTGATTGTGGCTCAGCCACAACAATTGGTGTGCCTGCATCCGAACCGCTGCGCACCGCCAAGGATAGCGGAATTTGCCCGAGCAATTCAATACCGCGTTTCCCGGCCTCTCGCGCCGCCCCACCATCACCAAAAATATGGTCGGTACGGCCGCAATCCGGACATTGCCATGATGCCATATTTTCAATCATGCCAAGAACCGGAACATCAGCTTTTTCAAACATTGTCAATGCTTTAACAACATCTAAAAGCGCAATATCCTGCGGTGTTGATACAATTACCGCGCCAGCCAGCTTGACCTGTTGCGCCAGTGAAATCTGGATATCACCAGTGCCCGGTGGCAAATCGATAATGATCACATCGAGAACCCCCCATGCCACCGCATCAAGCATTTGGGTCAAGGCCGACTGCACCATCGGCCCACGCCATATCATCGCGGTATCATCGGGCACCAGCAGCCCCATCGACATCAGCTTGACGCCGTAATTTTCCAACGGCTTGACCATATCGCCGCCAGCCGCCGCCGGACGCCCACTGACGCCAAGCATGCGTGGCTGAGACGGCCCATACACATCGGCATCCAGCAGCCCGACACGCAACCCTTCGAGCTGTAACGCAATGGCCAGATTGACCGCTGTTGTCGATTTACCGACACCGCCCTTGCCCGACGCCACCGCCACAAACCGGCGCACTTTGCTCTCCAGAATCTTTTCCCGCGACGCCACCGGCGCTTCATCCACAACCGCCGCAGATGGCGCGGCCGCATGTGCGGTCACCATAACCGTCGCACTGGTCACCCCATCAATCTGTAATGCCGCCTGCTCGGCAGCCCGGCGCACAGGCTCCATCGCCGGCCCCCGATGTGCCGGCACCTGCAAGGCAAAACTGATATTACTGCCTTTTATCTGGATGGCGGTTACCATATCAAGCGCAACAATATCGCGCCCTTGCGACGGGTCTTGCACCGCCGCCAACGCCTCTAAAATGACCGTTTCGTCCAGATCAGTCATCCGCGTCAGGCGCCTGCAGGGTCGCGGTCACAACATGGGTGAACTGCAATGCGCCGATATCAATCGTCGCCGTCACCGGCACCTCGGCCCCCGGCGCCACAGCACCAGAGCGCACCGCCTCTGCCAGCGCATCTGACAGTTTTTGATGACCGGTGACACCAAGTTGTTTTAAAAATTTGCGCATCGCCATTTCCGATGCAGACATGTCTGATTTTGCGTCTGAACTCATAACTCTATCCTTAAACAAGCGGCCATATTCTGGCAGCGGTTACCTGTTTGATATTAGTTGCGGCGATGGGTGCCAGCACCCTATCAGGCGAGGCAATATCGCACCCACCTTATATCGGTTACTGATCCGGTGTCTTCAAGGTGCGGGCAAACGCCAAAATGGCGTCTATATCTTCAATTTGCAATTCAATTTCGGCAATAAAGACTGGCAGCGCGTCAGATCTGGCCTCGCTGACACCGACGATATTCACCAGCGCCGGATGCGGTGGCAATGTGTAAAACACTTCAAACCGCCGCTCCCAGTCATCGAGCCATTTCATCGCGGCAAAAGACGGTGTTGACCCAATACCGCCATAGGGGTTCATGTCGGGGACAACATGGCATCTTGTGCAATGCTGGCGTACGATTTCTCGGCCTTTGGCAACCGCGTCATCAGCCCGCGCCTCGGGCGTCAACAACGCTGTCAGACAGAAAAATCCAACCCCGAATAATCCGCAAAATCTGGCTATGATAGTATAAACATGCATCTGTTCTACACCCGGTTAAGTAAAATCACACATGACTTCGAAAAGGGTTATGCCTTGGGGTTACGACATGGCCGGCAACGACTTATACCGATGGATCTGACAGATGCCCACGCAGCATGTCGGTATATTGTGCCGCCATATGCGTCACGAACTCTTCATGTTCATCCAATTCCAAAACATTCTTGCCAACATGCGCAGCATAACGCGCCGCGGCAAATAACATCACCATCTGCAGCTCGGTGGCTTCGATCTTCTTGTTGCGCTGATTGGCCAGCGAAATAAACTGATCAGCAACACGCAAAAATGTGGCTTCGTCAAGAATGCCGTCGCGATGCGTTTCGGGGTCAAATTCTTCAGGACGTTGATGCCATGCCGGAAATTTCATTATTACAACCCTTGAGTGTGTTTATATCGGAACCGCTTTACCGGGATCGGTTGCGGCACCAGTTAGACTAGTGAATTACGAAACTAGTAAATTGCTAGATTAGCAAGTTATCGTTCCATAGGATAGCGATCACCGCAACCCGGTGTCACATTTCGGCGTCTTCGCGATCAGTGGTTGCGGCAACGGCGGGCTGCGACTGCACCGAACGCAGCCAGTGCAGAATGTCACCGGACTGGCCAGCGATCAGGCTGGCATGCGCCGTATAGCGGCTGATCAATTCGACGCCAAGCGGGGTTAGTTTGGCGCCACCACGCGTTTTTCCGCCGCGCTCGGTTTTAAATAATGGCTCGGCAAATCCGCTTTGCATCGAATCAAGCAAAAACCAGGCACGTCGATAATTCATCCCCATTTGCCGCGCGGCCGCGCTGATCGATCCGGTTTCCCCAACCAGTTGCAAAAGCTTGATTTTGCCGACTCCGATCGTTTCATTGGCAACAAACAATTTTGTTCGCACGCCCGGATTGTTCACACCTGTTGTCATTCGCTGTCCTTGTTTATCGCCAACCCCATATACAAGCCGGTTTGCCTCGCCGATTTGCCACTATACCTGCACATCTGTTGATCACTAAAGCTTAAAAATTCAGCCGATATGAAATAAATATCATATCGGGCTTTACGCGATGCCGTTTTTATGTCACTAGCGTTTTTTCATACACCGGCCAGATGCGCATAGCGTGTGTATGGCGCCATCCCGTGTTTCAAACCATTTGAGAGAAAAATGATGCCAAATTTAGCGTTGCACAGATTTTTATCACAATTGCCAAAAATTGTTTTTGCCGGTGCGCTTTTATCGGTTGCGATTGGCTTTGCGCTGCCGGCCGCGGCGAAAAACCCGTTTATCATCCTGCAATCAACAACATCAACACAAAATTCCGGGCTTTATGAGCATATATTACCCCTATTCACCGCGCGTACCGGTATCGATGTAAGGGTTGTCGCCGTCGGCACCGGACAGGCCCTGCGCAATGCCGAAAAATGTGATGGCGACGTGTTGATCGTTCATTCAACCGCTGATGAAATTGCCTTTGTTGAAAAAGGCTTTGGCACAAAACGCCATGATTTGATGTATAATGATTTCGTCATTTTAGGGCCTGCCGACGATCCTGCCGCGATCAAATCATCCACCACAGTGAACGCTGCGCTGCAAAAGATTGTCAGCAGCCAGTCGCGATTTGCCTCGCGCGGCGATAACAGCGGCACCCACAAAGCCGAGCAACGCTTGTGGAATGCTGCCAACCTCGCGCCGGATAGTGCAAGCAACCAATGGTATCTTGAAACCGGCCTTGGTATGGGCGCAACGCTGAATTTTGCTGTTCAGGCGGATGCTTATACATTGAGCGACCGTGCGACATGGCTGGCGTTTGCCAATCGCGGCAATCACCAGATTTTGTTTCAGGGGTACCCGCCATTATTCAACCAATATGGTGTGGTGCCGGTAAGCCAAACGCATTGCCCGAATGTAAAGCAGGATTTGGCAGAAGAATTCACCGATTGGCTGGTCAGCCCGGAGGGGCAAAAATCGATTGCCAGCTTCCGCCGTAACGACACGCAGCTGTTTTTTCCAAACGCCGATTAGCTTGACGCCCAATCACCAACACCCCATATGCAGGTGATGCGGGGGAAAATCTGCGTCTTATACGCGACCTTAGGGTTCTTTGTCGGTGAAAAATTATGGTGAAAAAACTGAATATGCAACGTCGTGATTTTCTGACACTCGCCGCCGCCGGCGTAACCGCCGCATCACTTGATACAAATTTCATCCGCCAGGCGATGGCCACCGACAGCTATGCGCTACAGGCGGGGGAAACAGCCATTAATCTTGGCGAAAACGGCAGTAATCCGACCAATTGCTGGCTATATAACGGCGCATGCCCGGGCCCGATGCTGCGCCGGCGCCGGGGTGACATGCTGAATGTCACCGTGACCAATGATTTACCTGTACCGACAACAGTGCATTGGCATGGCATCCGAAACGTTAATGACATGGATGGCGTTCCCAACCTGACGCAGGCACCGATTGAACCGGGCGAGAATTTTGTCTATCAGGTGCCGCTGCGTGAATCGGGTACATATTGGTATCATGCGCATAATATGGGCTGGGAACAGGTCGCCCGTGGTCTGTATGGGCCGCTGATTATTGATGCAGATGATGACCCGGCTGTTGATCACGATTTTACCCTGATGATTGATGACTGGCGGCTTGATCAGGACGGGCAGATTGATGCGGCGTCCTTTGGTAGTTTGCATGACTGGTCACATGGTGGCCGGCTCGGCAATTGGTTGACAGTAAACGGCACCTCAAACCCGAGCCTGTCGGCCAAGCCCGGATCTCGTGTGCGGCTGCGGCTGATCAGCGCTGCCAATGCGCGGGTGTTTAAAATCAAAATCGGTGGCGCTGCAGCCACCTTAATTGCGCAGGATGGCGCTGTCTGCCGTCCCGAAAATATCGAAGTGATCACGCTGGCACCGGCCCAACGCGCCGATCTTATCGTCGATATGGATGGTGACAGCATCATTTTGCAAGAGGTCAGCACGGGCACCCCCTTTCCCGCCGGTCGCATCATAGCCGATCCACAGCTGGGTGACGCAAAAATTGAAAAAACCCCGATCCAGCTTGCCCTGCCGCCGCGACTTCCCGATCTGCAAAACATCCGAACGATTCCCGTGCATATGCAAGGCGGGGCGATGGGCAATCTGACCGAGGCGGTGTTTGAAGGCAACAGCCTGCCGCTTGGCACATTGGCGCGTGAATATAAAAAATTATGGGCCTTTAATGGCATAGCCGGCAGTTACAGTGAAATTCTTGCCGAGATTCCACTGGGGCAGCTGGTCGCCCTCGATATTTACAATGATACCGCCTGGCCGCATGCCATGCATTTACATGGCCATCATTTTTGGGTGATGACGGACGATCCAACCGCAGATGCACCATCCGGCCTGCGTGACACCTGGTTGATGCCGGCGGGTAGCCGCGCCCGGCTGGTCTTTGTCGCCGATAACCCGGGATTATGGTTGTTCCATTGTCACATGCTGGAACATGCCGCGGCTGGCATGGGCATGGTGCTGGCGATCGGTTAAATGCCGCCGGCAACCGGTTAAATGCCGCCGGCGCTGGGAAATAATCGCGCCATATCAGGCATGCAGACGCAAAATTGTCTGCATCGACGGACGTTCACGCATCGCCTGATTATGCGCCGCGATTTTTGGAAATTGCCCGACATCGACCCCATCATCACCAAGCCAGCGCGTCACCAGTGCCAAATACGGATCACACATTGAATAGCGGTTGCCCAACACCCACGGCCCCTGCAGATAATGTGTTTCGATAACCGCCGCACAATCGGTCATATTTTGATGCACCTTCGCCCGCATATGTGCATGTGCTGACGCATCATCGGCCCAACGCGCGCCGCGATGCTTATGCGCATGAGCGACATGCACGGTCGAGGCAATGTAACAGTTAAAGGCCTGTGCGACGGCAAATTCAAATGCCGTTTCCGGTGCCATGCCATGTTCTGGATGGGTTTGCGCAATATAGGCAAGAATGGCTGGCGTTTCGGTCAAAATACCCTGATCGGTAATCAGCGAAGGCACGCGGCCTTTTGGGTTGATCTGCAGATAGGGGGCGGAACGCTGTTCGCCTCCAGCAAAGTCGATTTTGATGGCCTCATACACAGCCCCGACATCTTCAAGCAAAATATGTGGCGCATAGGCGGCCGAATTTTTTGCATAGTAAAAAGTGAGAGTCATAGATTTTCCTTTTCCTGATGATGACACAACGCAGGCAGATTTGCCGCCTGCCGCCTGCCTATAAATCTATCGATTATTAAACCCGGAAAAACATCTCTCAGCAATCGCAGGCAACACACGATAATCATCAAAATGAAATTCAGGTGCCAGCTCGGCCACCGGTGTTTGCCGATAGCCTTTGGTAAATAACGCCACCGGCATGCCGGCTGCTTTTGCCGTGGCAACATCAACCTCGCTATCCCCGACAAACAGACAATGATCGACCGCCAGCTCTTGCATCACAAGATGCAGCATCGCCGGATCCGGCTTGCGTGTTGGCAGCCGGTCGCCGCCAACAACGGCGCTGAAAAATGACGCCAAGCCAAATTGATCAAGGACAATTTGCGTTGGTGCGGCAGGCTTGTTGGTGCATAGGCCCAACAGCATGCCGGATTGCTGTAACCCTGTCAGCACCTCGTGCACATGCTCAAATACGGTGGTCAATCCGGCAGATTCTTTGGTGTAAATATGCAAAAATTCAGCAAGATAACGGGCATGGCTTGCATCATCATCCGGCAGACCAACAGCATCAATCACGCGTTTGACAAGATTAGATGACCCCTTGCCGATAAAGCTGGTTACGGTGTGCAACGTCAGCGGCGTACACCCATTTTGCGCCAGCATCTGATTGAGCGCGGCACGAATATCGCCAACGCTGTCAATCAGCGTGCCATCAAGGTCAAAAACAATCGCCTTCATTCGTCGATTCTCTCTCACAACATTAAATTGTTACCCGCAAAGGCGCTGTATTTACTGTTGGAAACATACACCAAATCAGTGATAGTTTGACACATAATCAAACCCGCCCACTACCCATTCTTTTATAAAAACGAGAAAACAGAGCCATGCCCGCCGTTACCAATCCCAACCAGACTGGCCCATTAACCGGAATTCGGGTGATCGAACTGGGGCAAATTGCTGCCGGCCCCTTTGCCGGGTCACTTTTTGCTGACCTTGGTGCTGATGTTGTGAAAATTGAGCGTCCGGACGGTGGTGACGGCATGCGTCAATGGCCGCCACTGACAGCTGCCTCTGCACCCTCAGCCGCATTTAGTGAAAATTTTGCATCGGTCAATCGCAACAAACGCAGCGTCGCGCTTGATCTGAAAAATGCCGATGATGTCGCCCGGCTGAAACAGCTTGTCGGGGTGGCGGATATTCTGATCGAAAATTACCGTCCTGGTGTGCTGTCAAAGCTCGGGCTTGGCTATGATGATTTACGCGCCGTCAACAAAAAGCTGATCTATTGTTCAATTTCAGGCTATGGACAAACCGGCCCCTATGCCAAAAAAGGCGCTTTCGACGTCACTGTTCAGGGCATCGCCGGCATCATGAGCGTGACCGGCGAGGCCGGTGCGGCACCGGTCAAATGCGGCGTGCCAATTGGCGATTTCTGCGCCGGTCTGTATGCGGCATATAGCATTCTGGCAGTGCTGCGTCAGGCGGAGGCCAGCGGTGAAGGCAGCCATATTGATTGCTCGATGCTGGGCAGCTTGCTTGGCGTATCGGCGTTGCAGACAAGTGAATATTTTGGCAATGACGTCGCGCCGGTGAAAATGGGGTCTGCACATCCGCGCAATGCGCCCTATCAGGCATTTGAAGCGGCCGACAATTATTTTGTGATCGCCGCCGGCAATGACAAATTATGGCAGGAAGTTGCCGCCGCCGTTGGCATGCCCGAGCTGGCTGATGATCCGCGTTTTGTCACCCAGGCGAAACGCGCACAGAACCAACACGATCTTGTCGCGCTTCTGGCCCCGCAATTTAAGACAAAAACAGCAAGCGAATGGCTGGCCGAGATGGACAGACGACAGGTACCCTGTGCGCCAATCAATAACTTTGCCGATATTTTGCATGACCCGCATGTCGCCCATATGGGGCTGGTAAAACCGCTGGAACTGCCAAATGGTGCGGTCACGAAAACAATTGGCTTTCCCGTATCGATCAGCAATTTTCAGCAGGCTGATATGCAGCCGCCGCCGGAACTTGGTGCGGATAATCTGGCGGTATATGACGACTGGCTTGGGCAAAACAGATGAGCGCATCAATGGACAGATCACAAAACACCACCGATATGGTCATCGTCACGCATCATCAGCGGGTCAGCGAACTGACCCTGAACCGGGCGGACAAGCTGAACGCACTCAACGCCGATCTGGTCGATGGGTTGCTGCAGGGGGTCGCGGATGCTGTCGCCAGAAAAAGCCAGCTTCTGGTGATCCGGGGCGCCGGCCGGGCTTTTTGTGCCGGGTTTGATTTGTCCGGGCTCGACACAATGACGGATGCAGATTTATTGCTACGATTTGTGCGTATCGAAACCCTGTTGCAAGCCATCTATACAGCGCCGATGCCCACCCTGGCTTTGGTGCAGGGACGCTGCGTTGGTGCCGGCGCTGATATTGTCGCCGCCTGCAGCCGTCGCGTGGCCACAGCCGACAGCCGTTTCCGCATGCCCGGTTTGCAGTTCGGCATTGTGTTGGGAACGCGGCGGCTTGCCGCCCTTATCGGCAGTGATGCCGCCCGCGATATATTGCAGACTTCGCGCGTTTTTGAAGCTGAACATGCCAAATCATGTGGTTTCCTGACGGATGTCTGTGCCAGTGATGACTGGCCGGCACTGGTTACGCAAGCGGCCGCCGATGCCGCCGTATTGGACGATGATTCACGCCGCGCCTTGCTGCAACAAAGCCGTGATGACAGGCATCTGGATCAGGATATGGCTGCGCTTGTGCGCTCGGCAAGCCGTCCCGGACTTGCCCAACGTATCGCCGGCTATCTGGCATCACTCAAATAGCCATAATAAACGCCACTTCACCCCGCATTACGGAGCTATGCGTTTTGTCGTGCTTTTTAATTTTTTTGCATGTTTTTTTCGTGTTTTTGCAGGAAATAAACAAAATTTCGTTTTTGCCGGTAAAAAGCTTTTAATCAGGAAAATATACCCCAATTATGAAGCAGCACACATATCCCTGATTGATTCCGGACAGACCCGCCATGAACACGCATGTAACCGCAGCCCAGCCGCTTGCACCAGCAGATGATCCGAATAGCGTGGCTGTCACCGCGGTGACGCATTGGACGCCCTCTTTATTTTCGTTTCAGCTTGAACGTCCGCCGCATTTTCGGTTTCGTTCAGGCGAATTTGCCATGCTTGGCCTGATCCAGCCGGATGGCCGCCCGCTTCTGCGTGCCTATTCGATGGCCAGCCCAAGCTGGGACGATCAGCTTGAATTTTATTCGATTATCATTCCGGATGGCCCATTGACATCACGGCTGTGCCATATTGCAGCCGGCGATCATCTGTATCTGCGTGCGAAAACAACCGGCACCTTGGTTTTGGATACCATTACCCCGGGCAAGCGGTTGTTTTTGCTGTCAACTGGCACCGGCTTTGCCCCATTTGCATCGATTATCCGCGACCCGCAAACCTATGAGCTTTTTGATCAGGTGATCGTAACACACACCTGCCGTAACCATGCAGACCTTGGATTCAGCCAGCATATTGTCGATGCCGCCACCAGCCATCCGCTGATTGGCGAGTTGATCGCACCGCGCCTTACCTATTACCCAACCTTGACGCGCGAAAATTTCCGGCATCAGGGGCGTATCACCAGTATTTTAAAATCTGGCAAGCTGTTTGAAGATCTGAACATCCCGGCGCTTGACCCGGCCAACGACCGGGTGATGATTTGCGGGTCGATGGGATTGAACAAAGATCTTGCGGCATTTTTGCAGACGCAAGGGTTTGTTGAGGGCAGCCATAACGCCCCGGCAAGCTTTGTTGTTGAACGCGCTTTTGTGGGATAGGCATCTATCACAGTTACAAAAAAGGGGTGCCGATCAAGCAGTGCTAGCCAAAAAAAACCCCAAAAATATCCTTGGCGTTTTGACCCAATTCATTTATACCAAAACCGAATAACTGCGGCGTTCGTATACTGGCTATTACCCTAGCCTTCCAAGCTAGAGAAGCGGGTTCGATTCCCGCACGCCGCTCCAATTTCCCGCATTAAAGGCCCGTGGACCGTGGTGCAAGTGACTGTTTCCAAACGATTAACGTTCTGGAACAGGAGTTTGAGTTCCCATGGTGTGGGTAAGGTTGCTAGGGCGCGCAACCGCCGTCACTTGCGCCTTGATTATACGCCAATCGTTGTATCTTGATGACAGGTGTGAGTTGGCTTAAAGCCATGGCAATCAAGCGTCTTATTGGGAAAGTTAGCATCAACTTTCAACACCAATGAGCCTGACCATAAAGTCATAAAGGCCAGCGCCTTTATGATCCACCGCGTCTTTGATTGCCAGGTGGATACTGTTGGGGTGGTTGTGTTCCAGCATCACCATTTTCTGGCCCTCCGAAAAATTCGCTTCTGCCAGCTTTGTTGGAATGTCTGCAAGGATCAGCTTCAGCCGTAAGATATTAGATTCGAGCCAGTCTTGCTCCAAATCCTCCTCTCCCGCCGGGAAAATGTAGCGTCGATCAATTAGCTGTTTGATGTGAAGTGCTCGCTCAGCTATTTCCTGAAGCCTTGAATATCCTCCAATGGTGTTTACTGCATCCCGCACATCGCGGTTGACCCCTGCGCCGTCGGCACGTGGCATCGGTTGCGGTGACTGTGCATAAAAGGGTTGATCAGGAAGAGGCCTTGGCACATTACGTCCCTCAGCGCAGGCTACCACATGCGAAATCGCTCTGAACGGACCTGTGTCCTTCAGTATGGACGCTGAAATTTTTTGGCGAGTGGTGGGATGCGCGACGCCTGCCGCGACAAGCAGGTCTTTTGTTTTTGGCATTATATCTACCCGGTCCATTGCCCCCGTATAATCTTCTGGCTTTTTCAGCCCAAGCTGGCACAAAGCCTTTTTGACAAGGCTGGGGTTAGCACTGGGTGGCACCCATCCGTGACGCCCAGCAAGATAATCGGCAATGCCGGGATATAAGCTGTGGTATTTTTCACGCCCTTCTAGCTGGTGCCAAAGAGACAAAGCTGCCTGGCCAGTGGTGTTGGCGGCATAGGGCGTGACCTGCGTAGGCTGCCCCAAATCCTGGAGAATTGTTGCCTGCATTCGGTAGATTGCAATTTGGATTTGGTTCCAGTCAGCATGATTGCCGGCAGTCCCAAGAAGCCGTCCCAGATTATCCACAAGCCCCGGAATGGATCTAAGTGTTGCTGATGCGCCACCCGGGGTACGGGCCGCATACATCGCGTCGACAAGCTGAGGGTCGTAAGCAGCTTCGAACTCACGATAGCGGAAACGCAGTCCATAAAGTGAGAACATGCTCGCCTTAATAGCATCAACATTCAACTTTGGTGTTTTAGAGCTGACCCGCTCGTCCGGATAGTTTCTGATCAGGTCGGCCATCTTGTTCATGCTTGGCTGCGCCGTCGACCCAGCCAGCGCTGGGTGTTGCACATCCATAGTAATATCCCTGTCCTGTTCAATAGCGGCTAGCGTTGCTGCCATGTAACAGGCCGGTGCTTCACCAAAAGTAGAGTGCGCGTGGATGGTTACATCGTGATCGGGAAACCGCCGATAGAGGTTAGAGACAAGCTCATACACAAAATAGGGACTCAGCCTGCCACTTGCTGATTTCAAATAAAACCCATTATGACCTAGCGCTACTAGTTCATCGGCAAAAATAAGGCACTTGGCGACAGTGACATTAGGATTATCCTCAATACAGATCGTTCCTTGCGCGATGATGTTGTGACCTGCGTCCCGCGCTTCGGCAACAGCCTTGGCAACACCCACCAGACAGCGCGCATCATTCAGCCCATGAAAATTCTGCAGGACATTCATTCCCATGGCTGCATAGTCGAAAACAAGTTCCCGGATGACGTCATAAGGCTGAGGGTCGTAACCGAAGAGAAAATCACCACGGATTAATGCTGACTGCCTAACACCAAGATCCCTGAAATGCGAAATCAGTTTCTCAACTTCTTCCCATTCGTTTCGACCCCTTTTGGCGAACAGGTCAAAAAAGGTCCCGCCGCCCGTCTGAATAGCGTGCGTGCCCGTCAGATGCGCAGTGGGGTAGGAGTCAATAATTTCCTGTGCCGATGGGTTTGTGCCAAACAATGATTGAATGGCATCGCGGTAAACATCCTGAAATTTTATTTTTGACATCGAGTGGTGTTATGAACCTCACTTTTGGTGGTGTGAGCATGTTCTAGAAAACGGGTGTTTTAGGACGTGGCGGCGTTTGGATCAAAAATATATTTCAATCCAAATGCATGCCAAAAATACCAAATCAAACTAAAGCCTCGTCAGCATATATGCAGCAGCGGCTCTCTGGAAATTTCAGCCAGACCTTGTCGCCAGGCACAGCGATCTCACGCTTTACCTTCACCTTGATGGCGTTCTGGCCAGAATGCGCAGATACCAACTGGAAGTTCCCGAAATCATCGACCCGCTGGATATCAGCCTGGATGGTGTTCTTTGTCTTCTTAGTTGCCAATTCGATGAACTCCGAGCGGATCCCAAGCTTAATGTTCTCTGTTGCGGTCTTGCTGAGATCGGTCTCTGTTGCAAATTCCACATCGCCGACAGCCACAACATTCTTGCCGGTCACCCGGGCTTCGAACATATTCATTGCTGGCGCGCCGATAAAGTATCCAACGAATGTAGTGCTTGGCCGCTCAAACAGCTCCTTAGGCTTGCCGATCTGCACCACCCGTCCGCGGTCCATCACTACGATATCTTCAGCAAAGGTCATTGCCTCATTCTGGTCATGTGTGACATAGATCAGAGTCGATTTATAGAACTCATTGATTTCCTTTAGCTTTCGACGCAACCTGAATTTTAGATCAGGGTCGATCACCGTCAACGGCTCATCCATGAGAATGGCCGCAACATCATCACGAACAAGGCCTCGCCCAAGAGAAATCAGCTGCTTTTGGTCAGCCGTTAGGCTTTTCGCACGGCGGTCAAGCAGCCCTTCCAAGCCCAGCGTTTCAGCGACCTCATTGACCTTTTTGGCGATGGCTTCCTTCAGCGCGTCGCGACAGACTAGTGGAAAACCCAGGTTCTGGCCCACCGTCATGGTGTTGTAGATTACCGGAAACTGGAACACCTGGGCAATGTTGCGTTCCGCTGTCTTGATTTCAGTGACATCCATATCGTCAAAGGTCAGGCGCCCTTCCGAAGGGGTGACGATTCCCGACATGATGTTGAGCATAGTTGTCTTGCCACATCCGGATGGGCCAAGAACCGCATAACGGCCACCATCACGCCAGGTCAGATCACATTTTTCCAGCGCATAAATAGGGTCTGTGGCGTCTGGGTCATAGCTGTGGGCAATGCCTTGAAGATTGATACGGGCCATCAGAAGCCTCCTGCAAAAGGTGAAGAAATGAGTGCGCCATCCTGGCCAAAGGCATAGAGCTTGGCGCCATCCATCTTCAGTTTCACAACATCACCGGCATCGAAATTCTGCACCATGTCCAACAGGCCGACGATGGTGTGCCCTCCGCTCTGCACATGGAGAAAGGTCTCAGAGCCACTGATCTCAGCGAGTTCCACCTTGAAGGGAAGCCCCTTGTCATCAAGAGACACATCACTCGCCCTAATGCCGAAGATATAGGTACCGGGTGTGAGAGACTTGAAATGCGCCGGGACGGGCAGATTGAGGTCACCACTTATGACAATCTTGCCGTCCTCAATGGCGCCGGGGAGAAGATTCATCGCTGGATCATTCGAAATCTCGGCAACACGGGTGTTTGCCGGGTTCTCGAAAATCTCGTGCGCCGGCCCCTGTTGCAGCACCCTGCCTTCGTCCAAAACGATGATATCACCACCAAGCTGCATAGCTTCCAGCGGATCGGTACTGGAATAGATCAGGATCGAGTTTGACGATACCCGGTCCGAAAAGATGTTGCGGAATTCCTCGCGAAGTTGCTCACGGAGCTTGTAATCGAGATTGACCAGCGGTTCATCCAGCAGCAAGATGCCGGCCTGTTTCGCCAGCGAACGGGCAAGCGCTACGCGTTGCTGCTGGCCACCAGACAATGCCTGAATTTTTCTGCTTTCAAACCCGATGAGGCCGACGCTCTCAAGAGAGTCCATCACCCGCCCCTTGATCACGCTTTCATCCATCTTCCGCTGGCGCAGTGGAAAGGCGACATTGTCGAAAACAGTCAGGTGTGGATAGTTGATGAACTGCTGATAGACCATCGCAATATTGCGCTCCCAGACCGGCACCTGACCTAGGTCCTGGTTATCGAATATCATGCGGCCACCTTCCGGTGTGACGAGCCCAGCAATTGCCTTTAGCAAGGTGGTCTTGCCGGACAATGTCCTGCCAAGGATGGTGTAGAGTTCACCCTTCTGCATGCCGAATGATACATCATTCAGGTGAAATTCCTCTTCTGGCTTGTAGGTCAGCCCTTTCGCGATCAGATCCATCTTATTTCAAGGCTCCAGACAGGTTTCCTTTCGACAGGAAACGTTCAACGATAAAGGCCACCACGATCAGCGGCGCGACCGAGATCAGCGCCGAGGCCGATAGACTCCACCAAGGCGTGATCGAGGAGTTCAGAGCCACAATTCGTACCGGCAGCAGCTGTACCTCAGTGAAAGTAAGGATGAAAGCGAAGAAAAAGTCGGTCCAACCGAAGATTAGGCAGAACATACCGGCAACGATCATGCCGGGGATAGAGTTCGGCAACACCACCTTGAAGAACGCCTGATACGGGTTGCAGCCGTCGATCAGCGCCGTCTCGTCGATTTCACGCGGCACCTTGTTGAAAAAATCCACCATGATCCAGACGGCAATCGGCATCAGCAGCACGATGTAGACCATGATCAGACCAATAAGCGAATCGAGGAGTCCGAGATAGCCAAGCATGATGAAGAACGGGATCGATAGTACCACCGGCGGCATGATGCGCTGCGAGATAAAGAAGAAGGTGATGTCGTTATTCTTGATGAAGCCTGCCTTGAAGGTAAAACGCGACAAGGCATAGGCCGCCAGCGTACCAAGCAGGATACTGATCAGGCTTGCCGAACAGGTCACGATTATGCTGTTGAAATAAGGTTCGACGATATCGACACCCCCACTCGCCGGTGTCTGCCACAGCACTCGCCAGCCTTCCAGCGTTGGCTCAAATTGCAGCCACGGGATGTAGGTGGCGCCACCGGTCACCGACTGAAAGTCTTTGAAGGATGTCGACAGCGCCCAGAGGAAAGGCGCCACCACAAACATCGACCAGATGCAGATGAAGCCATACTTCAGGAATATGTGCAGATTTCGCATAGTCAGTCCTTCTTGATCATGACACGCACCAACACCTTGGCGATGATGGTCAAGCTGACGATCATGATGACGAGATAGGTAAAGGATAGCGCCGCTGAATAACCCATCTGGAATTCGCGCAGACCCTTGATGAAGATGTAGAAACTGGATGTTTCCGTTGCCGTTCCCGGCCCACCCGATGTCAGGACATAGATCGTGTCCATAATCTTCGAGGCTTCAATTAATCGTATGATTATCGCCCCGATTGATATGGGCGCCATTAGCGGAAAGGTGACATAGATAAATTTGCGGATCGGCCCTGCCCCGTCGATAGAGGCCGCAAGGAATGCCTCCTCGGGCAGTGACAGCAACCCGGCAAGAAGCAGCAGGAACATAAAGGGTGTCCACTGCCAGGTCTCTACAATGATTACTGTGACCTTTGCCAAAGTCTCATCACTCAGCCAAAGCGGTGTGACCTCGAACAGGCTAAGGAAGTCATTCACAGGGCCAAGAGATTCGTGGAAGACTGTCTTCCAGATCACTGTCATGATGACCGGTGTTGTCATCATTGGGATTAAGAACAGCACCCGAAAGAACCGCTTGAAAGCCAGGTCACGCCACACCATCAGCGCAAGCGAGAAGCCAAGCACATATTGCAGGAACACGGTGGTCAGTGATAGGAAGCTCAGTCGGAGAAAGGACTCCCAGAAGCGCTCGTCTTCGGTGAACAACCGGACGTAGTTTTCAAGACCAATGAAATCTAGACCAGGATAGAAACTGTCCCAACTTGACAGGCTGAGCCTAATAGTGAACAGGATCGGGAAGATCAGGATCCCGATCAGGACAAGAAGGCCCGGCAACAGGAAGATGTGTTTATGCCTGAAGTTCATGACGAACCCTCAAAATCGACTGTTTGACTCAAGAAAAATGAATATGGGTGACCGGCCGGGGGCCGGTCACCCATGAATTGACGGTTATTTTAGGTTGTCCTCAAGGGCAACACCAACGGCGTATGCCTCTCGTACATTGTCCTTGCCAACACGTTTTAGGATCTTCTCCCACTCGGCGGCAACCTCATCGAGGGCCTCCTGCGGGCTCAGCTGGCCAGCAAGCGCCTTAGAGGTGCCGGTCGCCACTGCGCTGGTGAACTGGAAGACACCCGGGACACGAAGCGGGAACACGCGGTTGGTGCTCTTCTCTTCCATTTCTAACAGAGTCTGGGTGTATTCCTTGGCGATCTGCTCGTCCCAGCCCTGACGCTCCACATAGATGCTAGGAACAAAGTCAGATTTCTTGAACGGGTTCACACCGAAGCGGCCAATCGCAATGTCGGCCTGGTGGTTGGCGTCATTGGAGAAGAAACAGAGATAATCGAACGCCATGTCGTGGTTCTTTGACTGCTTGGCAACAGCGGCGGCCCAGCCCCAGACGATGTAAGGCGCCTGATTGAACTGGTTGTCCCAGTCACCCTTGACACGGTTCCAAACACGATCCGAACCCGGAAGAGGCGCAGCGCCAACCTTATTCTTAATTGGACTGTCATTTTCCATTGCAGCAACGAATGCATCATCCCACGAGAAACTGAACAGGGTCTGCCCACCACCGAAGGAGTTGATCTCGTCACCAAGGCCAAAATTAATGCCGCCCGGTGGCACATATTTCGTGGCCTCAACCCAGTCGGTGAGTGCCTCGACAAACCCTGGACCATTGATCAGCGGAGTCATAGTCTCAAGATCGAAGAAGAAGCCGCCCGGTGTGCGCGGGTTCTTTGAATAGGCGACCGAACGGCTAAAGAACGCTGCATACATCAGGTCGTCCTTTTTCATGACCTCGGCCGAGCCGTACTCAAGCTCGCCGTCACCATCCCAGTCCCAGCCATTGAAAAAGGCAGCGATCTCGCCATACTCTTTCCAGGTACGCGGAACCCGCAACTCCTTGCCTGTCTCGGCCTTGTACTTTTTCTGATACTCGGGATTGTCGATTACGTCCTTGCGATACTTCAGATAATGACGGTCACCATCAATCGGGAACTGGATCATCTGGCCGTCCCAGGAAGCCACGTCGATATGCGACTTGGTGACGTCCTGCATCTGACGCATGTTGACGTAGTAATCTGGCACCGGCTCCAGATACATCATCCAGTCGCGGATGAAGTTCGAGAAGCCAAAGACAATGTCATAGGGCGCCTGACCAGCCTGGAACGGGATCATCGCCTTGGAATAGAGATCGCCCGCCGGTGTGTGGATCACGTTGACCTCGGCACCAGTCAGCTTGGAAAACTGCTCAGCATGAAGTGCGGTTGGCTCACCCATAACAGGCACGGCGTGCGTGTTGATGGTTAGTTTGCGGCCGCTGTAGTCCTTCTTCGACATGGACTCGTAGGAGCACTCGCCGGGGATGTCTCCAGTGTTCTTGATATGCGGGAACTGGTCGCTCCACTTGTCGGCCTGCGCGGTGGTGGCAATCATCGACGCCCCAACCAAGATGCCTGTTGATAAAAAACTCAATTTCATGGTTTCCTCCGTAGTTTTTTGGATGATTGAAAGGGTTTTGGGTTACGGCACGAGAACGGCACGACCCTTAACGTCACCGTTGTTCAGGTCGTGCAAAGCCTTGTTGGCCTCATCAAGCCGGTATTCCTGCATCGACAGCTTCACTAGCCCTCTGTTTGCAAGCTCCATCAGCTCGTAGAGTTCGGCCCAGGTGCCAACCAAATTGCCAACGATGGTTTTCTCGGAAATGATCATGTCCACAGCAAGAACCTGAATTTCTTCACCATAACCAACGATGTAGTAGAAGCCACTGTTGGCAGTCATGTTCAAACCCATGGTGGTTGAACCATGCTCACCAACAAAATCGATGACAGCTTCGGCTCCTTTGCCGTGGGTGAGTTCCATAATCGACTCATGTTCGTTCCCGTCGATCAGAACGCCCTTGTCAGCGCCAAGTTCGATGGCGTGCTTCAGAGCGTTAGAAGATTTCTCGACAACTATGATGTCAGCGGCGCACATCGCCTTGAGACACTGGATCGCAATGTGACCGAGGCCACCGGCGCCGATGATGACGCAAGCCTGACCCGGTAACAGATGGCGCGTCGCCTTCTTCACCACCCGATAGGCTGTAAGGCCAGCATCAGAGAATGGAGCGACATCCTTCGGCGTCAAAACGGAGGGTAGTTTGATAAGGTTACGGACATTTGTCTTGAGCAACTCGGCATATCCACCTTCTTTGATGTTAAGGCCCGGGAAGGCTCCGTCTTCGGCATGCATGTCATGACCACGACGACAGGACAGGCATGTGCCGTCCGTTCCAGAAATCAGCGGGTGCAGAATGACAGCGTCACCCTTCTTGAACCCAGTTACATCCTTGCCGACTTCTTCAACCCAGCCAGCATTTTCGTGTCCCATAACACACGGAAGGAGTTTGTTATCTGGGTCCTGGATATGCCGCCAGACACCTTCAATGATATGAAGATCTGTACGACATACCCCTGCGGCACCAATCTTCACGATCACGTCGGATGATTTTTCGATTTCTGGATCTGGCATTTCAGCGCCCTTCACCCAGACATCATTTTTCATCGCCGGATCATATTCATACAGCACTTGAGCTTTCATCTTCCTCACCTCTTGAGACTTTGTGAGATGCAAGGCTGACGATGGCGAAAGAAGACCACAATGAAAGTTTTTGATCAAAACCGAGCAAAACCGGTGACTCAGTGTTCAATTTTTGCACAGTCTGTTATATTGGCTCATAACTATGACGCCACTACCGTTACATGTTACGACACTGGTGATACCTCGATGTGTCTATGTGAGGATCAGACATGATGAGTGATGAGTACGGGTATGATATTCCCGAAGTTCAGAATGTTCAAAAAAGAGCTGGCGTATTAACCGCCATCTCCGACAGTTGGTCACGCTGCCGCGAATTTGGGCTCCGCGCCTCCGGCAGACCTGTGGAAGCAGTTCTCAGCGGAGAAAAATTCCGTATGGTCATGGAGCAAAACGAGAGCATTCGGCATCTTGTTCTGCCCGAGCTGGAGCTTCTCTACAATCAGATTGCAGGCACCAATTTCATGGTCGCATACGCTGATGGCGGCGGTGTGGTGCTTGATTCCATTCAGGATGATGATTTCCAGGCTGGCGAAGGTGGCAAGGCCGTCATTCCCGGATCGATCTGGATGGAAAGCCATCGCGGCACGAATGCGCTGGGCCTCGCCATTCATAACCGTCGACCAGTCATCGTCTCCGGACGTGACCATTTCTTTCACAAGCTTGGTGATCTGTCCTGCTTCGCAGCGCCGATTTTCGATCACGAAAGCAACATCGTCGGCGTTATTGATGCGACATCGAATGCGAAAGCCCGTAACGATCACACCCTAGCCTTGGTCAAGCTAGCCTCACGCAACATCGAAAACCGCCTATTCAGCGAACAATTCTGCGGTTCGCTGATACTGATGTTCCACGCTCGTCAAGAATATCTGCCAACAACTAGCGTCGCAATGATTTCGGTTGATGATTACGGCTTCATCGAAGGCGCAAACGCCAATGCCAAGTCGATGCTGAGCGGATTGAACCTCAACAGTAAACAGCATTTCGGCGAGGTGTTCCAGGTCAAGTTTTCCGACATCATCGACCAGCTTCGCTCCAACGAGATTGTTCGTATCCGTGATCGGATGGGATCTTTTGTCTTCATGAAGGCACAGCCGCCTGTCACACGCAGCTTTGTGAAGGTTGAAGGCGATTTTATCACCCATAACGGCCAGCATCATGTGATTGAAGACAAAACAAGTCACGGAATAGCTACAAATCATACACCAAAAAAGCCAACTCGCGCCTTTGACGACGAGGTGCTGAAAAAGGAGATCGTATCAGCAGCCCGCTCATTGGCAATCGGACTGCCTGTGATTATTGAGGGCGAGCCTGGCACAGGCAAGAGCGAACTGGCCCGTAAGATCCATAATGAAGCCTTTGATAACAGCAATCTGACGATTATCGACTGCCGCCTTCTCACAGCGGACAACTTTGAGAGCTATCTCTTTGGTGACGAGGGTATGATCGGCTTTTTTGAACCTGAGTCCGGAGTGAATTCCACGGGCAAACTTCCTCTTGCGCGTGGTGGGTCCGTACTATTCAGAAACGCGCAGACACTCGACAAGGCAATTCAGTCGCGGATTTCTGACGTGATGACCTTTGAGGATGAGCGACGGCGCGACGGCATCACGCCGGTGGTTACTGGCTGGTTATTTATTGGACCCAAATCATGGATGGACGACCCTGAATTTGATATCGCGCCAGTATTCTCGAACAGTATCGAAGGCAAGAGGGTAACAGCGCCACCGCTGTCGCAAAGGTCGGACTTTCAAAAGGTAGCTTCAGCCATCATCGCCGACATCTCGCCGGAACATTCTTTGTCACCAGTCGCGCTCAGCATCCTTCAGAAAGAAAACTGGCACGGCAATTTGAAGCAGCTTCGCAAGACCATTCAGCATGCTGTGGCTCAGGCAAACGGTAAAGTGATCAGGCAGGACATCCAGAATGTGTTGCAATCCTTTGCCCGTGATCGCATGGCAGCCTGCCGACAATGCAACGGCTCGCCAGTTCGCGAGGAAACCTGCGTGATGATCAAGCGGAGTTGGAAGGAAACGGGCGGGAATGTCAGTCTTGTGGCCCGGCGGCTGGGCGTGTCCCGCAACACTGTCTACAAGCATGTGCGCGACACCTAAATAAAATTGCTCTCCATCTCTTCCACCTGTTCATCAAAGCCCCAAGCTCCGAGTTTCAAGGCACAAGGCCCGACCCAGTTTAGGCCCCACCCCCTCGGCCAAAGTCATTCTGAAATAGGAAAGTGCTCCAGTAACCCCGGTCCGTGGTCCGCAGCTACTGGATCCTGATCGGTGAAACTAGGAACTTGGGCCTCGAACCACGGACCTTGGTTCAGGCAAGGTTGCAGGTAAGGTTTTGATAGTTGACCATATGTAATGATCTGCTAAGCTATTGATATTAGTGGATTCATTCATGAATTGGTGCTTTGGTAAGGCTTCGAACCCTCGCACGCCGCTCCATTCTCCAGATTGCAAAATCTGTGACCTGCGCGCAAAAAACTCACTGCAACAGACAGCGCGTAAGACAGATAGCGATGGTCTGAAGATCAGGGCAGATGATATGTGCGGGTTATCGCAAAAGTGACCAAACGGACAGCGCGACCACGGCCAACAGGCATATTGCCATCAGCATATTGATCAGCCGCTGTGTGCGTGCCGGCAGCTCGAGTCGGTTGACCCGGACTCCGGCAAACAGCCACAGTATATGCAGCGCCATCCAGATCACATTGGCAATCAACAGTTTGAGTGCCGTCTCAACAAAAAAACTATCGGGATAAAATGCAAACCCGCTAAACAGCGTGGTATTCACCGCATAGGCCTTTGGATTAATAAGCTGCAGTGTCAATCCGCTCAGCAAACCCGGCTTTGACATGTGAATAAACGCAATTTTCGCACCGGCAAAGGCAATTTTAAACGCAAGATAGCCAAGATATGCCGCCGACGCGATCAACAGTAGCGTGCGGATAAGCGGGGTTGTCAACATCACGGTCGCAAGCCCGGAAATCACCGCAAAACACACCAGATTGGTGCCAATAAACAGGCCTGCCAAGTAGCTGAAACCCTGCCGCAAGCCAAACGCCGCGCCAACACCGGCAAGCGACAAAACCCCCGGCCCGGGTGTAATAATTAACAGAAAAACCGCCAGAGCAAATGTCAGCATTTTCGGGAAAAACCTATGATACAGGGTAACGAGCCAAAAACCAAAAAACCATCGCGCAAAACCCGGTCGCGGCGGCCAAACCTGTATATGCCACATCCGACAGCCGCTCCAGCTTTATGTGCAGCCAATAGTGCTAATTATGCTGTGCAGCCCCAAAGCCAAGCAAATCACCGGAACTGGTCATAGGCCAAATCCACACACGCTTAAACTGGTCACAGCAATGTTTTGTTGCCGGTTGATGTCATCACACATCAATGGCCACAGGGTTAAAAGAGTCGAAAAGCCAACCGTTTTCTGCCGGCAATTTTGCCACCATCACCACCCGCGCAAAAGCCTGCCAGCGTCTGTCCGGCTGACCATAGCCGCAGCCGTAACAGCACACATATAGAAGCTGAGCTGACGTGATTTTCGCAGCTAATTTGATTATTTTTTAAGCAATACCTGTTTTTTGTGCATTATTTTCGGCCAATGACCGCATCTTTGCCTAAAATAAAGGCGTTTTCCTTGATGTTACCTCGCAAATCCGCATACTGCGCCCGGTTATGATACCGGCATCGGCGCATCCCGCTGTCGTCAACATATTAAGGAGTGCAGTTGATGCGTTTGTTACCTTTGGCGCTTGGCGCCACATTTTTATTTTGCCTGCCGCATACCGCTTCTGCCGCCACCGCAAGTGATAGCGGCGATACCGCCTGGATTCTGACAGCCACGGCGCTGGTGCTGATGATGACTTTGCCGGGTCTGGCGTTATTTTATGCCGGTCTGGTTCAGGCAAAAAATGTCGTATCGGTTTTGATGCATCATTTTGCCGTTGCCTGTTTGATGTCGATATTATGGGTGGTTGCGGGATATTCGCTGGCATTTTCCGGCGATGGCGCATGGGTTGGCAATCTCGGCAATATGTTTCTGTCCGGGCTGGATTTTGACAGTATCTCTGGCAGCATTCCAGAGTCGGTTTTCGCCGCCTTCCAGATGACTTTTGCCATCATTACACCAGCCCTGATCATTGGTGCTTTTGTCGAGCGCATGAAATTTGCCGCAATTTTATGGTTTTCAGCCCTCTGGCTGTTGCTGGTCTATGCGCCGGTTACCCATTGGGTGTGGGGCGGCGGCATCATGGCCGCTTGGGGGGTGATGGATTTTGCCGGCGGGATCGTCGTGCATGCCACCGCCGGATCAGCCGCTTTGGTCTGCGCCCTGATTGTTGGCAAGCGCCGTAATTTTCCACAATCTGTGAACCCGCCACATTCACCAATCCTGACAATGATTGGTGCCAGCATGCTGTGGATCGGCTGGTTTGGCTTTAACGGTGGTTCGGCGCTGGCGGCTGGTAACAGTGCCGGCATGGCGCTTTTGGTCACCCATATTGCCGCTGCCACCGCTTCGCTTGTCTGGATGGGTATCGAATGGTTCAGATTTGGCCGTCCTTCGCTTGTTGGCATCGTCACCGGCATGGTCGCCGGTCTGGCAACAGTCACCCCGGCATCCGGTTTCATCGGCGTGCCTGGCGGGTTGATTTTGGGTCTGGCTGGCGGCGTCGCCTGCTATATTGCGGTTGATATTTTGCGGGTACGGATGAAAATTGATGACTCGCTCGATGTATTTGCCGTGCATGGCGTTGGCGGCATTATTGGCAGCCTTCTGGTCGCCTGGCTGGCCTTGCCAAGCTTCGGCGGTCTCGGGCTTGCTGATGGCGTCAGTGCCACCTCACAATTTGGTGTTCAGTTCCTCTCGGTGGCGATCACCGTTGGCTGGACGGTCGTTGCAAGCGTTGTCATTTTGAAGGTGATTGGTGCGGTTATCGGGTTGCGGGTTGACCAGCAGGACGAAATCGAAGGGCTGGATCTGAGCCAGCACGGAGAACGCGGCTATCACAGCCATTAAATACCGATGATAAAACCAAAAACGGCATCTGCGGATGCCGTTTTTTTTGCCCTAAAGCCACCTATCCTTCGGCCCATTCGGCCAGCACATCATCATCAGTTTCACCCGGCGCATGTTCTGACCTGATGATCTGATAGCGTTCAGCATCAACAAGCTGCGCCAATGCC
>Ga0181597_10001111_pt1 | contig 30421 bp, 31 predicted proteins | sample 041ome_5_FD_148647 | JGI IMG/M metagenome (GOLD analysis project Ga0181597, IMG submission 148647) | Coastal salt marsh microbial communities from the Groves Creek Marsh, Skidaway Island, Georgia - 041403US metaG (spades assembly) | ecosystem: Environmental > Aquatic > Marine > Intertidal zone...
TCATTCTTAAATTTTTTCATTCTACCCATGGGTCTGTAGCTCAGTTGGTTAGAGCGCACCCCTGATAAGGGTGAGGTCGGTGGTTCGAGTCCACCCTGACCCACGGATAAATCCTTAAAAACTTTAATCGTCACTTGAAATAAATAATTCGACCTCTATATTATATTTAGAATGATTCTAAAAATATATAACATAGGAGGTTAAGATGACTATAAAAAATGGGGATATCATACCTGAGATTAGGTTTTGTTTCAGAGAGGGAGATGAGCGACCATCAAGTGGTACATGCCCCATTGGTGGAAGGTTTATTGAAAAAACAACGTATGATTTATTTGGAGGCAAACGTGTAATCGTGTTTTCTCTTCCTGGGGCTTTTACACCAACATGCTCCACACATCAATTGCCAGGATTTGAAGATAACTATGAAGTATTTAAAAAACTAGGAATTGATGAAATATATGTTGTGTCTGTTAATGATGCATTTGTCATGAACGCATGGGCAAGAGATTTAAACATTAAACATGTACAAACCATTCCCGATGGAAACTGCGAATTTACCCGCGCAATGGGTATGGAAGTTAAAAAAAATAATCTTGGATTTGGCACAAGAAGTTGGCGATATGCAGCTATTATCAATAATGGTACGATTGAAAAAGTATTCGAAGAGCCTGGAAAATCTGATAATTTTTCGGATGATCCTTATCAAGAAACCTCACCTGATAATATTCTTTCATACTTGAATATGAAAAACATAAAATTAGCATAGTTGATATTAGTTAGTCTGAGGATATGTGAAATCGAATATCCTCAGACATAAAGATAATGGATAAATGTCAAGATTAATAAACTTTTTTTATCTTTTGCGATAGAATACCAGAATGAGAGTTTTAATTTTTTTCTTCACTGCTTTTTTATTCTCATCCATCCAAAGTCATGCCGAATCATCCTTAGATGAAAACAAGAGATTATTTTTTATTACACCATCAAATGGGGAAGAGGTAACTAGCCCTGTTATTATAAAGTTTGGTATTGTAGGTATGAAAATTGTTCCTGCCGGTAAGGATGACCCTATGTCTGGACATCATCATCTTTTAGTAAATGTTGAGAAACTTCCAAATATGAAATCTCCAATACCATCGGACAGTAATCATCTACATTTTGGAAAAGGACAAACACAAACACAGCTTAATCTACCATCAGGTAAACATACCCTCCAACTTCTTCTTGGAGACTATATGCATGTCCCTCATGAAAAACCACTAATATCAAATAAAATTGAGATAATAGTAAAATAATTAATACTCTATGATAGACATTATTACTGAAGTAGGAATTAACTATGATGGTGATGAGACAACAGTAATAAATATTATAAACATGAGCTATGAACCTGAAGTCAATAAAAGCAAGTTACAATACAGAAACTTACAAAATACATATTTTAAGAACTTAAGTGAAATAGGAGATGAAACATATGATTGATCGAATTTTAAATAAGCTTAAGCGTGACGGTATCTTATCCATGTTTATTACAATTATTAAATACCCTTTTGAATTCCAGAAAAGAAGAAATTATAAATTAATGCTTAGAAAAGATAATATTTCTGATAGATTTAGTGATATTTATAAATGGAATTTATGGTCTTCAGCAGAATCAAGCAGTGGGGACGGAAGCGAGTTAACCTCCACTGAATCTTTACGAAATTGGCTAATAAATAATCTTCCTAAGCTTAATATAAATAAATTTGTTGATGCATCCTGCGGTGACTTTAATTGGATGAAGCTTGTAATTAATGAGTTAGAGTTAAATTATATCGGACTCGATATAGTTAAAAACATCATTGATAAAAATAATAGTTTATATGCTAGTGAATCAACTAGTTTTAAAGTAAGTAACATATGCAATGATCAAATCCCATCTTGTGATCTGATATTGGTTCGTGATTGTCTATTCCATTTGTCGTTTGATGATATTGATAAGTTTCTAAAAAATATTCAACAGACTAATTATAAATATTTACTCACTACAACTCATATAGTTCAACCAGGATTTCAAAACAAAGATATCATCTCAGGAGATTTTAGGATGATTAATCTTTTTGATTATCCTTTTAGTTTTAAAAATAGCTCCGTTAGGAGTAGAGTTCTTGATTGCGCAATTAATTCAAAGGTAAAAAAAGAGATAATATTACTCGAAAAAAAAGATGTGCCTACATGTTTGACAATTACTTAAATAGATTTAAATCCTAATTACTCATGTAAATTAATCATTAACTAGATAATTTTTATAGTATTATTAGTGGATGAACAAATCAGTTAATAACTTAGACTTATATAAGATACTATTAACATTGTGGGGAGGTAAGAAGTTAATAAGTATTTTTATAATAATTTTCTCCCTAATTGGAACTGGAATTTTTATTCAACAACCTCCGTTTGTTAGTAAATCAATTATACTCATCACTGCCAAAGATAATCCAATATTTTCTAATTCTAGAGATGCATTACTGATTTTCGAAAAAATATTTTATTCCAAAGATGCATTTAATGATTGGAAAAAAGATAATAATTCATCTATTAATTTTGAAGATTTTCATAGAGAAGCTCTAGTGAATAGATTTATTGTGTCAAGAACTGATTCAAAAACGGCAAGTTTCATACTTAGAAAGAAAGATGCTTACATTAAAGTGATGTCCGAAGAACTGTCTATACCGAGCCAATTCTTTCATTACTCCAACTATATTAATAATTTACTGAGACCAAAGTTTCTATTGGAAGCAAACAGAAAACTTGAACTTTTAGAAAAGAGATATAAAGGTAAAACTATGGATAATAATGTCATTATTGATAAATTATCACAGCTTGATGTGAGTATTAGTAAAATAAATGAAGGGCATAATATTCTTGCTATTAAAGCTCCAACAATCCCAAAACAGGCTCAACGTAAGATATATAGAACTCTTGGTATATATGCGCTTATCGGTTTTATCATAGGAAGCTTTTTTGTGCTCATACGACAAGCCTTTCGGAGACGAAAAGAAAACACATGATATACTTTCTCTAATATGTTTAAAAGATTTATTAAAAAGCTTATTCAACTTCAACCTGCAAAAGAAATTAAAGATGAAGATCTAGAATATCTCCTTTGGATTAGTAATTTATATCTTCAAGTTGTTAATATACCTGGTCATATCGCTGAAGTTGGCGTCGCAAACGGTAGAAATACTATTTTATTCGCTCGTCTCATACAAATGTATGGAGATAGTTCTGTTAGACAGTACCTTGGTTTTGATACTTTCGATGGTTTCACTGAAAATGATTTAGAACGTGATGAACATTTAGTTAAAAATAATAATCGCTGGAAAGTATTCTCAAAAAAAGGAGTCTTGGAAAGGTGTGCAATAAATGGAGTAGAGAATGAAGTTGAGATTTTTGAAGGAGATGCAGCATCTGTTATCATAAAAACATTATCAAGTCATAATGGCAAAAAATTCCAGCCTGGAAAAGCTAGATTTGCATTGGTATATATTGACTGTAATGCTTATAGACCCGCATTAGAGTCGATGGAAGCTTTTCTTCCTCATATGGTACCAGGCTCTATCTTCGCGGTAGATGAAAAGTTACAAGGTGGGGAAACTGAGGCTATGTTAGAATTCGCAAAAGCACATAATTTTTTGATAGAGAAACCAGGTAGAAATCAAGTGCCGATGATTATAAAAATCCCTAAATAAGTAACAGGTAAATCACTCCAGAGTATAAAACATGGAATTTAACTTTAAATTTTTACATAAAAAAGATTTCTTGAACCATGAGCAGGTTAGAGGTTTGAATTCTAAATTTGATGATATATACCTTAATAAATCATATACAGCTGTTCACGAAAATGTAATTCAATTAAATTTTGAGGATCTAAATCGAGAGCCAGTATTTGATAATTTAGGTAAAGAAATAAAATCTTTCTTCAATCAACAAATAGAACAGGTCAACTTGAATCTAAGCAAGTTATGGCTCGTCTGTTCTGAAAATAAACACACAAATCCTACAATTCTCCCTTATATACCGCACTTTGATAAGCACAGGTATTTAAAAGCTATGGTATACCTCCATGATGTAACAAAAAAGCATGGACCAATTCACCTTGGATGCACATCGGATAATGCAAACATTGAACACAGAAGAAAAAATCTTCCTGATAATTATAAGTCACTTAGCCTCAATACAATTGATGACATTGACATAGATGGTGAAATGATTCCCATGGTGGGATGTGCTGGTGATATTATATTTTTTGATACAAACACTGCTCACAAAGCAGGTATAGTTTCCAAAGGTTATATGAGACGTGTTCTAAGATTTGATTTTGAAATAGACATTAAAGAAAATAAATCCTCTCTCCTGCAAAAAATATTCGGGAGTCCGTAGTATGTATAATAAATTGAAATGTCTTATTAAGAAATCGCCCGTATTGCATAGTATTTTTGAATTGACTCTATTACAGTTTCGTCAGCTATGGTCAAAAAATAAATGGAACTCGCTAAAACATCAAAGTGTAATTAAAATTGAACTAGGTTCTGGTCCAAAAAAAGGTAAAAATGGGTGGACTACGGTTGATATCAAATCTTCCGATATTATATGGGACTTAAGAAAAGGTATACCTCTTCCTGACAATTCTGTGGATCAAATATATTCGTCACATCTTCTAGAGCATATTCCATATCATGAGTTAGTTACTTTTTTATTTGAATGTCGTCGTGCCATGAAGGTTGACGGTAAATTTTTTGTTTGCGTTCCTAATTTCAAACTTTACGTAGATGCATATGTTAAAGGAAAACTTTTTAAAAATAGAGATTGCTGGTGGAAACCTGGATCAATAGATACTGGTTCAAATATTGATCAACTTAATTATATCGCGTATATGAAAGGGCAGCACAAGTATATGTTTGATGAAGAAAACCTCATTAATACATTGCGGAAAGCTGGTTTCTCAGATGTTAAATTAAGAGAGTTTGATCAAGAACTTGATCATAAAGATCGTGATTATGAATCAATTTATGCTCTTGCTAGAAAATAACTAGTAATTGTTATGTTACTATATACATGGTTTTTATTATGAATATAATTATCGATTTGATACGAATATGAAAATAATAGTTGTAAGCGGAGGTTTTGATCCAATACATTCCGGACACATAGCTTATCTAACAGCAGCAAGAAAGTTGGGCGATAAGCTAATCGTTGCTTTAAATAGCGATGCATGGCTTATAAGTAAAAAGAATTCTTATTTCATGCCTTTTGATGAGAGAAAGTCAATTCTAGAAAATTTGTCAATGACAGACGAAGTGATTGGTTTTGAGGATGATGAAAGAGGAAGCGCAGTTAACGCTTTGAAAGATGTAATAAATGCTTATCCAACTGATAAGATTATTTTTGCAAATGGAGGAGATAGGAATAAAGATAATATTGCAGAGATGTCTTTAAGACAAATTGAGTTCGCATTTGGTGTGGGTGGTACTAATAAAAAGAACTCCTCCTCATGGATATTGAAAAAATGGAAATATTATAACGAACAAAGAGTTTGGGGAACGTTCAGTAATTTATTTGAAGATAAAAAAGTAAAAGTAAAAGAACTTATTATTCATCCTGAAAAAGGTATGAGTTTTCAGAAACATTTTAAACGAAATGAGATTTGGCTAGTTAGCAATGGTTCATGTATCGTAAATTATAGCGACAGCGCTCCTAAAGATAGAAAAAGTAAGGAACTTAAAACGTTTGATTATTTTATAGTTCCATTGGGTCAATGGCATCAAATAGTTAATCCATATAATGTCCCGTGTCACATCATAGAAATACAATATGGTGATGTCTGCGATGAAGAAGATATCGAACGTGCAGAATATTACATCCCAAAACCTTAAATATAATTTTTTTTATAATAATTCACTTATAATAAACGTAGACAAATATTTGATAAACTTAGAAGGGGGTTAAGTATGACGAGTAATAAAATAGCACTTATTACAGGTATTACAGGACAAGATGGCGCTTACTTAGCTCAATTTCTATTAGAAAAAGGGTATGAAGTTCATGGTATTAAGCGACGTTCATCTTCATTTAATACTAATCGTATCGATCATCTGTACCAAGCACCTGATGAAATTAACAAACGATTTTTTCTTCACTATGGTGATTTAACCGACTCAATGAATCTGATTCGTATAATTCAAAAAATTCAACCCGATGAAATTTATAACCTTGGAGCACAATCTCATGTAGCAGTTTCTTTTGAAACTCCTGAATATACATCTGAAACAAATGCCCTAGGAGCATTAAGAATTCTTGATGCAATACGAACCTTGGGGCTTGAAAAGAAGACACGATATTATCAAGCATCAACTTCAGAATTATATGGTAAAGTCCAAGAAGTACCACAAAATGAGAACACACCTTTTTATCCAAGATCACCATATGCAGCCGCAAAACTTTATGCATACTGGATTACTGTGAACTACAGGGAGGCTTATGGTATATACGCCTGCAATGGTATTCTTTTCAATCATGAATCTCCAATTCGAGGTGAGACGTTTGTTACCCGCAAAATAACAAGAGCATTGGCTAGGATTTCAGAAGGCTTGCAGGATACACTTCAATTAGGAAACTTGAATGCTAAGCGTGATTGGGGGCATGCTAGAGATTATGTTGAGATGCAATGGTTGATGCTTCAACAAGATAAGCCTGAGGATTTTTGTATTGCCGCTGGCATACAACACTCTGTAAGAGATTTCGTGAACGTCGCATGGGCTTATTTAGGAAACACGATACGTTGGGAGGGAGAGGGACATGATGAAAAAGGTTTTGACTCTGAGTCAGGCAATTTAGTTGTTTCTGTTAATAAGCGATATTTCAGACCGACTGAAGTAGATAGCCTGCTAGGTGACTTTACTAAAGCAAAAGAAAAGTTAGGCTGGAGGCCAAAGATAATTTTTAAAGATATGGTTCATGAGATGATGGAAAATGATATAAAAATTGCTAAGCGTGACGCATTAGTTAAGAAGCATGGATTTAAAACCCCAGACTTTAATGAGTAGCTAACTGATAATGAATCTTGATGATAAAATTTACGTTGCGGGACACACTGGATTAGTTGGCTCTGCAATAATAAGACAATTAGAATCACTTGGTTACAACAAGCTGATAATTCGTAAGCATCAAGACTTAGACCTTACCAATCAAGCTGAAGTAAAAAAATTTTTTATTAATGAAAAGCCTGATGTAGTTATATTAGCGGCTGCTACAGTTGGGGGTATTTTTGCTAATAATACATACCCTGCTGATTTTATCTATAATAATCTAATGATTGAGGCTAATGTAATAAATGCTTCATATGAAAATGATGTTAAACAATTACTTTTTTTAGGCAGCACCTGTATATATCCAAAATTAGCTGACCAACCAATGAGAGAAGATTCACTACTTACAGGCGCTCTTGAGCCAACTAATGAGCCATATGCCTTAGCTAAAATCGCTGGTATTAAATTGTGTGAATCCTACAACAGGCAATACGGTACGGATTATCGTTCTGTGATGCCGACCAACTTATATGGGATAAATGATAATTTTCATGCTGAAAATTCTCACGTTATCCCATCTCTAATGCGTCGTTTTCATAATGCTAAAATTAACAATCTATCAGAAGTTATTGTTTGGGGAACAGGAAGTGCAATGAGAGACTTTTTATACGTTGATGACATGGCTCATGCATGCATATTCATACTAGAGCTCGATAAATCAATATATGATTTAAATACTAAACCAATGACATCCCATATTAACATTGGCACAGGGAATGATATCAGTATAAAAGAGATGGCTGAGACAATGAGGAGTGTTATAGGTTTTGATGGCAAAATATCGTTTGATTCATCTAAACCGGATGGCTCGCTTAGAAAATTAACTGATGTCTCTTGTTTGATGAATATGGGCTGGAAATATAATGTTGACATAAAAGATGGCTTAGAGATGACTTATAAGTGGTATATGAAGAAATAAAATGAATATTCGACATATAATTTATTCATTTAATAGACTTCAATTAAGTCAGATAAGGGAAGAAAAGCAAAATGCTTAAACTTATTAAGCAATTATTTGCATTATTAACACAAAAACAGCGAAAGCGTTTTTTTGTATTACAAATTTTAGTAGTCTTATCGGCGTTTGTAGAAATAATTGGCGTCGTGTCAATCATACCATTTATGGCATTAGTTGGTGATATGAATCAGTTATCACAAGATACGATTTTTGCTCAACTCTATCAAATGAGCGGTATAACTTCTGAGTTACATTTTGTATTTCTTCTTGGACTAGCAGTATTATTAATGTTATTAACATCAGCTTTAATTAGCATGTTCACTACTTGGAAAGCATGTATGTTTGGTTGTGAAATAGGTTCAGAAATATCTTCGAGGTTATATCTACATTATCTAAAACAAGAATGGCTATTTCATACGCTCAACAGCACAGCAAACCTAACTAAGCTATTACATACAGAAACATCCAGAGTTTCTGGTGGAATATTAATGCCTCTTATGCAAATGAACGCAAGAATACTATTTTCAGTATTGTTGAGTGTGAGTATATTCATTTATGATCCAAAAGTTGGTGTTGTAGGATTCTTTATTTTTGCTATGGCATACTTTATTCTCTATAAAGTTGTTAGAGTTCGTTTACAACGCAATGGAAAGACCTTGTCTCAGGAATCCGGAGAACGTTTTCGTTTAATAAATGAAGGTTTCGGTGGTATTAAAGATATATTACTTCTTGGAAGAGAACATTATTTTGTTAATCATTATAAATTAACTAATCAAAAACTCGCATATAGTTTAGGAACAAACCAAGCCCTATCATTGGTACCTCGTTATTTTATAGAACTAATAGCCTTCAGCTCATTAATTACACTTACGCTTTATTTATTAGTTAGCCATAATGGTAATTTAGGCATTATTCTTCCAATCATATCTGTATATGTTCTTGCAACTTTTAGATTACTTCCTGCATTTCAACAAATATATGTTAGTGTCTCGGCAATAAAGGGTAACATGGCGTCATTTGAGTCAATTAAACAAGACTTACTTAAGTCATCTAAAATACAAATAGCATCAAATAAATTGCATCCTCATTTCAACCCAATGAAGACAATATCATTAGAAAATGTATCTTTTACTTACCCTGGAAAGGAAGCACCAACACTAAATCAAATAAATATATCAATTTCAGCGAATAGTGCTGTTGGTATTGTTGGAGAGTCCGGTTCAGGTAAATCTACACTGATAAATATTTTACTTGGTCTAATAGAACCTCAAGAAGGCTCGCTAAAGATAGATAAAACAGACATCAATAATATTAATAGGCGTTCCTGGCAAAATACTATTGGTTTTGTAGCGCAAAATATATTTTTATCAGAAGGAACAATTGCCGAAAATGTTGCATTTGGTATCCCGCGTGATCAAATAAATCTAGAACAAGTGCAAACAGCACTTGAGCTTGCACATTTATCAGAGTTAATAAAGAGTCTTGAAAAAGGAGTACATACAAAAGTAGGTGAAAGAGGAGTCCAGCTCTCAGGAGGACAGCGACAACGTATAGGTATTGCTAGAGCTTTATATCATGAGGCTGAAGTACTTGTATTTGATGAAGCAACAAGTTCTCTTGATGGTATTACTGAAAAAATGATCATTGAAGCTATTCATGAATTCAGCGGTCAGAAAACCATTATTATGGTTGCTCATAGGCTGAAAACTGTAAAAAAATGCGATCTAATATTTTTTATTGATAAAGGGAAATTAATTGATCAAGGCACTTTTGAAGAATTAGTAGACAGAAATGAACACTTTAAAAATTTAACGACACACGCATAAAATATAGTAGAGTAGAATGATTTCTAACAAAATGTTAAATTTAACCAATTAATTAAAATAATTGACCGGAAAAAGTGAAACCAAAAGTTTTTATATTAGATGTTGATGGCGTAATGACTACAGGCCAATTTTTATACACTAAGGATGGTAAACAAATGAAGATATTTGGCCCAGACGATAATGATGCATTAGGTTTGCTCAAGCCATATATTGGAATTAGATTTGTAACAGCCGATAAAAAAGGTTTTCCTATTAGCAATAAGCGGATCAAAGAAGATATGAAGTTTGAGTTAGACCTAGTTAGTACATTCAAACGAATAGAATGGATTAAAGAACGCTATGATCCAAAACAAGTAATTTACATGGGAGATGGTATATTCGACCACATTGTTATGAAAGAGGTCGGTTACTCAATTGCTCCAGGTAATGCAGATAAAGTAGCTAAAAAATCAGCAAATTTTATTACAGAACGCTTTGGCGGTGATAGGGCTGTTGCTGAGGCATGTCTTCATATAATGAAAAACTTTTTCAAAATTAAATAACTATTTTTGATGAATTTTTTTTATTATAAGCTGAAAGCATTATTTTAATTGGAGCTTCAAGTCCTGTATAAATCTTATATTGTTCAGCAGCTTGATAGAAAGTCATTACTATTCCTGAAACATTTAAAATATTCAATTTCTTCGCCTCTTTTATAATTGCAGTATCTTTATGCGATACAATTACATCCATAATCTTGTTAAAATTTCTGACAGAATTTATATTTATTGGCGCAGCTTTATTATTTAACATTCCTATAGAAGTTGCATTGATAAGAACATCACTTTTAATATCATGCCTATTGTTCCAATTTTCAACATTACACTTAAATAACTTTCCAAGTTTAATAGACTTCCTACTATTCCGGTTAGATATAGTCAGCTTCCTAATCTTCATTTTTTTTAATGCTACTATTATTGCCCTCGATACGCCTCCTGCTCCTAGTATTAAGACACTATCAGTAGATTTTAATTTCAGATAACTGAGCGCTTTTGATGCACCAAAAACATCTGTATTAAACCCAGTTAACTTTTTATTTGAATTAAGTATCGTATTTACAGCGCCCACCTGCTTTGCTAAAGGGTCTATTTTATTTAGGTATTTAATAATCCTCTCTTTGAATGGCATTGAGACGCTACAACCTTTTACATTTAACTCTCGTATAGAGTTTACAGTGCTCCTTAAGTCTTTAGTTTTTATTGCTTTGTATAAAAAGTTTATATTATGAAATTTATATGAGCTGTTATGAACCGTTTCACCAAATGTCCCAGGCGATGACGAAATAGATATACATACTTCAGGCTTTTCTTTGTTTATCAATTTTTTATAATTTCTTAATTCTGTCTATGACAAACTTAGTTATGCTCATTGGATCAAGTGAGTACCTTTCTTCTAGCTCACTAGGTTTACCACTTCCAACAAAACTATCTAGTCCTTTAATGAACAAAGGGACTGATATATCCATTGAACTTAAAGATTCTGCTATAAGACTACCAAGGCCGCCTTGTATCATATGATCTTCAACGGTAAAAATAGACTTTCTTCCAGTCAACATTTTCTTAAGGGAATTAAGATTTAAAGGTTTTATAGACGGAATATCTATGACTCCAATATTAATATTATGACTTTTAAATATAGCCTCTGAAGCCGATATGCAGTTATGCAGCATTGGGCCCGATGATATTAATATATTATCTGATAATTCACCATATAAATAAGGCTCTCCCTCAACAAAACTCAACTGTTCAGAATAAATTTCTGGGACCTCATTTCGCGCTACCCTAATATAAGATGGTGAATCTGTGCCAATGCAATGTTCTAATATTTTCTTTGTTAGTATGGGGGTAGAGGGCTGAAAAACCTTCATTCTTGGCATAGACCGCATTACTGATATATCCTGTATTCCAGATTGTGTAGCGCCATCTGGACCAATCAATCCACCATGTGTTCCCACTAATACGACCGGAGCATTGTTGTATGCAATTGAAGTCCTTATCTCTACATTTTTACCAGTTAAAAAAGCACCAAATGAACTTAAAACTGCTTTATATCCAGACATACTTAAACCAGCAGCGACGCCAATTGCATTGGCCTCTGCTATTCCTACTTCAAATGAACGCTCTGGAAACCTTTGAAAAAAATAATCTGATTTAGTAGCTACTTTTAAATCACAGCTTACAAGTACAATGTTATTATCACTTTCACCTAGGTCAAGTAAAGTTTTACCAAAAGATTCTCTAATTGAAATCATCTATTTTCTCCTGGCATTGTTTTTTAGCACTAATATAGTCATCCTCTGTAAGTACTTTTGAGTGCCACGAATTATTATTTTCCATGAAATCTACTCCTTTACCTTTAATGGTATGCGCATCAATCAGAGTAGGAGATTCATTTTTTTTAAATATCTCGATAGCGTCATGTATATCGTCTAACGAATGCCCATCGACGCTAATATATTCCCAACCAAAAGATTTAATTTTCATCTCTAAAGGTATATCTCCTAGCGTTTCATTGACAGATGTTTCATTTTGAAATTTATTGTTATCTACTATCACGCATAGATTCTTAATTTTTTTTACTCCTGCAAAAAGTATAGACTCCCATATTTGGCCTTCTTGCATTTCACCATCTCCAACAATACAATAAGAGCATCCATTGTTCTGTTGCATTGTTTGTGCTAGAGCATAACCAATAGAAATTGAAATACCCTGACCTAAAGCGCCAGACCCTGAATCTAAGTATTCAAGTGCAATTTTATCAGGATGACCTTGAAGTCTGCTATCAATTTGTCTTAAAGAATTTAATTCATTTTTTTTAATCCAACCTAACTCTGAAAATACACTGTATAGTATGGGAACTCCGTGCCCTTTTGATAAAACAAATTTATCTCTTGATTTATCATTTCTATCTATGTTCATTGATTGAAAGAATAAGCACGTAAGTATTTCCGCCATGGAGAGACACGGACCGACATGTCCTGACCCAGCCTTATACAAAGATTCAAAAGTTAGAATTCTAAGTTTCCAAGGAAGCTTTTTTAATTGAACATTTATCTTTGATGGTTTCATATTTTCAGTCAACCAATTACAAACCCTATAAACTCTCTACATATTTTTTTAATAAGCCGACAACAATATGCGATACTGAATTTTGGAAGTCTTCTATGTGAAAATTATTATCGTTTTTGCCTGTTTGTCCCGGAAAATTGGATGATCCATTAACAATAATAGGTATATCAACTATTTTTGCAGCCAAGCCACCACCTCTACCTGAAACCGTACAAGTTTTCATTCCATTGCTTTTAGCATATTCAATTGCATCTATCGCATTCTTAGAATTTCCTGATCCTGATAAACAAATTAATAAGCTAGAGTTATTTATTTCACCAAATCTAGAAAAGTTTTTCATTTGTTCTGAAAATACATGATCAAAACCAACATCATTAGAAATACCAGTTAATAATCCCGATGATTCTGTTAAAGAGATAACTTTTAATCTTCTTATGTCAGTTGTTATACTTTTGTCTTCAGCAACAAATGGGTGAGTTCTTAAGTCAACTGCAAATCCCTCGGCGATTGATGCAGAGCCACCATTTCCAAGAATATAAACTACACCATCAGAATCATATGTATCTTTTACAGTTTCATAAAGAAGAGCAATATTGTCAACGGGAAAATCGAGAGCTATTTTTGATTTTTCTTCAAAATAAAGAGAAATTAATTTACTATTTTCGTCACCCACACCCATTACATGAATATTATCATGTTGAATCGGGTAATCAATTTATTTTTATTTAAAAGCTATATCTTTCCTTTACATTTATTTTAATAACTCACTTAAGGTTAACTTTCCATGAAAGAATAACAGATCGGAATATGGATGATGATGCAGGGGCGCTATATTGAGATATATTAATGCCGATATCAGTTTTACCTTTGGTAAATCATAATTATTTTCTTTTAAGAAGGCTTCAAAATAACTCAAGTACTTGATTAAATTCATTCTTTTTGAGAACTTGTATTGAGCAACGTCACCATCATAACTCACAAAATATTTTTCTTCTCTAATTTTTTTTTGAGTTATAATTAATGAGTGATATATTTTTCCAAAATCATAATATATGTCTCCATATTCTAAATTTCCTCCAAAGTCCTCTCTCCAATCAATCATAGTAAAATTATTATTACCTTTAACGATTACATTTTCTGGCTGAGGGTCGCCATGAAAGTAAGCAAACGTTCCGTTAGATAAATTATTCCAATCTATTTTATCCAATAAACGAAAAATCGAACTAACTTTAGTGTTATTAATCCAAGAAACAGTATCAGCATTTTTATTGTTTGTGATATATTCTTCAACTCTCTTATAAGTCTTATCTTTGTAGAAAGATAGAGAGCTTTGTATTAATTTAGGAATTTGTTTTTTGTTAGTAACTCTTTTCAACCAAATATTAATATGTAAAAATTTTAAAAAATTTAAGAAAATACTCTTATTATTAGTGTTAGAAAGTAGTTCGCCTTTTACATATTTATACCAAATAAAATGTTTTCCTGATCTATAAGTATCTGGAATAATATCATTGATATACTTTTTTCTTTGAAATCTCTTTTTAGCTTTTAATTCATCTAAGAAAAATTTAATAATCTTATTATCCTCTTTGTATAAAAACTCATTTGTTTTTAGTAAAAAACTATCTTTAAAAAACTTTTTAGCTGATGAATAACTCTCATCACTGCCTGTATCAATCCATTTAAAATCTAGTATTTCAATAGGATTATTCTTCTTTAAAATGGCATTAAACCCATTAGAAACTTGGCGTTCATTTTTATGTAGCGTCTCATTCTGACTTAATCCTTGCCAAAAAAGATTGTAGTCTGAAATTCCAGCTAATCCTATGAAAGCATTGAATATTCCTTTAGTGTTATTTTTGTACCCTTCACTGTTTTTATTAATATAATCAATACTCTTTTTTTCAAAAAATTTTGACATAAAATTATTATCAGATTCTATTATTAAATAATCTTTTGTTTTTTTTGTTGGAGATACTCCTATCCAATTCTTGGTTGGTAGAGGAGGTCTTTTAAAAACTATCGTATCGCAGGCCATAAATATAAATGGTTCTTGAAGATATTTTTTGGCTTTAAGCAGCGAATAGCCAGGACCGCTTCCTTTTCCTTTGAATTTTTTTACTTCTACATATTCAACATCCAAAGTTGGATATTTAACTTTCATGAAAGATATTATTTGATTTTTTTCATAACCAACAATAATTACAAAAGATGTTTTTTTTGGGAATAAATCAATTATTCTAGATAGTGTTGATTTATTATTTATAGGTATTAACGCTTTATGCAGGCCATTTCCTAAGGTCAGTCTGCTGCCTACGCCTGCAGCCTGAATGCAGACTTTATACTTCATTAGTTATGTTCAGCTTTAATAAAACCTGACACTCTATTGTTATCATCTTGAAGACGGACAACATCATCTAGTTGATTAGTTGAAGCTTCATAAGCCGTATAACTGTCTATCGAAAATACACGGTGAATTTCAAATGGTTTATTATCCCAAAAGTCACCAGGTGACATATTAACTATATAGCTATCGATATTCTTTATTGAATTAAAATGACTGAGAGCGTCTTTTTCAGACATGCCTTCTCTAAGCTTTATATCTTTTAAAACATTAGCTTTACCCTTAACAATAAGGTTTGTCTCAGATTTTTCCTCATGATATTGAAGACTACATTTATTACCTTCAATCATATATATTTTCTTTAGTACATGATGGTTCTTAAACCATGAGATCCAAATTTCATGGCCCCATGGTTTATTAACTTGTTTTGGATTTTGTATTATTTTGTAATTCTCAATAATTGCCTCTGATCTTTTACCATTTACATCTACAATCTCAATTATTGGATTTCCATCTTTTTTGGATTGCACAGTGACCGCATAACTTTTATTTGATGTGATAGAAAAATTTATATCTGGCATAATATTTATGCCTTCATTACCATTTAGTTTTATTGTCTTAGTTATAGAGTTGATTTCTAAGTTAATTTCCATTGTTCCAGAATGTAAGAAAATAGTTTTGAGAGTATCATCAGCAAGAAAACTAAAGTCTGAATCATTATCGTCAACTTGATGCATTGAATAATGAACGTTTGATGATAGGATTTTAGGCATAATGTATTATAGCTTTTCCAAAATAATATTACTAGCTGCTTCAGCTATACAAGAGAATTTAAAGGGAGATAAATTGTACTATCTTTCATATTTACTATTTTTACAATGATTTGGTAAAAGCATGCTTAATAATAAATTACATTTATGAATTAATGTGTTAAAAAAGTAATTGATATGAATATTAAAAAAATTCAAAGAAACAAGGATGTTATCAACGGATGTGAAGACTTAGAATACTTAGATAAATTTGATGACTATCCAGTATTCATGGGTTGTGTTAATCAGCCTTTTGAGGATGATATTTTAATAGATATGCAGTGGGCGATTTCTAAAAATTCTGGCATTATTCAATTAAGTTCTGTATTACCTTTGGACGTACTTTATTCCGAGGATCATGGTGCGGGAGTTGTCGGGACCATGTGGTTAAAGCACCACAAAGAATTCGCAAAATTTATCCAAAAACAATCACCACAATCAATACTTGAGATAGGGGGCTCTCACGGGATATTAAGCAGAGAATACAAAAAAATGAGTGATATAGATTGGACAATTTTAGAGCCGAATCCAGTTCCTGCTGAAGATGTAGATGCATTATTTATCAAGGGATTTTTTGATGATCAATTTACTTTTAATGGTGAGATTGATGCGATTGTCCACTCACACGTCTTCGAGCATGTATATTATCCCAATGAATTTATTACTCATATTTCTAATTACTTGGAAGAAGGTCAAAAACTAATTTTTAGTTTTCCAAACATGGAAGAAATGCTCAAAAGAAAATACACAAATTGTATAAATTTTGAACATACAGTTCTCCTAACAGAACCATATGTAGATTATCTTTTATCAAAACACGGCTTTAGAGAAGTTGATAAAGAATATTTTCAAGATGATCATAGTATATTCTATTCCTTTATTAAGGATTCTACTGTGGAAACTATTACACTCTCAGATGGTCTCTATGAGCATAACAAGAAAATGTATTTAGATTATGTAGACTATCATAAACAGCTTATTAATGATTTAAATACGAAGATTAAAAATACTAGTGATAATCAAAATATATACTTATTTGGTGCACATGTTTTTGCACAATCATTAATTGAATTTGGCCTGGATACTAGTAGAATTGTTTGCTTGCTAGATAATGATAAGAATAAACAGAGTAAAAGACTTTATGGGACTTCGATGTTAGTAGAATCACCTAAAATCTTAAAAGGAGTTAGTAATCCAATCGTCATATTAAAAGCAGGTGTCTATAATAGCGAGATAAGCTCTGATATCCTAGATAATATTAATTCTCATACTATATTTTGGGAATAATAATATTAACAAAAAAATTAAATATTCATTAGTCTTGCTATATTGAGTAATATGAACAAAAAGAGAAAGTGACAATGAGACGAATTATAAATTTTTTAAGACGCATTTTAAGCCACCTGATTAATTTAATTGAAGTTGTGTGCATAAAAATCTTTAATAGCCTCTTTGGAGTAAAGGGTATAAATCTAGGTTCTGGTCAGAATTGGTGGAAAATTGGTTGGGTTGGAATGGATCAATTAGATGGACAAATGCTAGATAAAAATAGTAAATTTCATTTTCCCGATAATTCTATCGATTATATATTTTCCGAGGCATTTTTTGAGCATATTAATGACGATGATGTTGATAATTTACTAAATGAATGCTCAAGAGTTTTAAAAAAAGGTGGAAAGATTCGTCTAATCACTCCTCACTTTGAAAAATTATTAAATAAATATAGACAGTGTGATGAAAAATTTTTCACAGAGGTTACTGGAGTGAAGGGTAGACCTGAGTGGGAAAAATTTGGAGTTAAAAGGTGTATAGAAAATTATTTAGGCCATTGGTTTGCAGCGTATGATAGTAAAGATGATATAAATGATGATGAATTTTACAGAGGTCCACCAATTGGTATTGAGGAAGATATTAAGAAAAAAGCAAATGAGTTGTCATTAAAGGAATTTAGTGAATGGATTGTATCAAAAATACCTAAAGAAAGGTTCAAAAAACCTCATGGGCACATTAACTGGTTTGATTATGATAAATTTAATGAAATCTTAAAAGATAAAGGCTTCAAAAATATAAAAGAATCGACATGTTGTAAATCAGAATACTCAGTTTTCCTAGGTAATAAGTTTGACAAAAAATTTAGAGCTGGCTCAAGTTTGTACATCGAAGCAGAAAAAATATAATAAAAATATGAAGATTGCGCTTTGTTTATTTGGTCATATTGGTGGTAAAAAGGAGAAAAATGGAACATTAGTTGGTGATGTCGACTTACCTAGATTATTTGAATCATATAAAAAGATGATTCTTGATGATTATGATGTGGATATATTTATTCATAGCTGGAGTATCGATTATCATGATGAAATAAAAACATTATATAAACCAACTGCTTCAATAATTGAAAAACAAAAAGATTTTTCTTTTGTAAAGCTGGAAGATTATTCTATGAAGCACTTTGATACTTATTCAAATTATTATATTACTTATCAGGGTAAAACTACAGAAGTCCTTAAAGATACTATGATTAGATCTAGCAGTAGGTGGTATTCTAATAGTAAGGTGTTACAAATTATGAGCGATTATTCTAAAGTAAACAATGTCATGTATGATTATGTGTTTCAAGGTAGATTAGATTTATTATTTTTTAAAAAAATTAACTTTCTAGAACTAGATAGTAAATACTTTTATAGTCCCATTCGAGAAAAGGAAAAAGGTAAAGCGCTCAATGAATATTTTCTTATATCAAATCAAAGAAATGCTGAAATTTTTAGTGAGATTTACAATTATAAAAATCATTATTCAATTCGTCCTCCAATCGCGGCAAAACAACATCTAGATAAAAATAATATTGAAACAAAAGAATGTAATTTTGGTTTAGCCAAAGACTTTAACACATTACGGAATCAAGAGGGAAAAGAACTTAATCAAAAATTATCTACACGGTTCATCAGAGTTATGAAAAATCCAAGTATTATAATATTTAAAATCTATAAAAGACTTAGAAAACTAATTTATAAAAGCGATGTATAAAAGAAATGTTTTTTGAAAAAAATTTAAATCAGTTTACCATTAATCATGACTTGCCTCTTGATGAGTTTTATCAAAAACTTGATAATAAACATCATAACTTTTTCTGCGTTTTAAATGAAAAAAATAAAATCGTAGGCGTTCTATCCCTTGGCGATCTAGCCAGGTCAAAACAAACTACTTGTAATGATAAATTACTTCATGTGTCTGATGTTATGAATGAAGATTTTTATGCTTTAAGATATGGATCGCCATTATCAACTCTAATTGATTGTCTTAAAAAACATCGTTTTGTTCCCATAGTCGATGAATTCAACAATATATTAATGCTAGCTAAAGGCGACCCAAGTAAACGCGAGTTTTATATAGCTAATCATTCCATACAGCATCAAGAAGACTATATATTAATAGCAGAAATTGGTAATAATCATAATGCTTCTATGAATCGGGCTTTTGAACTAATTCGGTCAGCTAAAGAAAATGGAGCTCATATAGCTAAATTTCAAATGCGAGATTTAACTTCACTTTATGGGAATATTGAATCCTCTGAGGATCTATCCACAGAATATGTAGTTAATCTACTTAAAAAAGTGTCCCTGTCTGACGAAGACATGTATAAATGCTTTGACTATTGTAAAACTATTGGTATAACACCGCTATGCACACCATTTGATCTCCCGAGCTTAGCCAAACTTGAGAAGTACGGTATGGAGGGGTATAAGGTAGCTTCAGCAGATTTAACTAACCATGAGTTACTTGAAGCCCTTATAGAAACTAAAAAACCTTTGATTCTATCAACAGGGATGTCAACAGATGAGGATATTGATCTTGCTATTTCTATACTTGATCGCAAATATGTTAACTATGTGATTTGTCATGCAAACTCAACATATCCAGCACCATATACAGATGTTCATTTAAATTATATAGATAATTTAAAGTCTCGAACCACATCTGTCATTGGCTACTCAGGTCACGAGAGAGGCTGGCATATTCCGCTTGCTGCATTTACTAAAGGTGCACAGGTGATTGAAAAACATTTTACAGTTGATAAATCTCTTGAGGGAAATGATCATAAAGTTAGTTTATTACCATCTGAATTTAATCAAATGAGTCGAGCAATTGCTGACTTATCTATAGCGCTTGGCGTAGGATATAAGAGAAAAATAACGCAGGGCGAGGCAACAAATAAAATAGCTTTAGCTAAATCTTTATTTAGCGCTAATGATATTAATAAAGGGTCTAGGGTTACTGAAAAAGATATCCTTATCCGTTCACCTGGAATTGGTTTGAGTCCCAGAATGAAAGAGGATTTGATTGGACGCATAGTCCATAGAGACATCAAAGCCAATGAAGCTTTTTATAAAAGTGATTTAGAAAAAGAAGTACCAAATCACATACTAAAAACACCTCAAAAATTTAAATGGTGCATCCCGGTTAGACATCGAGATGTATATAAACTCTTTGATGTGTTCCAACCACCAGCAATTGAATTTCATTTATCTTTTAGAGATTTACTGATAAATGATGAAGAAGTTATTACTAAAAATTTAGATTCAGAAGTAATTGTTCACTCACCGGAACAGTTTGATGGTGATTTTATTCTTGATCTTTTCTCTGATAATCAAAAGATTGTAGATAAGACTATAGAGTTACTTAATAATATTTTTAATAAAGCAAAAAAACTTGGAACATTAATCGGTTATAATGGAGACCCTAAAGTAATCGTCAATTGTGGAGGACACAGTTTAGATAAGTTTTTTTCAAAAAGTGAAACAGAAAGACGTATTGAAAACTTCGTTAAAAATGTAGAGAGAGTAAATACAAATGGATGTCGTTTTCTAGCACAAACCATGCCTCCATATCCATGGCATTTTGGTGGACAAGGATTTCATAATCAGTTTACCAGTGCAGAAAATATTAAAAAAATCTTAAAAAAAACAAAACGCGATATCGAATTATGCCTTGATATCTCACATTCATATATGTGGTGTAACTATTCTGGAGATGATCTATCAAAATTTATTAGTAAGATAGGTTCTCAAGTTTCTCATATTCACATTTCGGATGCTACAGGAGAGTCTGAAGAGGGTTTACAAGTTGGTGAGGGAAGTTTGAATTTTGAACAAATTTTAAAAGCAATGTCAGTTATTCCTAAAAATACAACATTGTTGCCGGAGATTTGGCAAGGCCATGATAACCTTGGAGAGGGTTTTAGGATAGCACTGGAGAGATTGAATAAATTTGGATACTAAGTCTTAACAGAGGCAAGATTTTTTTAAGCATCTAAACCAAGACTAATAGCACTAATGGTGAATAAATTTTGAAAAAAATAGTATTATAAGTAACATGATTACAGCAGTTATTCCTGCTCGTTCAGGATCAAAACGTTTACCAGGAAAGAATGTTAGGGAACTAGCAGGACGACCTTTAGTTTTCTATACCCTTGATTCTGTTTTAGATCATCCAGAGATTACAAAAATAATCTTTACTACAGATTCTGAAGAGTATATTAATTTAGTTAAAGACGAGTATGGTAGTGCTGTAAGCTATGAATATCGTCCATCAGAATATGCAGGTGATCATGTTAAGGTTTATGATGAATTAAAAAGACTTGTTACAACAGGCATCATTCAAACAGAATGGTATATGTTGTGTCTACCTACATGTCCATTGCGTAACCAAAAAGTTGTTCGTGGCCTTTTAGATCAATGGAGAAACAGTCCAAGGCCATTATTTTCCGCAGTTAATTATGATTTTCCCATTCAGTTTGCATTCACTTTATCAAATAACAATCTAAGATGGGAACCTGTTACCAAAGACTCACCAATGTTAACCGGTAATACTCGTTCCCAAGATATTCCAACAACTTATCGGCCAAATGGCGCAATCTACCTTCAACATGTTCATAATATTCAAAATCAAACATTATACGTTGATTCAGATGTCTATTTAATGAACAGTGATGAATCAATTGATGTTGATACGGAACTTGATTTTTTAGTTTGTGAGCATGTTTTGAAAAGGAAGAAAAAATAAAATGACACAAAAAGAATATCCAGGATTAACTGTCAGTATACCTCTATTTTTCAATAAAGACGAATCAATTGATTATCAAACTTTGAATAGATATATAGAAGACCTAGGAACACAGAAACATATTTCTGCAGTATATAGTATGGCTTATAACACTCGATATAGAATGTTAAGTGATGAGGAAGTATATAGTTTAAATATAAAAATATTAGAATTAACAAAAAAGCATGGTATTGAATGTTATGTAGGCCACCCTTACATATTTGATAGAGGTAGGCTTGAAAATTATTTAAAAGAAATTGCCAGATTTAATCCGGCTGGCATTTCTATGCTTTACCCTGAGAGATACTACGATATTGATGAGCCTGTAATTGAGTTTTTAGAAATGCCAGCCAAGTTTGGAATGAAAGTAGTTTTACATGAAATGAAGCTTATATCTGGTTTTAATGGAGATTTGATTAACTGGCCAGAGAAACTATTGCGAAAAGCCATTAAGTTAGATTCCGTTATTGGCGTAAAGGAAGATTCTAAAGATGATGATATTACTCTCATTGTTTTAGACGAATGTAAAAATAATAATGTAAAGTGTATATTGGCCGGTGGCGGTAAACTTAGAGCTTTAAAGTTTATTAGCAAAGGATTAAATACTTGGCTGAATGGCACCACAATGTTCTTTCCTGAAGCTATTGATGTAATATATCCAGCAGTGATGAATAGAGATATGGAAACAGTTAATTATTATAACGAAAATATCGAAAAGCCATTTTTTCAAAAGATAGTTAATAAATGCGGATGGCATTTAGCACACAAAGCAGCTTTAGAATTTTTTGGTTATGGTCAACGTTACGAAAGGTTTCCTCATGCAATTTTGCCGGATAAGGATTTTCTTCAGCTAAGAAGTATTCTTTCTGATATAAAAAATTCTCTTGAAAAGCTAGTTTAGGTCATAATGAAAACAGCTGATGCATTTAAACATATTTTGAAAATAGAGAATTCAATTAATTCAAATGCATTTGTTTGGAATAATTTAGATACTTGGCCACTGGTTAGAAAAATAATTTGGTTCAAATTAATATCTATAAGTCCAGTCTTTAAAGATAAAAAAGAAAAAGAATTCCAAAAGATATTCGATATGAAAAAATCATTTTTATTTTCTTTATTTAGAAAAACTAAAATTAATCAAGACAGCGAAAGAATTTTTTTTTCACGCCCCGAGTACTTGCAAGAAATAGAAGCTAACAAACTTATTGATAGGATAGTAGATCCTATAATTCAGTTATGTGAAACAAGGAAAATATCTAAATACTATTTTCGAAAATTATCTAAAGAAAAAAAAATGTTCAAAGAACACTATGAAATGTTAAATAAACCATCACTCACATATATCAGTATTAAAAAAAATCAAATTGATACTCTCAAAAAAATTGCTGAAAGACTAAAAATTGATAATCTCGAGCTACAGAATGAATACAGACATGAGCTTAATTCTTTTTCAGATTGGTTTAAGTCTGCGAAGAAATTACTATTGAAACATAAAAATCTTAAAGAGATATATTTAACATGTTGGTATACGACTGAAACGATGGGAATATGTGCAGCAGCAAGCCAACTCGGTATAAAGACAATAGACATCCAACATGGGAAACAAGGGCAGTATCAAGCTATGTACAGTGGCTGGTCAAAAATTCCACAAAAAGGTTATGATTTAATGCCTGATAGATTTTGGTGCTGGGGTAAATCTAGTTGTGATCATATTCTTTCACACTCTCCAAATCGCAAACGCCACATTCCTTTTGTAGGAGGTTTTCCATGGATAGAATATTATAAAAAAAATATCATGAGTAGATACCCTAAAGGTTCTAGCAATATAAGAGTATTAGTTACTTTGCAATCTCCACAAGGTGATAATCATGAGAGAATACCTGATTTTATACTAAGATTCCTAACTTTAGAGCAAATTAAGAATGCCCACTTCATTTTTAGATTACATCCTAATGATACCCATGGTCTAGATTATTGCTCAGAAAGATTGAAATTGATTCCTAGTAATATTTATACAATAGATTTTGGGAACACAAACTTATATGATCTTTTTAATGAAGTCACTCATCATATTACAGCATACAGCTCATGTTGTTATGAAGCATCTCATTTCGGTTTATCAACATTACTTTACGGGAGTGAGTCAAAAGAGATATATGAACATGAAATAAAGGAAAAGATTTTTTCATGGACAGATTCTAGTACTTCTGATCTTATAGGTTGGCTCACTTCTAAGCCTTCTAATAGGTCAAAGATGCTAAATCCATACATTGAAGATATAAAAGTTAAGATGAGACGATTTTAATTTGATAGATAAAATTAACTCTCTAAAAGTTCTAATATATAAAGAGAATTAAGTGTATTTTAATATAGTTATTAAGGAAAGTACGTGATAAATTATTTTATAGTCTACAATTTAATCAAGTGAATAGAGTAACTACATTAGCGCCAATAATATTATTTGTTTACAATCGATTAGATCATACACAAAAAACAGTACAGGCACTCCTTGATAACCAACTTGCTGATAAAAGCACAATCTTTATTTTTTCAGATGATGCTAAGGACAACAAAGAAAGGTATAAGGTGAATCAGGTTAGAGAGTATATAAAAACTATAGATGGCTTTAAAAAAATCAATATTATCAATAGAGATAAGAATTATGGCTTAGCAGATTCAATAATTGATGGCGTGACTAAAATTATTAGTGAGTTTGATAAAGTAATAGTTTTAGAGGATGACTTAGTATCTAGTCCTTTTTTCCTAAAATATATGAATGAAGCATTAGATCATTTTAAGGACATAAAAGATGTTTATCACATCAGCGGTTGGAATTATCCCTTTTATAATGACCAACTTGGTGATGTTTTTTTATGGAGGCTAATGAATTGTTGGGGATGGGCGACTTGGGCAGATAGATGGTCCCTGTATAAAAAAAATACAGAAGAAATTATAAGTGAGTTTACATCCAACGATATAAAGAGATTTAATATTGATGGTGCTGAGGATTTTTGGGGTCAGATCTTAGCTAATAAGGATGGCAAAATTAATACTTGGGCTATTTTTTGGTATGCCACAATTTATAAAAACGGAGGATTATGCGTAAATCCATCCAAATCTTTTATTACAAATATAGGACATGACCAAAGCGGCACTCACTGCACAAGAACTACTGAATATCTTAGTGAATTATGCATGAATAAAAATTTAGACTTTGACATCGACATTAGTGAGAGTGTCGCGGCAATTGAAGAGGTAAAGAATTTTTATAAAAACAATAAAAAAAATATTTTTCAAAGAATTATTAATAAGTTTAAATTAGATTAATCCTAGATATTATGTTGCCCAAAATTAAACAATATCTCATATTAGAAATAAGCTCAAACAAGAGGAATATAAATGAACATAGATTTAAGTAATATAAAATTGACTAAAAATGAAAGGGAGGAAATATCTAAACTTCTAGATAACAAAAAAGAGGGTTTGAGTGACCTTGAGCAAACATGGCATTTCATGGATTTAGTTTGGGATAATTATGATTGCAATAGTCACGACATGGATTCAGAAAAATTCAAAAAATTCTACTCTCACCCAGTCTGGCTACTGAATGGTCTTTTTATTGAGCAGCATGATTTATCTATGAGCCATAGACATGCTATAAGCGATTGGATTATAAATAAAGCATTCACATCAGTCGTTGACTATGGAGGTGGTTTTGGCACACTAGCAAGACTTATCGCTGAGAAAGATAGAAATATCAATGTATATATATTAGAACCGTATCCAAGTGATTTTGGATTAAAAAGAGTAAGGGAGTTTCAGAACATAAACTTTATTAAGGAATTAGATAAAAAATATGATTGTCTGGTTGCTACTGATACACTTGAACATGTCTTTGACCCTCTTGATACTTTTTCCGACATGGTCAAAAGCGTGAATAAAAATGGATATTTAGTAATAGCCAACTGTTTTGAGCCTGTTATTAAGTGTCATTTACCTCAACATTTTCATTTCCGTCATTCTTTTAATATGTTTGCAGAAATGATGGGACTTAAGGTTGTCACAAAATTAGATAATACTCATGCAACTATTTTTAAAAAACTGAGTGAACCTTCATTTAATTGGACAAAAATACGTTTTTACGAAAAGGTATCTAAAATATTATTTCCTGTCATCGAAATTGTAAAATTTATTTTTCGACCTATAAAGAAATTGCTTACTAAATGAAAGTTGTCATAGTAAATACACTAGATATCGGTGGTGGAGCAGCAAGGGCGGCATATAGACACCATAAAGGACTTTTGAATTGCGGAGTCGATAGTGAGATGCTTGTACAAGAAAAAAATAGTGATGACTCCACAGTTATATCTTTGAGTAGTAAATTTCAAAATATAACAACAAAGATTCGGACTAGAATCAATAGATTGCCAGTAAATTTATATAAACATCGTTCCAAAACACTTTTCAGTTCTTCCTTATTGGGCCTAAGAGGTGTAGTAAAAAAAATTAATTCACGCAATCCTGATATTGTTCATTTACATTGGGTAACTGGCGGTATGATGACCATTGAGGACTTAGAAAAAATAAAAGCGCCTATCGTATGGAGCCTCCATGATATGTGGCCATTCACAGGAGGTTGTCATTATAATGAAGATTGTCTTGGTTATGAGAACAAATGTGGTAATTGTAAAGTTTTGGGTAGTAAAAAGCAGAATGATATAAGCTCAAAAATTCTCATACAAAAAAGAGAGGTATATGATAATAAAAAAAATATGACTATCGTAGGTCTTAGCAATTGGATTCATCAATGTTCAAAGTCTAGCACTCTTTTTAAATATCAAAAACATATAAATCTTCCTAATTCCATAGACACAACAACATTCAAACCATTTGACAAATCTAAAGCCAGAGACATTTTCAAATTACCAAAAAATAAAAAACTCATACTTTTTGGTGCCGTGGGAGCAACAAATGATCCACGTAAGGGTTTTAAAGAACTATGTGAATCTTTACCATATCTATCACCTCAGGATAAAGAATTAGTCATATTTGGTAATGATAAAATACAAATAAATTCATTTGGCCTTAAAACGCATTATTTAGGTAGTATAAGTAATGATAGTAGCTTAATTAAACTTTTCAGTGCTGCAGATTTACTAATAGTCCCAAGTTTGCAAGAAAATTTATCAAATATTATTATGGAAAGTCTCTCATGCGCCACACCTGTAGTATGTTTTGATATAGGAGGTAATAAGGATTTGGTAAGACATAAAATTAATGGTTATTTAGTCAAGCCGTTTGATGCAAGTGAATTAGGTCATGGTATTGAGTGGATTTTAGATTCATCATCATATGATGAGATCTGCAATAATGCTAGACAAAATATCATTCAACAATTTGATAGCAATATAGTTTCTGAGAAGTATATTAAACTTTACAAAAATATTTTAATAGAGCATAAAAGAACTTAGCAGATAAATAATTTTAAAAACTTGATTCTTTAATATTTTTATATTTACGTTCCCATTTGATAGCACTTTCAATTATTTTATTGATACTATTGTGTTTAGGTCGCCATTGAATTAGTTTCTTAAGTTTGTTTGAATTTGAATACACTTGAGCAACATCACCCTTTCTTCTATCTTGGTACCGTACAGTTAGATTATTTTTTATTTTCTTAAATACGTCTACTATTTCAAGTACGGAGTATCCCTTCCCATAACCACAATTTAAAACAAATGATTTATTATGATTCTTTAAGTAATTGAGTCCTTTAATGTGTATATTTGATAAGTCATTTACATGTATATAATCTCTCACGCACGTACCGTCTTTTGTAGGATAATCACATCCAAAAATATCAATAATTGCCTTTTTATTTAATGATTGAACAGCAATATTTTTAATTAGATGTCCATGTGATTTTTCTATTTCTCCTATTTTCCCAGTGTCACTTGCGCCGGCAACATTAAAGTATCTAAGTATTCCATACCTGTATCCATATTCTTTCGAGTATTTTTTTATTAACTCCTCACATTTAAGCTTTGTGTATGCATAGAAGTTTTGAGGATTAGGTTTCTTCCTCTCACTGACGCTGCCCTCTACATTTCCATAGATTGAACATGTTGATGAAAATATAAAATATTTAACTGTCGAATTTTTGGTAGCTAAAATTAGATTTTTAGTACCATAAATATTATTACTTCGATATTTTGGTTTATCATTTTCTGCTTCATTTATATTTGAATTTGCTGCGATGTGAAAGATAGTATCAATTTGATGATTTAGAATGATTTTATTTAACAATTTTTTATCTCTTATATCGCCTTTGATAAAAGTCGCTTGTTTATTTATTAAACATTTATATCCTGTGTCTAAATTATCGATAATAATAATATTATTTTTTTTACCTTTTGAGATTTTAACAAGCTCTTCAGTAATGTGACTGCCTATATATCCCGCTCCTCCAGTTATTAAAATATTCATTATTAAGTAGTTTGATTTTTATGTTTGATTGAAACCAGTATTAATAGACAACAATTAAAACTAGATAATATCAGATTAGTTACTTATATTCATATGAATTTCAATTTTTTAGATATATTATATTTGTTGCATCAATATTATTTATGTAATCTTGAGTTAAAGATAACTGATATTTCGAGGGTCTGACCAATTAATAATACAAACCAAAAAGAACTAGATGAGAAAGCTCCTTTAGTAACAATTATCACTGCAGTTTTAAATGGTGAGAAATACTTAGAGAAAACAATTAATAGCATCATTAGTCAATCTTATAAAAATATTGAATACATAATTATTGATGGCGGATCTACAGATAATACTTTAAATATAATAAAGTCCTATGAAAGAAAAATTCACTATTGGATTAGTGAAAAAGATCAGGGTATTAGCGATGCTTTTAATAAAGGCGTGAAGCAGGCAAATGGAGTATATATAAATTTTCAAGGTGACGGAGACGGGTTTATTGAACCAAATTCCTTGGAGAAGGTTTTTCAGGGCGTCAATCCAAACGAAGATATTTTTGTGAGTGCTAGAATCCATAGAGTTAACTTGGAGGGAAAAAATATATACACTTCAAAATACATAAAAAAATTTCATAAAAGTTCTCTACTTTTCAGGATGTCACTTCCACATCAAGGGCTATTTACACATAAAAACTATTTTGAAGAGTATGGTCTATTTGATACTGATTGTACTTTCTGTATGGATTATGACCATCTACTGAGATCTTATAGAAATTTTCCTAGAGTTATAACTAAAGATGTTGTTGTCGCAAGATGGAGAGAAGATGGTATTGGTAACGGTAAAAGCTTGGATATTTATAGAGATTATGACCTAGTGAAAAAAAAGCATAAAGTAGCAAATAAAATTGTACTGTTAATGATTAAATATTGGATTCTACTTAAGTACTATTCAAAGGTTATTCTCAACTTAAATTGATATGTACGATTACATAATAATTACGCATATCCCAAACTTCTATAAAGTGAATCTCTATAATGAGTTATCAAAAAAGTTTAAAATATTAGTAATCTTTACCGCAAAAAATACAAAAGAAAAAAGATCGGATGATTTTATCACTCTCGTTGATGCTAGATTTGATTATAAAGTACTCTTTGATGGTCAGTATGAGGAGAGAAATGTATTTAAGAACATAATTAGTATTAATAAAATATTTAAGAAGTTTAAATATAAAAGAATTCTAGTTAGTGGTTGGGATACTAAAGAGGATTGGTTTTCAGTGCTTTCGAATAGTAAAGGAAAAAATTGCCTAGCTCTTGAGTCCACGATCAATGATAGTACAGTTAGCGGTATCAAAGGTCTAATTAAGAGGATATTTCTTAGTCGCATCTCAGCGACTTTTGCTTCAGGATCTCTCCATAGGAGCTTATTGGAAAAATTGAACTATAAAGGCAAAGTAGTAATAACTAAAGGTGTTGGAATTATTAATAAACCGAAATTTAATTTTATAAAAAAAGATTATAAAAAAAGATTTTTGTTTATAGGAAGGCTATCAAAAGAAAAAAATATTGATATATTAATTAATCTATTCAACAATCTCAACGACTATAAACTAACAATAATAGGAACTGGGCCCTTAGGTCAAGAGCTTAGAAATAACGCACG
>Ga0181597_10001114_pt1 | contig 30396 bp, 29 predicted proteins | sample 041ome_5_FD_148647 | JGI IMG/M metagenome (GOLD analysis project Ga0181597, IMG submission 148647) | Coastal salt marsh microbial communities from the Groves Creek Marsh, Skidaway Island, Georgia - 041403US metaG (spades assembly) | ecosystem: Environmental > Aquatic > Marine > Intertidal zone...
AATAAGACTTTCTGAATCTGCAGATGATCAGGCTAGGGTAATGACTCCAAAAGAGGCTATTTCAAAAGGTGCAGACTATATTGTGATAGGAAGACCTATTACTAATGCACCAAACATTAGTGAAGCGCTTAAAGAAATTCATAATTCAATATCGTAGACATGAACATATTCAATAAAATTATAGATGAGACATCTCAATGCAAAGATGAGGTTTTTCAGCACGCATACACACACAATAATCTAGAATACAAATCATCATTAAGGGGATTTAATTACAAGCTTTTTTCTCTGTTTAAATCTCATTATGATGATCTAAAGGTTTTTCAATCAATTCAATCTTTATTCAAGGGTGAGATTGTTAATGCAACTGAAAATCAGTCAGCACTGCATCATGTTTATAGAGATATGTATGCTTCCTCTTCAAACAATTTTGCTTCTGCAGAATTAATAGAATCTTGTCGTTTAAATATTGATAAATGTATTGAACTTAAAGAGGACTTAATTAAAAAAGGTATTAAAAACATTGTTACTATTGGTATTGGTGGTTCTTTTGAAGGACCTAAATTGTTAATTGAAACACTAACAAGTAAGAATGATAGAAACTTTAAGCATATTTTCTTAACAGGACCAGATACAGTTGAATTTAATGAAATAGTTAAACCATTAAATCAAGAGGATACTTTTTTTATTGTTTCTTCTAAGTCATTCAGCACCGATGAAACTCTGCAAAGTATGGCTTTATCTAAAGCATGGTTGGAAGCCAAATGTAAATTTGAAGATCACTTTATAGCTATTACCTCACAGCCGGATAAAGCACAAAACTTTGGCTTTAAAGAAAACATAATTGAATTTCCAAATGAAATTGGAGGAAGATATTCAATGTGGTCTCCAATATCACTTCCGGCAATATTAGAACTTGGAGAAAATTTTAGAGATTTCTTGGTTGGAGGACATGAAGCAGACAATCTTCTGCTCAATGATAATGATTATAATGATTTTATAAATTTATTATCTTTTAGTGATATTTGGTATAACAATTTTGATAATAAGCACACTAGAGTTCTCCTCTTATATAGCTGGAAAATGAGATTTTTTTCTGATTATGCTCAGCAACTTGAAATGGAATCTATTGGAAAGCAAGCAAACCCTAATTCAATATTTAAAAATACTGGTCAGGTTATTTTTGGAGGTTTCGGTTCTACAGCCCAGCATAGTTATTTTCAATTACTACACCAAGGTACAGCTTCCGTGTGTGCAGATATTTTTACAATTGAATCAAATAAAGGCACAAATAAATTGTTATATGCTCAATCACAGGCACAAAAACATCTTTTATCAAATGGACCTAATGAAGAACTAGAATCATTTGAGCAAGTAAATGGAAATACTCCTACAAACTTATTCATACTCAAAGAATTAAATCCAAAAACTCTAGGGTTTTTAACTGCAACTTGGGAGCATAGAACCTATGTGACTGCAAAAATGCTCCAAATCAATCCTTTTGATCAATATGGTGTTAGTGCTGGAAAAATTTTTGCAAAAAAATATTTAGATGAGCATAGCGGTTGATCTTAAAAAGGTTCCATCAACACCTGGCGTATATAAATTTTTCAGTAAAACCGAAATCATTTATATTGGAAAAGCTAAAAATTTAAAAAAAAGAGTTTCAAGTTATTTTGGAAACTCCCATAAAGACAGAAAAACTTCACAAATAAGATTTTTAACAGACAAAATAGAAACCTTTACCACTAAAAATGAAGTCGAGGCGCTGCTTTTAGAACAAACATTAATTAAAGAAAACAAGCCTAAGTTTAATATCCTTCTTAGAGACGATAAAACATACCCTTATATATATTTTTCTCTAGATCATGATTATCCGGGTATTTATTTAAAAAGAACAAGAAAAGCAGTTAATTCAAATTATTATGGCCCTTTTGTTAGTTCTGGGGCTGTAAAAAAATCCATTAAGGAAATTCAAAAAATTTTTAAACTCAGAAATTGTAATGATTCTACTTTTTCAAATAGATCTAGACCTTGTATAGAATTCCAAATGAAGAGATGTTCTGCACCCTGTGTTGAAAACATAGGAAAAATTGATTATTTTGAAGATTTAGAATCTGCAAAATCATACCTATCTTCATCCGGCTCTCAAATTATTAGACGTTTAAAAGATGATATCCAAAAAGCATCTAATGATTTAGATTTTGAAAAAGCTGCTGATATAAGAGATAGATTAAAAAGAATTGAGCTCATTCGTGAAGAACAGTCCGTTGTTACTGTTGCAAGTGATATAGATATATTTTCTGTGCATTCAGATAATAACTATATAGGTATATCAATAATAGTTGTAAGAAAGGGAAAAATTAGAGGAACAAAAACCCATCTTGTAAAAAAAGCTTTCTATGAATCTATCGATTCTGTTTATCAAATGGCAATTTTTAACTTTTATGATTCACGGTTGGATATTCCTAAAAAAGTTTTATGCACTCATTTACTTGAAAGCAAAGAATTGATTTGCAAGGTACTAAAAAAGAAATTCAATGCAAATGTACAAATTACACATTGTCCAAGCAAATCTATTCGACCCATTTACAACCTATGCAAGCTTAATGCAAAACAAATAATTGAAAATCATTTAAGTAAGTTCGATAAATATAACTTTGCATTTGACGACCTAAAAAATTACATAGGACAAAAAAAGGACATAAAAAAAATTGAAGCATATGATGTTAGTCATATCTCAGGAAATCACGCTGTTGCATCATGTGTTGTTTATACAAATGAAGGGCCTAGCAAGAAAGAATATAGAACATTTAACATACCAAGTGAGTTATCCGGAAACGATGTCGGCTCTTTGAAGCACGTAATTCAAAGAAGAGCAAAATATTACGACAATAAAGAAACAAAACCTGATTTAATTCTTATTGACGGGGGTAGTAATCAACTCAATTTTTCTCAGTCCGTAATTAATAATTCTGAACATAACGATATAAAAGTTATATCAATTGTAAAAGGTATAAATAGAATAAGAGCAACAGAAACAGTTTTATCTCAAGAAGGAATAATTGAATTCAATAAGGACTCCAAAGGTTATTTATTATTACAAGAAATAAGAGACGAATCTCACAGGTTTGCTATTAATGCGCAAAGAAAAAAGAAGAATGCAAAAAATAGAAAATCTAACTTGGACAATATTGAAGGAATTGGTGATGTTCTAAAGAAGAGATTATTGCTTAATTTTAAAAGTTTAAAAAATATCAAATCAGCAAAAATAGAAGATTTAATGACTGTAAAAGGGATTAATGCCAAAATAGCACAATTAATCAAAGAAAAACTTTAAATTGTGGCGAATTTTATAAATATATTAACATTTTCAAGAATTTTCATAGCAGCAATAATTTTTGTGCTTTTAATGTCACCTGATAGATACTTGTTGGCACTAGTGCTATTTTTTATAGCTGGAGTTACAGATTATTTTGATGGTTATTTAGCTCGAAAATATAATGCAGTATCTCAACTTGGTGAAATACTAGATCCAATTGCAGATAAAATACTTATTCTTTTTGTATTATTTGGACTTGCAATAAATCTTTCAAGTTACTTGATTGGTTTCATTGGAGCAATAGTTATAACAAGAGAGATTTGGGTGGGTGCTCTTAGAGATCTAAATGCAAGGAATGGAAAAAGTGATGCCACTAAAGTTACATTTTTAGCAAAAATAAAAACTTCAGTTCAATTATTAACTCTTTCAATATATTTATTTGGATTGACCATAAACAATATGTTAGTAATTATCATAGCGGATATTCTCTTATTCATAACACTTTTTATTACTTTGTATACAGGTCTTATATATACAATAAATACCTTCAAATCAAAATGAAAATAGTTGTAGTTAGTGGTGGATTTGATCCAATTCATTCTGGCCATATTGAATATTTAAAATCTTCAAAAGAATTTGGAGACAAGTTAATAGTAGCTTTGAACAGTGACAAATGGCTTAAAAAAAAGAAAGGAAAATTTTTCATGCCTTTTGTAGAAAGATGCCTAATAGTTTCTTCAATAAGTTATGTAGATGAAGTCATAGACTTTGAAGATGACCATATGGGCTCTTCCATAAAAGCATTAGAGAATATTAAAAAGCAATATCCAGATGACGAAATTTATTTTGCAAACGGAGGTGATAGAAATAACACTAATATTCCTGAGATGTCAGTTGAGGGAATTAGATTTTTATTTTCCGTAGGTGGCGATGATAAAAAAAATTCTTCTTCATGGATTTTGAATAAATGGCGATATTATTTTGAAGAGAGAGATTGGGGTTCGTTTTTTATTTTATTTCAAACTAAGAATATTAAAGTAAAAGAATTAATAGTTGACCCTGGAAAAGAAATTAGTTTTCAAAGACATTTTAAAAGAAATGAAATTTGGCTAGTTAGTGAAGGTAAATGTTTCGTCTTGTCTGCCAAAAATAACAACACAAATGACATTCAAAAAATAAAATTAAATAAATATGATCATTATGTTGTACCTGCTCAAGAATGGCATCAGATTATAAATACATTTTCTGAACCAGTTCATCTAATCGAAATCCAATATGGAGAGGAGTGTATTGAAAAAGATATTGAACGAATCGAGAAATTTTAGTCAATTTATTGCTTTTAATAAGGAGCTTATTGTATACAATACATAATCTAATGGCTGGATGGCAGAGTGGTTATGCAGCGGCCTGCAAAGCCGTTTACGCCGGTTCGATTCCGGCTTCAGCCTCCATTAACTACATACTCAACTTGATATAACATTTTTACTTACTGTATTTTCTTTATTTCTTTTTTTTTAAAAAAAAGTATATATAATACCTATTCTCAAAAAGGATTATCTTATGAAAATATTAGTAATGGGCCTCCCAGGCTCTGGAAAAACTTATTTAACTCAACGATTGACGCCGTTGCTTCAGGCTGCTTGGTATAACGCTGACAAAGTTAGAGAAATGGCAAATGATTGGGATTTTTCAGATGAAGGAAGAGCAAGGCAATCAAATAGAATGCGAACTTTTGCCGACTTTGAAAAAAGTCATGGAAGATTTGTAATATGTGATTTTGTATGCCCAACAAAAGAAACCAGAAAAAATTTCGATGCAGATATAACAGTATGGATGGATACAATTAAAGAAGGCAGATTTCAAGATACTAATAAAATATTTGAGAATCCAGGAAATGTTGATTATCACTTAACCGAATGGAACGATAAAAATCATATTAATTTAGCAAATGATATTAAGGAGAAGTATGTTTAATTGGAAAAAACCAACAGTACAAATGTTAGGCAGATGGCAACCATGGCATGATGGGCATCAAGAACTTTTTAAAAGATGTGTTGCCAAGACTGGACAAGTCATAATACAGGTAAGAGATGTTCAGGGTGCATCTGGTGGAGATGGACAAGATGATAATCCATTCAACTGGGATGAAGTTTGTAAAAATATTGAAGAAGGCCTCACAAAAGATGGTTTTAAAAGGGGTATTGAATATGAAATCATGTTAGTTCCAAACATTGTAAACATAACATATGGAAGGGGGGTTGGATATACTTTTGAGGAAGAGGTCTTTGAAAAATCAATAACAGATATTAGTGCTACAAAAATAAGAGAGAAATTAAGAGAAGATGGGAAACTATAGATAATTATCTTCTATAATTTATTTTTTAAGATAAAATGTATAGAAGAATTATTTAACCTTTTTAATATATCTAGCTGTTTAGCCCGAGTGGTGGAATTGGTAGACACAAGGGACTTAAAATCCCTCGATAGAAATATCGTGCCGGTTCAAGTCCGGCCTCGGGTACCATTTATATGTAGCAAAACTCTTCATAATTTATATAAAGCATTTATTTTCATCATACCTTTTATTTTTTCTTTTATATAAAAGTTATAATTAGATTTAATTTATTTATAATTAAATAATTGATTTTTAAAAGTTATTAGATAAGCTAAACTTTACTAAACATATTATGAATAAAATAGTTAAAAGCAATGATAAGTTAGATGAAATCGACCTTAAAGAAGTTTTTAATTTACTCTACAAGGGTAAACTCACAATTCTAGCATTTACTTTAGTATTATTTTCTCTTAGTGCGTTTTATAGTCTTTTACTTCCAAATATCTATCAATCTAAAGCTTTAGTGGCTTCAGATCAACATTCACAAAACTTGAACGGGTCATTAAAGGGTTATAGTAACCTGGCCAGTATAGCTGGGATCAGCCTTCCCTCTCAAGGCGTAAATGACAATTCTTTAAAAGCATTAAAAAAGATAAGCACTTTAAGTTTTTTTAAAAATAGTATTTTACCTAATATACATCTGCCTGATTTAATGGCTATTGAAAGCTGGGATTATAAAACTAACACCATAATTTATGATAAAAGTATTTATGATCAAACCACCAATAAATGGGTAAGGAAAGCTTCTTTCACAAAAAGCCAAATTCCAAGTGATCAAGAAAGCTACGAGATTTTTATAAAAAATCATTTATATATTCATGAAGATCAAGATACAGGATTTGTATCAATATCAATAAAGCATATGTCACCATCAGTTGCAATGAAATGGGTTAAATTAATTATCAATCAAGTAAATGAGTTTTATAGAGAGAAAGATAAAACAGAGTCGCAAAAAGCAGTTACATATTTGAACAACCAATTAAAAATAACATCCATTAATGAGATCAAGGTTGCTATAGCAGAACTATTGCAACGAGAAACTCAAAAACTTTCACTTATTGAAGCTAATGAATTTTATGTTTTTGAATATATTGACCCTCCAGCAATTATGGAAAAAAGAGCAGAACCAAACCGAATTCTAATTATAGTCATTGGAATTATTTTAGGGGCGATTTTCGGAATTGTGTATGTTTTTATAAAGTCTCCAAAATATAAGAGTATTGATTTTTAATAAGTTATTTTTAAATGACCATTAAACATAAAACAACTAAAATTGAGGGATTAATTTTGATAGAGGGTAAAAGACGCGATGATCATCGCGGTTTTTTTTCAGAGACATACAATTACAGAGAGTATAAAAAAATAGGTATTGATATTGAATTTATACAAGACAACCATTCTAAGTCTTTTTTAGCTGGAACACTAAGAGGATTACACTTTCAGAATCCACCAAAAGCTCAAGCTAAGTTAATAAGATGCAGTGTTGGATCAATATATGATGTTGTTGTAGATATTCGTAAAGGTAGCCCAACATTTGGTCGATGGGAAGGTTTTAATTTAACTGCAAATAATGCTAATCAGTTATATATTCCAATTGGTTTTGCTCATGGATTTATGACCCTAGAAAGTAATAGTGAAATTTTATATAAATGCTCTAATTATTATTCGCCTGAAAATGAGGGCTCATTACTCTGGAATGATAAAGATATTAATATTAATTGGCCCTTAGAATATGAACCTATTTTAAGTGAGAAAGATGAAAATGCAGTTAGCTTTAGAAATCTTAATACATCTTTTATGTATAAGGATAATTTATGAAAATCCTTGTCACAGGAGGAGCTGGATTTATTGGGTCAGCTGTAATAAGAAATGCTATTAAAAAAGGCCACAGTGTAATTAATGTAGATTGTTTAAACTATGCTGCTTGCTTAAAAAATCTAGCAGAAGTTGAAGGGCATAGAAATTATTTTTTTGAAAAAGTTAACATACGAAACAAAAAAAAAGTATCATTAATATTTGAAAAATACAAACCTGATCGTGTAATGCATTTGGCAGCTGAGTCACATGTTGATAGATCAATTGACGGCCCAGAAGATTTTATTAAGACTAATATAATTGGAACCTATAACTTATTACAAGCTTCCTATGAACACTGGGTATCGATAAAGTCTAAAAATTTTTTATTTCATCATATAAGCACAGACGAAGTGTTTGGAAGTCTGCCAAATAAAAAATCGATAAAATTTAAAGAGGATACACCATATGACCCAAGAAGCCCCTATTCAGCATCTAAGGCGAGTTCAGATCATTTAGTTCGCGCATGGAATAAAACTTATGGGTTACCTTTTGTACTTACTAATTGTTCTAATAATTATGGACCATTTCATTTTCCTGAGAAATTAATACCGCTTGTAATTATTAATGCTTTATTAGGAAAAAATATCCCAATTTATGGAGATGGAAGCAATATTAGAGATTGGTTATATGTCGAAGATCATGCTAGTGCTTTATTAAAGGTTCTCTCAGAAGGTATAGTCGGTTCAAGTTACAATATTGGTGGCAACAATGAATGTACGAACTTAGATCTGGTCAATATGATTTGTAAAATTTTAGATAAAGTTCAACCAAAGATCTCAGGAAGCTATTCTGATTTAATTGAATTTGTAGAAGATCGTCCTGGACATGATATTAGATATTCAATAGATGCCACTAAAATTAAGAATGAACTTGGCTGGAGCCCCTCAGTAAATCTTGAAGAAGGATTAAAAAAAACAATTATGTGGTACATAGACAACAAGAGTTGGTGGAAGCCTCTCTTAAAGAGAAAAAGTGTCGGCACAAGATTGGGAAAAAAGATTTGATTTTAGTGTTCGGTGAAACAGGTCAAGTATCTCATGAGCTAAAAAATATTGATGGTGTGATTAACATTAACAGGGATATGGTAAATCTTGAAGACTCAAATGCATGCTCTGAAATCATCCGTAGCTATAAGCCTTATGCTGTAATTAATGCTGCAGCATATACAGCAGTTGATGATGCAGAAAAAAATAAAAACCTTGCAATTCAAATCAATTCAAATGCCCCGAAAGCAATGGCTAATGCCTGTTGTATTATTAATATACCTTTTATTCATATTTCTTCCGACTACGTGTTTGATGGAAGTGGACATAAACCATGGAAAGCTAATAGCCAAACATCTCCTTTAAATGTATATGGTTTAAGCAAGTTAATGGGAGAAAAAGCAATTATTGATTCGGGTGCTGTTTATGCGATTATAAGAACATCATGGGTTATTTCTTCTCATGGTAAAAATTTTATAAAAACTATGATGGGCTTATCAAAGACTCATAAAGAAATAAAAGTAATTAATGATCAAATTGGTGGACCAACTCCAGCAGTAGAATTAGCAAAAGTATGCACAAAAATTGCTAAGGAACTAATAATAGATCCATCCAAGAAAGGAATATACCACTATAGTGGTTTTCCTGAAGTAAGTTGGTATGAACTAGCAAAAGAAATTTTTAATGAAACAAAGAGCAAAATAACCATCAAGCCAGTGTCAACTCATGAATATAAAACGCCGGCAAATCGGCCATTAAACAGTCGATTAGATTGTAGTAAGATATATGAGGTCTTTGGTGTGATGCGCCCTGACTGGCATAAAGAATTGAAAAAAATAGTAAGTAATTATGAGAAAAATTATGAAAAAACGTAAGGGTATTATTCTTGCTGGAGGAACAGGTTCTCGCTTATACCCATTAACTATTGCAGTATCTAAGCAATTATTGCCTATCTTTGATAAACCCATGGTTTACTATCCTTTGTCCGTTCTTATGCATGCCGGTATTAGAGATATCCTATTGCTATCAACACCACAAGATATAGATCAGTACAAAAGATTACTTGGTGATGGAAATCAATGGGGTATTAATCTAAGTTATAAGGTTCAAGAAAACCCTGATGGATTGGCTCAGGCTTTTTTATTAGCTGAGGAATTTCTAGATGACTCTCCCTCTGCATTAATATTAGGAGATAATATTTTCTTTGGACATGACTTTTCTGAAATTCTGAAACAAGTTAATGACAAAAAAATAGGCGCCACTGTATTTGGTTGTCATGTAAATGACCCTGAAAGATACGGTGTAGTTGGTTTTAATAAAGATGGAGTAGTTACATCTATTATTGAAAAACCAAATAATCCTCAATCTAACTTTGCAGTAACAGGTCTTTATTTTGTAGATGAGTCTGCTCCAAGAAGAGCAAAAAAATTAAAACCATCTAATAGAGGAGAGCTAGAAATCACTTCATTGCTCCAGAGTTATTTAGATGAAAATCTTCTTGATGTTACAAAATTAGGCCATGGATTTGCATGGCTCGATACTGGTACTCACGAATCACTACTTGATGCTAGTAATTTTGTAAGAACACTTTCAAAAAGACAAGGTCTTCAGGTTGGTTCCCCAGATGAGGTAGCTTACATTAATGGATGGATAAATAAGGATCAACTCAAAAAAACTGCAAAAAAGTATAAAAAAAATCAATACGGTCAATTTTTAAATGAGCTATAATAAATAGCATCAATAAAAACACATATATATGAATTTAAAAAAAAAAAATATAGCAGTAATCGGTCTTGGTTATGTTGGCCTTCCTTTGGCATTACTTTCAGCTTTAAGAGGATTTAAGACGATTGGATATGATATTGACCAATCTAAAATTTCATCAATTAATAAAAACATAATCCCCATAAATGATTATCAAGTAAATCAAAATTTTAAAAAAGCACTTCAAACTAAAAATTTTATAGCTTCCTCAAATGAAGAAGATTTATCTGAGACTACAATTTTTATAATTTGCGTGCCGACTCCGATTAATGAATTACGCGAACCAGACTTAGAACCAATTCAGTCTGCCTTAAAAAATATTAGTAAATTTTTAAAATCTGGTGATTTGATATCCATTGAATCAACAGTATTTCCTGGAACATGTGAAGATGTTTTAGTTCCGATAATAGAAAATGAAACTAAACTTAAAGTTGGAAAAGATGTTTTTCTTGCTCATTGTCCCGAAAGAGTTAATCCTGGTGATGATTTTTGGAATACAGGAAATATTCCTCGAGTTGTAGGAGGAATCTCAAAAAAATGTGCTGAGAATGCTGCTGACTTTTATTCTAAACTACTTGATAGTAGAGTTTTTAAAATTGAAGAGATTCGTGGTTTGCTAAAGACAAAGTTTTCTGTAGATGTTGATAGAAATTTTCAAATTAAATCTATCATGCAAGGAGCTATTACAGTTATGAATTCAATTAGGGATGCAGAAGCTGTAAAGGCTATGGAAAATACTGTACGTGATGTAAATATTGCTTTGGTTAATGAGCTTGCAAAAATTAGTGATGTCCTTAACTTGGATGTGGTTGATATAATTGATGGAATGTCTACAAAACCTTTTGGTAAAGGACCTTTTTACCCTGGATCGGGTGTTGGTGGTCATTGTATAGCAGTAGATCCAGAATGGTTAAAATCTGCTTCCATAAATGCTGGTTATTTTCCTAAGTTAATACAACTAGCACGAGATACCAACAATAGTATGCCTCAATATACAATAGATATTCTTATGAAATGTTTTTCTGCAAAGAGTATTCCAACCTCAAAAGCAGTAGTTGCAATTCTTGGAGTAGCATACAAACCTAATGTTGATGATGCTAGAGAGTCGCCATTTTTTGATATTCAGGATGGTTTAAAAAAGGCTAAAATAAAAATTAATGTATATGATCCTATGTATACAAAGATAAATACACACACAAATATTTATGATGCTATAAAAGATGTTGATGCTGTTATTATAGTCACTGACCATTATGAGATAACTTCTGAAATTAAAAAAATTGATTTTAAAGAAACACGTGTTTCTATAATTATAGATGGAAGAAATTCATTAAGAAAAACCGATATTGATTCAAAAATTCTATACAAAGGAATTGGTAGATAAAATTTTGGCAGCCAATAAATATGTTCAAGCTAAATGAGAGGAGTGATTTACTTAACGTAGCTATTATTAAGGTAATAACTTTTTTCATCAATCCATTAATTGTAATTCTAATTGTACAACTTTATGGCAAAGAAAATTTTGGTATTTATACTTTATTAATTTCAACGACTTTATATTTAGTTACTCCTATAGCATATTCTATAAATCAGTTAGTTTTTAGAGAGAGGGTTTTAAATGACAGCTCAAGTATAATCAGGGATTCTTTAACAAAATTTATTTATATCGCATTAGGCACTATCTTATTAGCTTACTTCATAATAAGAAAAGCAAATTTAAATTTTTCAATTATAGAAATTTTTTTCTTAGCAATAATTGCAATTTGCTTACTTTGTGCAGCTCGCTACAAAGCAGAGGTTAGATCTTTTGGTATGATTTTTCAATCTCAAATCTTTGATTTATTAATAAAGATAGTTTTTGCATTTGGACTTTTACTAATTTTTTTTATAAATAAAATTTACTATTTATACAGCTTCTCCCCAATATTAATTTATGCTAATTATGCAGTAGGATCTTTTCTTGCATTAATATTTTTCGTTTATTTTTTCCATAGACCAATCACGATTGATAAAGGATTTTCGCAGATTGAGCCTTCTTCAAAAAGCATGCTTAAAAAAAGTTTTAAGAGCTTTATTCTTGTAGCTATACCTTCCTTTGGTAATTTATGGTACAGCGAGGGTATAGTGGTTGCATTTGGAATTTTTGGAACTATAGGTGACGTAGCAATATTAAAGATATGTCTTACAATTACGGCATTAATGTCAGCTCCACTCACAATAATTAATTTAGTTTACGCAAAGAGAATGGCTGAAAATATAGAACACTATAGCCAATTTATAAGATATTTTAGAAAAGCTAGGTTATTGGCTTTTTTAGGGACATTATCAATATGCATTATTCTAATCTCTTTTATGCCTCTTATCGGTAAAATTTTTTTAGTTCCTACCTTAGAGAGAGATAATTTAACTATAATATTTTTAATGTTTAGCTTTCTAATTAGTTCTTGGTGTGGGCCTGTTGGACAGCTTATGATCCTCATAAAAAAAGAAAATAAAGCCATGCAATATTCTTTACTTTCTTTTTTATTGTCTGTTGTTATTTTTTTTCTATTTGTAGGTATATATGGAATACATGCCGCGGCATTTGCTATTTTGACAGGCAATGCATTTGTAAATATTATATTTTATTTCCAAGTAAATAAATTCTTTAAAGTAATTCATGATATTTAATAAAGATAAATCATTTTGTTTTATTCACATTCCAAAAAATGGTGGAATGTTTATAAGAGATGCATTAAATAAAATTGATGGAATGATCATATTTAATGGTTTACGACAAGTAAATGACAAATATATAGACTTTTCCCACTTGACCTTGGACTTCCTCAAAAATAATTATCCAAAAATTTTTAAAAGAATAATAACGTATGAAATTGTAGCAATATGGCGCGACCCAGTTGATAGGTTTCATTCAGCTATGGCACAGCATATTAGAAACTATAAAAAAATAGATTTCTTTAATTTAACAAAAGAAGAATATAAAGCTTTATGCCTGGAAAAGCTTGAAGAAATTAAACATATTCAAGCAAATAATATTGCATATGATTATGAAAATATTCATTTTGCGCCTCAAACTCAATTTACATGCCATGACAATAAACAAATTGTTTGTAATTTATATGACATAAAACATATTGAGACTTTGTCTGATAAAATCAAAAGTAAATTTTTTAATCAAAAGATTGATTTTAAAGGCACTAAAGTAAATCAAAGTTTTGTTTATAAATTTAGATTTAATTCTAATGCTGCAAAAATTTTAAGATTTTTTTATAACCTGGTTCCTCAATATTTTCGCAAAAGTTTAAAAAAACTAATTGGTTATTTTTTATTTACAACTCCTAAAAACAAGTTTGAAATAGAAAATCTTTCAATTAATAAACATATTAGAAATTTTTATAAGGAAGACTATACCTTGAGCAGGAAATAAATGTTTAGGATTGCCTATTACCACAATATTACTTTATTAATTTGTCTTGCGAATATCTTAGTTTGTATAATTTTTGCACTGTCTTCGAACTCAATTCAAATAGGATTAATATACTTTTTCATATGTGGAGTCATTATTCCAGGATTAGCAATATTGATTACATCTTCTCATTCAAAAGAAGGCAACTTAATTCCTCCTCAAATAATTTTTTCTATTATGTATAGAAACTCATTTGCACTAACAATATTAATTTTTATGTGTTTTCTAAATTTTCATTTTTTAGTAATAAAATTTGGTGATTACGGAAATATCTTGGGCATCGCAAATAATCTATCTAGGGCAAGATTTTCGGGAGAAGCCGAAATTTTTACTGGTTTCGGACGAGTAACAAATTTATTTGTAAACATCTCTATAGCTTATCTTGCTTTTACTAATTCTCAGAAAAAAAATGTTTTATCTAGATTCTTATCAATATTTTTATATTTTTTGATTATTTTTACAATAATTGTCACAGCAAGCAAGGCTGCAGTAACTTTTTTAATGTCAGCCTTAGTTTTATCATATTTTAAGACTTATAATAGAGTGATCATTAAAGATGGAAGCACGTTTCTTGTATTTTCTTTTTTTATATTATTGGCTGTTTTTTTAGCTATTTTAATTCATTTTAACAGAACCAACGAGGGCGTGGATTTCATGTTAATTTTTTACCGTATTTTTACAAATTATTTCTTCGCACCCCCTGGGTTGTTTATAAATTATATGAATGATTTTATTTCTTTTGATTCAAATTTATACTTTGGACAAAAAACATTCATGGGTATATTCAAACAATTCATGGAAGTTGCAGAAACAAGGTCTGTAAATAGTGAATATCTTTTTTTTGGAACCCAATATTCTAGCAATGTTTATACTGGTTATAGATGGCTTATTGAAGATTATGGAATATTATTTTCCCCAATAATTTTGTTATTTATGTATATATTCTTCATACATTCTGCGATGATTGCAAGTAGAAGATCAGACATTATAAGTTTAAGTATGTATTATCTTCTTGGAATGTATATACTCTTCCTTCACTTTGGAAGTTTTTATAAATTTTCAGGAAATATATTTTCTCTTATTGGAATTTTACTAATTTTTTTGACTACTAATCTTAAAATAAAATGGAGATAAAATGAACATATTGATAGGTATTTCAAGCGCTGGTAAAACCTTATTTGCTGAAAAGATGCTTGAGAATAAAAGTATCGTTAATTTTCATGAAATCAAGCCATGGACAAATATAAAAAATAAGGTTGTCCACATCAACATTCTTAAATTAAATCAATTAAATTTTAAAGAAAAAATAATATTAAAGAAAATTTTTTCGAATTTAAATCAATCTTCAACTTGTAATGTAGTTGCTTCTGAAAAAAATGAGATATTAAAACGAATACGAAACAGAAAAATTGAAGATTCTAATCATGTTACTAAATATGATAAAGATTACTGGTTTTCTCAAGTAAGTAATACCAATTTACCCAAGCTATATGAAAGAGCAATATTATTTTTTGATATTAAAAATCCTAATCTGTCAATATGGTGGAATGATCACAAAGGCTTCACCAGAGTGAAAAGATATTCATTAAAATATCTTTTTGATGGCGCTTCTATTGATAGCCATATTTACCATGAACCCAATAAAGAGTTGTTAAATCAAATTAAATATCAAGATCTAAATTTTGGTGAAAATACTTCAAGAATTGGTAGAAAAAGAAATGAATCAATAATGTCATGCCTTCATTCAATTGAATATGGAGACAGCGCTCTAGATGTAGGATCAGCTATGGGAGCAACTATTTTTTCAATTGATTCAGTTACCAATGGAAAAGTAACAGGATTTGAACCTATGCGTGATAGATATAATGCATCGAAAAACTTTTGCTCCTATTTATCATCAGATGTGAGAATAATTAATGATTATGTAAATGATGAAACTCTAGATGAAACTTATGATCATATTGTATGCCTAAATGTTATGCATCATGTTCAAGACTTTGTTAGCTTTTTAAAGAAGTTATGCAATAGTGCAAATAAATCATTAATAATAGAGTTACCAGATATTCAAGATAAAGTTTTTTCTGATAATTTAGGAAAATACTATTTTTTTAGTAATCGAAAAATTCCTTTAATTGGAGTGGGAAATAAAGAATCTGACCAAACTTTTGTTTATAACCCTTCAGCCATAATCAGACTCATTAAAATGCTTTCAAAAAAGAAATTTTTATACCATCTTTATGACTCACCTTTAGATAGCAGGTACATAATTAAAATTGACTTTACTCTTAATTCAACTACCGGTCATGACCCGCTTTTAGACTTGGTTAGAAATAAAAAAATTAAAATAAAAAACTTTAAATTACTAAGATTTATTTATTTTAAAATCCAGCCATATCTAAGAAAGTCAAAATAATATGAAAGTAATATATGTTGTCTTAGTCTATAGAAACTATGAAGACTTAAAAAGTTTTATTAATTCCTTATTAAAATTCCAAGATAACGTAAATAATGTAATAGTTGTTGAAAATTTTTTTAATACAGCCACCTCAAAAATTTTTGAAGACTTATGCAATAGATACAAGATTTTAGATTTCAAAAGCATTCCAAATGATGGATATGGGATGGGAAATAATTTTGGAATAGATATCGCAAAAAAGCATAATCCTGAATATATAGTAGTTAGCAATCCAGATATTTTGGTTAAAGATTTTAACTTAGAACATATAGAAAAACTTCCACCTTCAGTTTATGGGCCTAGGATTATAAGAAAAAACAAGACAGACCAAAATCCTTACTGGTCCAAAAAAAGCTTTTTATCAGAATGGCTTATGTATTTAGGTGAAAAAAATAATAATGATTTTATTCGATATATCGGTATAATTCTTACTAAAATTTATAAACTTACTATAAAACATGACAGGATTTCCAGAGTTTTTGCACTACATGGATCTTTTTTAATTTTTCATATATCTGTAATAAAGACTTTAGATAGACCGTTTGATCCTAATATTTTTTTGTATTGTGAGGAAGATGATTTAGCATATACATTGGCTTCAAAGAAAATAAAAAGTTTTTATGTCCCATTATTAAAAGTTGTGCACATGGAAGATGGATCAGCCGGACTTCTTAAGAAGTCAACTATAAATGAGTTTAGACGTAAATCTGCAATATATAGGTTTGAGAAATGGAATAATAGGATTATATAAATGTGTGGAATTTTTGGAATAGTTGATGGCCCCAATATAGAAAAAAAAAGCAGTCTATTTTATAAGATTGGTAAACTTTCGCAAAGAAGAGGACAAGACTCTTCAGGAATAATTTGGTTTAATAAAAAATATAATATTGCGAAAACAGATAACAAATTTACTTTTTTATATAAAAAAGTAAAACCAGTGTCAGCATCTTTAATTGCAGGTCATACAAGGCTTATAACTAATTCAGAAGCTGAAAACCAGCCTGTTAGGTATAAAGATATTATTTTGTTGCACAATGGAATTATCCTAAATGATAAAGAAATTTTATTAGAAAATAATTACAATGGTGATAGTTTTTTAGATTCAACAGCATTAGCAGTTGCAATCCATAATTTTTTTGAAAAAAATTTGCCGTCTGAAGAATTATCTAACTATCTTTCTAATATAGTATCTGGAACTTATTCAATAGCAGCTATGAATTTAGCCAGCGGGAAGATTATTCTTGCTACTAACAATGGAAGCTTATTTATTGGCAAGAAAAATGGAAATACATTCTTTGCATCTGAAAAAATTTTTTTAATTAGTATCGGCGTGACAAACATTAATCAGGTAATAAATCCCATCGAATTTAAAATACCAATATGTGAGCAAGTAAAAGAAAGTTATATTGCTATAGGGCAAAGAAATAATAAACTTATTTATCCTATTTCAAGTTACAGTAAAAATAGTAATTTTCTTCAGTATGACCTTCATAATATAAGAAGGTGTTCAAAATGCATTCTTCCTGAAACTTTTCCCTTCATTAAATTTAATTCAAGTGGTGAATGTAATTATTGTGAAAATGAGCCACCATTAAAAAGTGTTAGTGATATTAGTGTATTTGAAAAAGTTTTTGACAAATATGAGGGGTCAAGATCAGGCTCATGCTTAGTTCCTTTTTCTGGAGGTAGAGATAGCAGCTATGCCCTTCATTTAATTGTCAAAGAGTTAGGTGTTAGGCCTGTAACATTTACATATGATTGGGGTTTAGTAACCGACGTAGCAAGGCGAAATATTTCTTTAATGTGTTCAAAGCTGGGTGTAGAAAATATTATTATTGCTGATAACCTTGAATACAAAAGAAATAATGTTCGAAAAAATCTTATAGCCTGGTTGAAAAAACCTGATCTAGGCATGCTTCATATTTTGATGGCTGGAGATAAACATTTTTTTAGATATTGTGAAAAGATAAAAAAAGAACTTGGAATTACTTTAAATATATGGGGAATGAATCCATATGAAAAGACACACTTTAAGGCTGGCTTTCTGGGATTTCCACCAGATTTTATGTCCGATCAAGTCTTTTATACAGGCATTAAAAATCAGTTTAATTTCCATAAGTTAAGGACAAAAAAGATGTTTAAAAATCCAGGATACTTAAACGCTTCTTTATTTGATACTTTTTATGGAGAATTTCATAGGAGTATCGCAAATAAGGATGGTTTCCATAATATTTATGATTACTTTCAGTGGGATGAGAAAATTTCAGACAAAGTATTAGATGACTATGAATGGGAGAAATCAGAAGATTTGTCTTCAACCTGGAGAATAGGTGACGGCACTGCTGCATTCTATAATTATATTTTTTATCATGTGGCAGGTTTCACAGAGTTTGATACATTTAGAAGTAATCAAATTAGAAATGGCGCAATTACTAGAGATGAAGCTCTTGCTAAAGTTGAGATTGAAAATAGACCGCGATATCAATCTATAAGATGGTATCTAGATATAGTTGGCCTAGATTTTGAAGAAACTTTCAAAGTAATAAATAAAATGGAAAAAATGTATTAATGGAATATGTTTTTATTAACCATAACGGAGGATCACCTCTTCATGGCCCAAATATGAGAACTTATTATGCAGCAAAAGCATTATATGAAAAAGGTCATAGTGTAACCATTGTAAGCTCATCATATTCTCACAAGTATGTTTCATCTCCACAAATGTTTAGTTTAATTCAAAAGGAAAAAATTGATGGAATTAATTATTGCTGGATAAGAACTATTAGGTACAAAAATTTAATTTCAAGAATATATTCGCATTTTGAATTTTCATTTAAATTTTTACTTAAAAGAAAAAATATTTTTCCAAAAAAAATAGATCATCTTATTTTTTCAGGTCCACCGCCAGAAATATTTTTTTTTAGCTGGCTGATATCTAAAATTTATTCATGCAAGATTTCTGCAGATATTAGAGATCTTTGGCCAAGAGTTCAATTAGATATGAACAAATTCAATTATTTAAACCCATATGTTCTTTTTTTATTCTTTGCTCAATTAATAATGTTTAAATTAGCATTTAGGATAATATCCCCAATACAAAATATTGAAAAATATTTAAATAGTTATGGTGTAAGTGAGAAATCATACGTGATTGAGAACGGTTTCGATTTAGATAAATTACCTGATAAAAAGACTATTAATTTATCAATACAATCCTTATATGAACATGAGCCAGATTCACGTTTTATAAATACTGCTGAGTTAAGAAAAAAATATGATTTAATTATTGGTTACTCTGGATCTTTTGATCGTGACAATGAGCTATCTAAATTATTTGATGCAGCCGAGGTGCTCCAAAATCAAACAAGAGTCTTATTTCTTTTAGTTGGCGGTGGTATAAAAACTAATTTATATTTAAATAAAGCAAAAAATTTATCAAATGTTTTGATAGCTAACAGAGTGCCTGCAAGTGATGTTGTCAATGTAATTAGAGCTTTTGATATATGTTTTGTAAGCCTAAAACCTAAACCAATTCATAAATATGGAATTGCGTTAGCTAAAATTTATGAGTATATGGCAGCCTCAAAACCAATTATTTGGATGATTGACAGTGAAGTAAATATTATCAACCAATCAGGTGGTGGCTTTTCTTGTTTACCAAATGATCTTGATGAGCTAATCAGGATCATTAAAAATCTTTCTAGTATGGATAAATCAGAACTGCATAAAATGGGGAATAAGAATTTTGAATATTTAAATAAATATAATTCTTATGAGTATCTAGGAAGTCGATGGAATAAAATATTGAGAAATCAAAATGAATTATAAACCTATAATTATAATTGGAGCTCCGAGATCAGGAACAAATATGTTAAGAGACTGTTTGGTTTCTATAAATGGATTTTCAACATGGCCATGTGATGAGATTAATTATATATGGAGATATGGAAATAGAAGCTTTTCTTCAGATGAGCTTTTAATAGAAAACATTACAAATAAAAATCTCAACTATATACGAGGACAGTTTAACAATCTTCATAGAAAAACTAAATCAAATTTTATTATTGAAAAAACCTGTGCTAACAGTTTAAGAGTTCCATTCGTTAACGAAATACTTCCTGAGGCAAAATATATATATATTATTCGTAATGGTTATGATGTAGTGGGTTCGGCAAAACTTCGCTGGACTGCAAAATTAGACATCCCATACATATTCAAAAAAATTAGGTACGTTCCATTTAATGATTTATTTTATTATGCAAGTAGATATATTTATACACGTACTTATAAAATTTTTTCAAAGGAAAAAAGAGTTGCCTACTGGGGTCCTAAGATTAAAGATTTAAAGCACTTTCTTTTGGAGTACTCTCTAGATGAATTGTGCGCCTTACAGTGGAAAAGGTGCGTAGATCTTTCTGACAATGCATTTCATAAGTTACCTAAAGATAAAGTGTATCATTTGAAATATGAAGAATTTGTTGATAATCCATATGAAATCTTAAAACAAATTCTTGAATTTCTCAGTTATGATATTGATCAGGATGAGATAAAAGAAGCTGTTAAAAGCATTTCCAATTCAAGTGTAGGCAAGGGGAGGTCTAATTTGAGCGAGAGCCAAGAGATTGTGTTAAATAAAATATTTGGCGATGTCATGGAAAGACATTATTAAATTAATAAAAGATAATTTATAATCCCCCCATCAAAGAAAAGTAAAAATGTGGTATAGAGATTTTATAGATTTTGTTCGAAGTATTTATGGCAATGATTTTATTCCACTCCATAGACCAGTATTTGACGATTCAGAAAAAAATAATCTTGTTGAATGCATTGATAGCAACTTTGTGTCATCTGTAGGATATGGGGTCAAAAGATTCGAAGATAATATTGCAAAATTTACTGGACATAAATTTGCCGTAGCAACTGTAAATGGCACCTCAGCTTTGCATATTGCATTACACATTACTGGTGTTCAACAGGGTGACGAGGTTATCACTCAGGCTCTTACATTTGTTGCAACTGCAAATGCTATATCTTATTGTTCTGCTAAACCAATCTTTATAGATGTTGATATTGATACTTTGGGCATGAGTCCAAAAGCACTTTCAGAATGGTTGTCTAAAAATACAATTCAAAAAAATGGATTATGCATAAATAAGACTACTGGCTCAATTATTAAAGCTTGTGTTCCTATGCATACTTTTGGACTACCATGTAGAGCTAACGAAATATCAAAAATATGCAAAAAATTTAATTTAAAGCTTATCGAAGATACAGCAGAATCTCTTGGATCATTTATTAAACATAAACATACAGGAACACATGGAGATATAGCAACTTTTAGTTTTAATGGAAATAAGATTATTACCACTGGAGGCGGAGGTATGATAGTTACTAATAACAAAAAAACTGCAGAAGTTGCTAAGCATTTAACAACTACAGCAAAAATTGATCATCCTTATGAATTTAACCATGATCAAGTTGGATATAATTATAGAATGCCAAATATCAATGCAGTTTTAGGGCTATCTCAAATGAAAAAATTAAATCATTTTTTATCTATAAAAAAAGATCTTGCAAATTATTATCATAATTTTTTTTCAAGTAAAAAGAATGTCAAATTTGTAAACCCAGTAGCAGAATCTGATAGTAATTTTTGGTTAAATGCAATTCTTTTACCAGACATAAAACATAGAGATGATTTTTTAAAAGAAACTAATGATAGAAATATTATGACAAGACCTATATGGACGCCATTAAATAAATTGCCTATGTTTAAAGAATGTGAATGTGGCCCTTTAGCTACAACTTCGTATCTTGAAGAAAGAATTGTAAATATTCCATCAAGTGTTCCCAGTATGAATTGGAGTAGTTGCGAATGAAAAATATCTTAAATATTATTGATAGAAATAAAAACTTATTTGAAGAGGATATTTTTTCACTTGAAAAAGAATTAGAAAAAACTATTGGTAGCTCATCTTTTTTAGTAATTGGAGGCGCTGGCTCTATTGGACAATCGGTTACTACAGAAATTTTTAAAAGAAATCCAAAGCTATTACATGTTATTGATATTAGTGAAAATAATTTAGTTGAGCTTGTTAGGAATTTAAGAAGTTCAATTGGTTATCAAAATGGAGAATTTAAGACTTATGCTATTGATTGTTCTCAGCCAGAATATGATGCTTTAATTAATTATCAAAAAAAATATGACTATATTTTAAATCTATCAGCTTTAAAACATGTCAGAAGTGAAAAAGATCCATTTACTCTTATGAGGATGATTCAAACAAATATATTAAATACAATCAAAACATATCATTCTGCTCAAATTCATAATTCTAAAAAATATTTTTGTGTGTCTACCGATAAAGCTGCAAATCCAGTAAATTTAATGGGCGCAACAAAAAGAATTATGGAATTATGCTTAAGTTCGGAATACAAAAACCTTGATTTTTCAATGTCACGATTTGCAAATGTTGCTTTTTCCGATGGATCATTATTACACGGTTTTAATCAAAGATTCCTAAAACAACAACCATTGAGCGCACCCACAGATACAAAAAGATATTTTGTTACACCCCAAGAGTCTGGTGAGCTTTGTTTATTATCTGCTATTTTTGGTAATAAGAATGAAATTTTTTTTCCAAAAGATAATAAAGAACTTAAACTTACATCATTTTCTGACATAGCAATCAACTATATTACAAGTAAAGGTTATGAACCATATATTTGTGATTATGAGTCTGAGGCTAGAGAAAAATGCTCTCAACTTATTAAGCAAAAGAAGTGGCCTCTTTACCTTTTTCAATCAGATACTACAGGTGAAAAAAGTTTTGAAGAGTTTTATACAAAAGATGAAGAGGTTGATTTTGATAAATTTGATGGTATTGGAATTGTAAAAAACAAAAACTCGGTCGACAGAAAAATAATTGAGAATTTTTATAAAGAAATCGATGTTCTTATTAAAAATCAAGAATGGACAAAATTAGACTTGCTAAAATTAATAAAATCTGTCTTACCCAAGCTTGATCATGAAGAAAAAGGCAAGTATTTAGATTCTAGGATGTAGAATGCAGAGATTTTTTGATATTTTATTTTCAGGTATTGCAATCATATTACTTTCACCTGTATTCCTTATATTAATCTTAATCTTAAGATTTTCGGGGGAAGGTGAGATAATCTTTTCTCAACCAAGGGTTGGTAGGTTTGGAAAAAAAATTTTTATTTTAAAGTTTGTTACTATGCTTAAAAATAGTCCAAATATGGGAAGCGGAACTGTTACTTTAAAAAATGATCCTAGAGTGCTCCCTGTTGGTAAATTTCTTCGTAAAACAAAATTAAATGAACTGCCCCAACTTATTAATATTTTTATTGGAGATATGAGCCTAATTGGACCCCGTCCTCAAACTATAAGATGTTTTGAGGCCTTTCCTCAAATTTATCAAAAGGAAATTATGAAAGTAAGACCAGGTCTATCTGGAATTGGATCTATAGTTTTTAGAAATGAAGAAGAAATTCTATCTAATTCCAAGGATGCTGATTACATTTATGATGAGTTAATTATGCCTTATAAAGGGGAGTTAGAGAGTTGGTATATAAAGAGGAAAAATATTTTTTTATATTTTTATTTAATCTTTTTAACTACATTGGTAGTTTTTTTTGACTCAATAAAAATAAAAACCTTTTTGCCAAAATCAATTCCATCAATGCCAGATTTACTTAAGAAGTGTCTATAACATATTTATAATGATTCATTTTAATAATTTAAGTAATGAAGCTCCATATATTCTATTTAAAGAAATTTATGATAAAGCAGCCGCCGCCGCCCAAAATAATATTCAGGCAATATCAATAGCTTCATATAATACCAAAGCAAATGAAGTAGATTCAAGATATGTAAATCTAAAATTTGTAGAAAATAAAAAATTTATTTTTTTTAGTAATTATTCTTCACCAAAATCTAAGGCATTTAAAACTCACAATCAAGTTGCCTCATTAATCTACTGGGATAGTATTAATGTTCAAATAAGAATGAAGTCAAAAATTGCAAGGACTAACGATAATTATAATCAGGCTTATTTTGCTAAAAGAGATGTTAAAAAAAATGCTCTCGCAATTTCTTCTCAGCAATCTAAGTATATAAGCTCATATAACGCTGTTAAGGAAGAATATGAAAGAGTGCTTAATGATGGCAATCTAAGTCAATGTCCAGATTTTTGGGGTGGGTTTTTCTTTATTCCATATTATTTCGAATTTTGGGAAGGGCACGAATCAAGAATCAATAAAAGAGAGATTTTTAATATTACTGATGGTGAATGGAAACATTCTTTTCTTCAGCCATAAATATTGCTAAATATAAATTTTAGTATAAAATTCACAATTTAAATGAAAGTCAATAAATCAAACAATATCAAAACTAGTGACATTTTAATCTTTGATGTATAACACTATTTCTTCTTATAATTCTTAGGTATTTAAAGAGCTTTGTTAAAGAAAAATATTACTCCTATTAATGAAAAAATAAGAGCTGAAGAGGTCTTGCTTATTGGAGCCAATGGAGAGAAGATGGGCATCCTGCCATTTAAAGAAGCTCTAAAGTCAGCAAGCGAAGCTTCATTAGATTTGGTGCAAGTATCACCCTCTAATGCAAATCCTGTTGTTTGCAAACTTTTAGATTATGGCAAACATCTTTTTGATAAGAAGAAAAGTACTTCATCAGCAAAAGTTAAAGTTAAAAGAAATACAACAAAAGAAATAAAATTTAGACCATCAACTGATGTGGGCGATTACAATATAAAATTAAAAAAGATAAAAAGCTTTATTCTTGATGGAGATAAGACTAAAATAAGCGTCCGATTTAGAGGCAGAGAGATTTTAAATAGCGATATGGGTCTTAATTTATTAAATAGATTAAGAGACGACTTGGTAGATATTGCTCAGGTGGACCAAGATCCTTCATTAGAAGGGCGCCAGCTGCTAATGGTTCTATCTCCTCTAAAAAAGAAAAGTTAATATAAAAATTATTATGGGATATAAAATCAAAACACATTCAGGAGCTGCAAAGCGCTTTAAAAAGACAGGATCATCTGTGAAAAGCAGAAGCGCCAATAGAAATCATATTCTCACAAAGCAATCTACAAAAAGAAAAAGACATAACAGAGGTCTTAATAAGTTAACAGGAACTGTACTTAGGATGGCTTCTGCATTAATTAGAAGGTAATAAATCATGCCAAGAGTAACAAAATCAGTAACAGCTAGGACGAAACATAAGAAAGTATTGAGTGCTACCAAAGGCCATTACGGAGCTAGAAGTAGATTATTTAGAACCGCTAAACAATCCAATATCAAATCCCTTCAATATGCATTCAGGGATAGAAAAAATAAAAAAAGAGCTTTCAGATCTCTTTGGATTTCTAGAATTAATGCTGCATCAAGAGCCTTAGGCGTTTCATATTCTAAGTTAGTTAATGGAATGACTACGAATAGTATTATTATTGATAGAAAAATTCTTTCAGATATTGCTATTCATGATCCATCAACTTTTGAAAAGATAGTTCAATCTGCCAATAAGTAATAAACTTGTTAAATGTCATCATTTAACGATATAAAGCCACCTAAGTTAAGTCCTCAATTGGGCGCTATACACCCAATAAATCAAGTCAAAGATTTCCTTATTGATCTTCTTCAAGGTTATGGGTTTACTGCAGTTGATGGACCAGAAATAGAATCAGAAGAATTTAATTTTGATATGCTTAATATCAAAAAAACACATCCAGCTAGGCAAATGCATGATACCTTTTATGTTAATAATAAGTCTAAAGTCCTTAGAACTCATACTTCACCTGTTCAAATTAGAAGCATGCTAGATTCAAATCCACCTCTAGCTATAACTTCTGCTGGAAAAGTTTATAGGAAAGATGACGATGCAACACATTTACCAATGTTTCATCAAGTTGAAGGTATGTATATTGATGAACAGGTAACTTTTTCACAACTTAAAGATCTAATTCATAAAATTATTTATGCAATATTTGGGCAAGAGATACAAATTAGATTTAGGCCTTCATATTTTCCATTTACAGAACCCTCTGCAGAAGTTGATATCCTTTCAGAGAATGGCAAGTGGCTTGAGGTTTTAGGATGCGGCATTATTAACCCTGTTGTGCTTGAAAACTGCAACATAGATTCAAATAAATATAGTGGCCTTGCTTTTGGTCTAGGTGTTGAGAGAATAGCTATGCTTAAATATGGAGTTAATGACATACGCGAGTTTTATAAATCAAATTTAGATTTTTTAAGCCAATTTAAATGAAATTTTTATACAAAGACTTATTAAATTTTTTATCGGAAAAGCCTTCAAAAAAGCTTCTGTCTGAAAAACTTTTTCAGCTTGGTCATGAGCATGAGATTGCTGGTGATATTTTTGACATGGAGCTAACTCCAAATAGAGGAGATTGCTTATCTCTAAATGGATTAGCAAGAGACCTTAATGTTTTTTTTGGAAAAGTACAGCCATATAAAATCTATGAGGGTGACATTTTACCTCTAAATTTTAACTTTAAAAATCTCTCCACAGATGCATGCCCAAAAATAAGTTTTTTAGAAATAGAAATAGAAGGCGCTATAGCTGCATACAAACCCTATTTAGAAAATTATTTTTCGTTGCTTGGAAATAAAAAGGTAAATTTTTTTACTGATGTTTCCAATTATATTTCTTATGAGCTAGGCCAACCCACTCATTGTTTTGATTCCAGCACTATGAATAACCAATTAACTTTTGAGAATAAAATTTGTCAGGAATCTTTTAAGACATTATTGGGCTCAAATATTAATCTTGATGGTAAAAATTGTATCTTTAGTGTTGATGATAAAATAATAAGTCTGGCTGGGGTAATGGGTGGCAAATCAACAGCATGCTCATCACAAACAAGAAAAGTATTAATTGAATGTGCTTATTTCAAACCCGAAGAAATCATTGGCAAAAGTATTAAATATAATCTTGTTTCCGATGCAGCGCATAAATTTGAAAGAGGTGTAGATATTCAAGCACACGAAAAAGTTTTAAGAAGGTTTGTTGCAATAGTTCAGGATCATGCGGTAATTAAAAATTTTAAAATACAAACATTTGATGATGCTGCAATAGATCAATCTAGAATCCCATTTGATTTAGAAAGAGTTAACAAAATTTTGGGCATTGATATAGAAAAAGAGAAATATCTAATGATTCTTAATAAACTGGGTATTGAAATTAATAATAATGAAGTAAATGTGCCATCTTACAGGCATGATATTTCATCACAAAATGATTTAGCAGAAGAGATAGCAAGAGTCTTGGGTTATGACAGCATAAAAAGCAAACCCTTAGATATAAAAAATAATTTAAATGAGAACATAAAACATATTTATAAATTCAAAAATTTTTTAGTTCAAAATGGTTTTTCTGAGGTAATTAATTTCCCTTTTACTTCATCTAAAGATAAAAAATCTATAACTATTGACAACCCATTAGATTCAAATAAGCGTTACCTTAGGACATCCTTAAAATCTTCTTTATTGGAGAATCTTCAATACAATGAAAGAAGACAAAATGATTCAATAAAGCTCTTTGAAATTAGTGATTTGTACTCTAAAGATGATCAAACAAACCAAGAGAGAAAGTTAGGAATAATAATAAGCGGAAGAAGGGGGCATAATTATGCTGATTTTTCAAAGAAATTAGATTTTAATTATTTAAACCAAATCTTAAATGAAGGCCTTGAAAACGATATTTTTACTATCGAAGAAATTTCTAGAGCAGATTTAAAAACAAAAAAGAAAGATAAAATTTTTTATACAGAAGTATTAATTGAAAATATCCCTGCTGATATGTATAAGGACTATAAACCTATTGAAGAGAAAATTAACTTTATTAAATACCAACCAGTCTCTGAGTTCCCTTCAAGTGTTAGAGATTTTTCTTTTTCAATAGTAGATTTTGACAAATATAATATAGTAATAGATCTTATCTCAAGTCTGGATGATGATATTTTGAAACATGCATATGTTTTTGATTTTTACGAAAACAAAAAACTTAAAGAGATAAAAGTTGGTGTTAGGCTTATATTCCAGTCAGTTTTATGCACTTTATCTGAGGAAGAAATTCAAAAAACTCTACACAGGCTTTTAAAGCCTATACTTGATTTAGAGGGTGTCTCTGTGCCGGGTTTATAGTTAATATCATACCTATCACTACTATATTTTATAAATAAATGTAAAATAAGCTATAAAATTAGGCATTATTATGAAGGATCAATACAAAAAATATTTTATTTTAACCTTGTTTTTATTTCCCTTTTATTCTTTTGGACAAGCTATAGATCCATCAATCCTATCTCAGCTTAGTCCTGAGCAGATAGAAATGGCAAAAGATGTTTATGCAAGCAAGAACTCTACCGATAAGTCGGTTGAAAAACTGCCATTGATCGATGAATCATTAGTAACTAAAAAATCTAGCGGTGATTCAAATAATATTGCGGGTAAAAAATATGGTTATGATTTTTTTTCATCAATGCCTACTTCTCTCGCAGCAGTTGGGGACTTACCACTTCCTAATGACTATATAATATCCTTAAGAGATCAATTTACAGTTATTTTATCAGGCTCCAAAGATGCCATATTTAATTTAAATGTTAAGCTTGATGGCACAATTTTGTTTCCTGAGCTCGGCTCTATTCCTGTTGCTGGCCTTAGTTTTAAAGAAGTCAAAGAGAAACTATCGCAATTAATTGCACAATCTTACATAGGGGTGAAAATTGATGTTTCATTGCAAAATTTAAGTGCCAAAAAGATAACTATTGTTGGTGCTGTAAATACCCCAGGAACATATTTAGTGAACCCCTTTAGCACTATTACTGGAGCTTTGGCATATTCAGGGGGTATTTCTGAAATAGGATCCTTGAGAGATATTAAGTTAATAAGAAATAACAAAGAGGTTTTTTCTTTTGATTTATATGACCTGCTTATCAAAGGTAATAGAACTAATGATCTCACAATTGAAGCAGGCGATACTTTATTAATAAATGCAGCATCTCAGTTTGTTGAAATTACTGGAGCTGTAAAACGACCAGGAATATATGAAGTATTAGAAGGTGAGACCATTAATGACCTATTAGATTTTGCTCTAGGTTTTAAGCAAACTGCTAATAAATCTAATATATCTGTATCATTTTTGGATTTAAATCAAGCTTCGATAGTTAAGAAAAATATTGATTCTCTTGATCAAAACCTACAAAACACATTATCGGTAAATGTTTTCAATTATGTAAACGAGCCAAGCGCTAACATTTTAGTTCAGGGAGCAATAGAAGAGCCGGGTTTTTATGATGCTTTAAGCTATAGAAAATTATCTGATTTAATAAATGATTTAAAATTTATTGACGTTTATCCTTGGCTTGGAGTGTTAGAGCAATTTGACGAAAATGAGTTAATTAAATCGACAGTTTTATTTAATTTAAATGATTCAAGCACATATAGCTCTATAGAGCTATTGCCTAATTCTAGGATTTATTTTGCGAATATTGATGTAAGATCATTTGATGTAGCTGAAACATCAAGGAAGCTAATAAACGAATATGAATTAAGGCTATCTCACAGACAGGGTAGTTTTAGATTGCCAGTATACGGAAAATATTCTGTTAGTTCATTTATAAATTTATTGGGTTTAGATATGAGCGATGTTGATGAGATTGCTACTTATGTAAGCCCACTTAAGAATACTGTAATCAATGATAATTACAAAAATATGCAATATACAGCAGAAAAATACAATACAGTTAATTTTAGGTCGCCTGATAATGATCTTATTGAGGTATCTATTAGAGGTGCTGTTGATTTTCCCGGAACTTATGTTTTAAATGATGATGCCACTGTACAAGACCTGTATCAATTAGTTGGTAATTTCAAAGCTCAAGCCTATTCAAAAGGAATTATTTTAACTAGACAAACTATACGAGATAGGCAACTTAAATCTATACAAAAATCTAGAGAAGATATGAATAATATGATTTTAACTTCTGTACAAAAAGGAGAAAATATTGGTGATATAAATATAATAAGAGCACTTTCAGAAAATATTGAACCAGAAAATTTAGGTAGGCTAGCAGGAGACTTTTCCCCAAA
>Ga0181597_10001118_pt1 | contig 30312 bp, 19 predicted proteins | sample 041ome_5_FD_148647 | JGI IMG/M metagenome (GOLD analysis project Ga0181597, IMG submission 148647) | Coastal salt marsh microbial communities from the Groves Creek Marsh, Skidaway Island, Georgia - 041403US metaG (spades assembly) | ecosystem: Environmental > Aquatic > Marine > Intertidal zone...
GAAATCACACCAGTCACTCACATAGACGGCCCCATCAGGACCATAAGTGAGTGACACCCCTCGAAACCATGGCTGATTGGCATACATGAAGTCGGGAGCATGTTTGATGGTGTACCCGGATCCTTCCCTCTCGATAATGTCCTGATTGATACGGCGTCCGTGCGTGTTACACATCATCATCCGTCCGCGATATTCGTCGGGAAAGTTGTCACCCAGATAGATCATGCCGCCACAGTGAGAATGCCCGCCTCCCAATTCACCATGCACACCGGTTGATTCGCGGGAATCAGTCCATTTTTGCGCATGATCCCAGTGATAGTGATCGGCGTGTTGATCCATCAATTCGTAAATATGGGGATTGAAGTCGGTGCCGTACATTCGTTGGTAATGAGCACCGGGAATGACGTGCCATAAGTGACCGATGACGTTGTTGGTAAAAAAGAATTCTCCCTCCTCGTTGTAATCAAGCCCCCACGGATTTGTTGTCCCGTGGACCACGGGTTCAAAGAGTTCGCGGACAGGATGATACCGCCAGATACCGGTATTCATCGGCACGCGATCTTTCATCGGTACGTGGGGCGCTGCGGGATAAGAGGTTGCTTTGATGCCATGCCTGCCATAAATCCATCCATCAGGGCCCCTAAGTAAACCGCTGACAATATTATGACCGATCTGTTTGGTATCGAAGCCGTTCATCAGAGTGACGACTTTTTCGTCGGCCTTGTCGTCTTGATCTTTATCTGAGAGGAACTGCAATTCACCATCATTGAGAATATAAAGCCCCCGGTTCCCGAACTCGAAACTGGTCAGGATGTGCCCTTTGTCCCAGAATACTTTAGAGGTATCGTGCCGACCATCACGATTGGTGTCTTCGAGAATCACGATGCGATCGCGGGCGTCATCGTCAAAGTTGTGTCCGTTGTAGGCATAACACTCGGCCACCCACAATCGACCTCGGCTATCAAACTTCATATCAATCGGCTGACGAATTGCAGGCTCAGCGGCGAACAATGTGACTTGGAATCCTTCAGGAACCGTGATCATCTTCAACGATTCTTGCGGCGTCGGAGGCCGATCGCCCGGCTTCTGAGTATCGGGAGCGGGAACAAATTCCTGCGCAGAGAGGATAGAGAATGAAACGGCGACGAAAACGAAGGTCAAGAATGCACGAATCATGAGTTGGCCTGGAATCTGTATGTGTATGAAAATGAAGTTCACACATCATACCCGGCCAGAATTTGAGAGGCAAAGATTGTCTGACACTCTTATTTGAACTGCAAACGACCAAATTCGGAGACCGTGGGATGGTCAACGGTCGCTTTGTCCTGCCAGCTTTCCCATCCAAGAGTCGGTAATGTACGCCGAACGGCCAGTCCCCAGCTCGATCCGGGAACATTCGCGGGCGGTGCCAATTCTTTCAGCGGGATAGCAGCTTCGATTCGCCAGTGTCCGCGTTCGTGATGTGTGGCAATAAACATCTTGGGATTCCAGACAGGCAATCCACCAAGCGACTCCGATGTCCACCCTCGCTCGTCAATCGTCAGTTCGTAATAGAACTCGTAATCGCGGTCGGTGTCGAAGGCGAAGGTCACGCGGTCGTGACCCGTCAGATCAGCATCATGGCGACGACCCGCCAACTCTGTCCCCTTCAAGACGACCGATGGATGCTGAACCAACGATGCGGCCACATAGAGATATTCCCGGTCATAAGACATCTTGATGAAAGACGCACCTTCCACATAGACGCGACCGCTCCCCTGCTTGAGAACTTCCGCACCTGCCGTTTTCCAGCATTCGTCATCGAGAATACCGTCGAGATGCGGTCTGGTTTTCGTCATGGTTGCCGAGAGGGAATTCTTCACACTCGGCTCACGCGGGGGGAGATACCAGTTGGTGGGAACTCCACGCGGTAAGTGATGGGCTTTTTGAAACAGTTCGTCCATCTCACCCGCGATTTCAGGATGACGATTTACGATAGCGAGTGACCTTTGAATGGTTTCGTCTCGAAGCAATGCGGGATTTCGTTGAGACAACGCGACACCCAGAAAACCGGCCTGTCTCAGCCAACGGTCTCGCACGCCAGAATGCCAGTCTTGTGGTTGGCTTTCCAACGAGGAGGCTTGCACGATGGGATTCCGCAGTTGATTCGCTTTCGGTTCTTTCCCCAGTTCGTAAATCTTGCTGGAGAGCTTCGCGTCGGTCGGATTCCCCAACACCTCCAATACCGAGTCTTCGTTCGTCGCGACACTCACGTGGGATGACCCAATCTCTCGGGAACGATGCCAGGCAATTTCTTCTGAGGCCCAGAACTGAATCAGCTTCTGCATTCCTTGCTGACCGGCCAATTCTGATTCGTAATTGTTGACCAGTTGAATCCAGATCCCTTCCGCGGCTGAGAGATCACCCACGACTAACGCATCATTCCCCATCGATAACAACATCCGCGCGGCGGCTTCGTCATCCATTCCTTCAAGTTGCCTTGGCAACAGGCCGATGAGCGACTCCGACGACCCAAACTGTCTCCTTGCCTTGATGGCCATGTTCTGGATTTGTCGCGCATGTTTGGGGTTGGGATTGTCAATCTCCACCATCTCACTGGTGAGTGGAATCATGGTTCGACGAGCATCACCATCCGGTTCCAGCCGAAGATCCCGAAACAATTCAGCCAGTTGAAGGGTCTCCGCTGTCCCGTTGACTAACAATGCTCCATGTTGCGTGGGGATGGCAGTGGGATTCAGTCGAGAGAGAGACCGTTCGGTCGCTTCTTCCAGAGTGAGTCCCAATCGAACGAGTGAGCGATCGGGGGCAAAAAACGCTCCGCTTGGCCCCGCCGCCAATTGCAAGGTCACAACACGCGAGACTTTCCAGGGCATGAGTCCCAGGTTTTGACTGAGTTCCAGGTGTCGCGTCTCATCGGCAGACTCTTGAGCTGCTTGTTCGACGGCAAGATTCAAAAGCTGTGTGACTTGATCATCTTCTTCGGCCTGACTCAGCACAATCACTTCCGGGCGCCATTGTCTGATCTCGGCCACCAAGCCTCCCAACAACACCTGTTGCAAGCGACCATCCGTTCGGGCATTCCATTCTGCGATCAACTCATCTCGACGACTCGACAAGTCAGGCAAGCCGACCGGTAACCGGTTCCCGGTGTAAGCGGCATTCGCCCCAACAGCGTGCACAGCGGACGAAAATCGCAAATCGAGCTGTGAAAGTTCCCGGCTTGTTTCTTGTTCGACCGGTACAAACCCAACCGTTCGATATCCATTCTCTCCCGCATACCATGACAACATCGGAAAGGAGAGCGATTCGGGAGCCGCGGATATCACCAGAATTCCTGCCCGTCTTTGCTGACCGATGCGATGGTTCATCCAGGTACGACCTCCGTCATCAGTCAATAAGATGGTGCCAAAGTCACCGATGGCCACGCCATATTCATCGTTCCGAAAGTGAATGGCCCGTAAAGGTGTCGAGCAATTTGTCAGTTGCTTCTGCCACGTTTGTCCTCCATCGGGAGAATGCCAGACAATTGTTCCCGGTTTCCCCACAACCCAGACTTTGTCTCCTCGTTGCTCGACGGCCAGGAAATCAACCACATCTCGCAGTTCAGGCGGCAATTTGCCCTGAGGAGACTCCCAGGTGACGCCGGCATTCGGAGATTTCATTAGCAACGCTTGATCACCCACCAGCCAGCCGGTTCCATTCGGATCGAGTTGTACATCTTGGAGATTATTGCGACCGACATTGAGTTGTTGCGTCGCCGAAAACTGACTTCCTCCCCAACTCGACAGAGCACCGCGGCGACCGGCAATCACGCCGCGTGTGGGGGAGAGAAAGTCTCCCGTTCGCCATGTGGATATGATCTCCGCTTGAGACGAGGTATCGAGCCAGGATCTTCCGCCGTCTTCTGTCGTCAGCAATCCGCTACCGTACGGCCCCATCTTCTCTGACACCGCCACGCCGGATTCCAACGAGAAGAATTTCACCTTGTGAATGTAGGGCAAATCGGCAGTGGTCAGATCCTGCCAGGTCTCGCCACCATTCTGGGTGACAAACATGACGCCACGCTCGGCTTGGGTGTAAGGTTCGATCAGTCCACCGGCGACCCAACCAATACGATTCGTCAGAAAACAGACGCTTTGCAAAGAGGCTTGTCGCGGAGCTTGTTCGAGTGACCAGGTCAATCCTCCATCGGTGGTCCGACGGATGACTCCATGCTCGCCCACCGCCCAGCCCGATTGCCCGACAAACGTGACATCGTTCAGCGTGGCATCATCGAGCAAAGAAGCACGCCACTCGGGACGAATTTCCGCCGCCACAGCAACGTGTGCCAAAAGCAGGAGAATAACAAGACCGAAAGTTCGATGTCGTCTAAGTTTATGTCGCATGCTGTCATCCATGACAGAGTGAGGAAATATCGCCGATCAATTACCGGGAATATTAGTCAAAATGACGTTTTTCCGCGAGAGGGATGTCGCAAGAGACCTCAATACAACCACAATAAGCTGCGTCATGTTAGTCCATCCGTGTCTCCGATCATGCGAGAATCAATACACGGAAATTAAGCTAAGCCATTTTTTGTGCCTCTTCGCCGTTCCTCGTGACTGTTTATGCATCGCGACCAGATCCAAGAAGAGACAGGCCGATCGTCTCTTGACGTACCCACTAAGATACTTGATATCTCCCAAGTAGAACTGGATTAATTCATGTATCGCATTCTCATTTTCCTGTCTCTTTCACTATTCATTGGCGATCTTTCTGCTGAGGAGAATCGCGTCTTGTTCACGTTTGAAGAGATGACAGAAATGCGTCCCTGGCAAGCCGTCAATGACGGCGTCATGGGAGGTCGTTCCATCGGCAAACTTGAACAGAGCGACAATCAGACTCTGAAGTTTTATGGCAATCTGTCTCTCGAAAACAATGGCGGGTTCGCCTCGGTGCGAGCCCGTTCGCTCAAGCCGGGTATGAACATTAGTGAGACCATTGTAATGCGTGTGCGGGGGGATGGTCGCACGTACGATTTCAATCTGTATGTTCCCACTCAGATGACAGCGTATTCTTTTCGACAATCTTTCGAGACGAAGAAAGACGAATGGACTGAAGTCGAGTTACCGCTGGCGAAATTTCAGGCGACGTGGTTTGGTCGCACGCTCACCGATCGTCCGCTCGATGCTGCGAAGGTGAATGGCATCGGCATCCTGCTTGGCGACAAAAAGGCCGGGCCCTTCGCACTGGACATCGATTGGATCAAAATTCGCCCAAAGACGGAATGAGACTCACGGTCTTCCGGGTTTGGAATTGGTGCTGGTGATCCCGAGTGAATCCCCTTACGATCATGAGGTCGAAGAGAATTTCCGCGACTCCATGTGGTCAGAGTCTTTCTCGGAAAAAAACCACACTTTCGCTTTCTATAGATCGAAAACAGATGTCGACATTTTGTGACCATTTTTTGTTACTGGCTCTAATCTGTTTAGTCTCTGGTTGTGGGGGAGAAGAAACCCTTCCCGAACCGGCCAGTGATTCGGCAGTAAACGCAGTCAATCCTCCCGAGCCACCCGCCGTTGCCGAGCCATTAACGGAAACGCCCAATGCTTTGGAAGCACCAACGAAAAACTATACTCTAGCAGATCGTCCCGCGGGAGATTGGGCGGGACTTTGGGAAGGCAAGCCCGACAAAGATCGTTATGTTTGGATCGATAATGATTCGACCGGATTTCTGGGATTGGGACCGGATGTAGATCTCTATGATTTGACGTTTCAGAAGGAGGGGGAGCTGCTGAGAGTCAAACAGATGGGAAAATTGTTGCCCTACGAAATTACGCGGGGCGAGTCCAGGATTAAGCTCACGTTTAAGAACACCGAGACAGGGGAGGAGTTTGAGTGCCTCAAAGAATCCGATCCGATCACGGGCATTGTATTAGAGAACGTGGATCGACAAAGAGCGTTGGAAAGGGCGAGTACGTTAAGTCAACTCCTGATGAAGGATGAAAAAGAGATTTCTCACTTCGACCTACGTCGTGAAGAGTTTCGCAAGATTGTGGAGATCTACTTCGATTCGTTCCAGACCGTTGAAGCGAAGAAATATCTGACGCTGGCTATGAATCCCGCACAAACAGGGTTTGACGCAATTCGTTTCAGGACACCCGCGGCTGACCACAGCTGGGATCTTTTTTGGGAATTCTTTGCCGACACTTCGACCAAGATGCACGGCTGGTACATTCTTCCTCGGGAGGGCGAACTGGAAGGATTTTCCGGTTATGAGCACGAATATAATGTCAGCATTGAAGGGGTCGAGCTTCCTGAAAAGAATATCCACATCAAGCAGTCTTTGACCGGAGGAAGATTAAAACCCGATTCCGAATACTTAATTTGGTTCGGGAATGCCGCATCCAGTCAGGAACCGTACGAACTCGTCGTCAGATTGGGATTTTTGCCTGCCCAGTGAAACGAACAAATGTGTGAGTTCATCGTTGTGATCAGCATCTTCCAAGAAATCTGCCATAAAAGGTGACACGTATGATCGTAATTTGCCGGTCTGTATCGTGATGTGTGATGGCGATTTATAGGAGTCTCCCGAACGAAGACGGGAAAATGTGAGTCTGTTTGATTACACTGGATTCCACGACACGAACAGGACACCACCTTGAATCCACAAATCATTCAGCCGCCCACCCGCTACCTGGTCCCCTTTGACCCGAAGCGAGTCCCACACATCTTCGCCGATGTTCTGATTTTGGGCGGAGGAATTGCCGGATTACGCGCAGCACTTTCCATCGATCCACGATTACGAACTGTTGTTGTCACAAAAGACAAACTTGTTCTCTCTAACAGTTCTTGGGCACAGGGAGGAATTGCCGGCGTTCTCGATCCGCTGGACGATATCTCCAACCACGTCTCGGACACCATTTCAGCCGGCAAAGGACTCTGCCAGCACGACGTGGTACAAGCAGTCGTACAAGAAGCTCCCCAGCGCATTCGCGAACTGATCGAACTGGGAACAAATTTCGACAAAGAGGGGGGACAAATTGCTCTCACTCAAGAGGGCGGACATTCGCATCGCCGGATCGCTCACGCTCTGGGAGATGCCACCGGCAAAGAGATCATGCGTGCGATGATCGAATCAGTCCGCGCCAGAGACAATATCGAGATTTGGGAAAACACATTCAGCATCGACTTATTGACACATGAAGAGTCCTGTCGAGGTGCATTGGTCTGGAGTCCCTCTCACGGCAAGACATTTGTCTGGGCCAAGCAGACTATCATTTGCACGGGAGGAGCCGGGCAACTTTATCGTGAGACGACCAACCCGGACATTGCCACAGCAGACGGACACGCGATTGCATTTCGAGCAGGAGCCGAACTGCGAGATATGGAGTTCATGCAGTTCCATCCCACAGTTCTTTACATTGCTGGCAGTTCTCGGCATTTAATCACCGAAGCCGTTCGAGGTGAAGGCGCGTATCTTGTCGACGTAACGGGCCATCGATTCATGCACGAGTTTCACGAAATGGGAGAGCTTGCCCCTCGCGATGAAGTCTCGCTGGCGATCACCGCTCAGATGGAGAAAACGAAACATTCCTGCGTTTATCTGGATCTCACACACCTCCCTGCCGAACTGGTCAACGAACGGTTTCCACACATCAAAAAAGTGTGCGAGAAATTTGGAATCGATATCACCAACGAAAGGATACCGGTTCGACCGGGTGCCCATTACATGATTGGTGGCGTGACGGTCGATCTGCAGGGGCGAACGACTCTCGATGGACTTTGGGCAGCGGGAGAAGTCACTTCGACCGGATTACACGGAGCAAATCGCCTCGCCTCCAACAGTCTCCTCGAAGGACTCGTCTATGGATTACGAGCCGGTGAAGGGGCTTCGGAACGAGCGTTAGAAATCCCAGACAGTTTCACCGTTCCCTCGCTCGATTCACCGCCCGCGCAAACCTCTCCTGAAGAAGAACTGAATATTGAAGACATGCGGAACTCACTCTCCAGTTTGATGTGGAGGCAAGTGGGTATTCAACGTAGCGAGATTGACTTACTTTCTGCCAGTAAACAGATCGAGTTCTGGGACCGCTACGTCTCACGCCAAGAGTTCCACAGCGTTGCAGGTTGGGAATTGCAGAATCTATTTCTGGTTGCCAGAATCGTGATTGCCGCTGCACTCGCTCGACAGGAAAGTCGAGGCGTCCACACACGCAGCGACTATCCAGAGACTTTGGAATCATTTGCCGAACACATTCTGATTCATTCCGCGATATAATCATTCACAAATACAGACACTCAGAAAGAACCTCACATGCTGCCGGGAATCAAACTTTTCGCTCTGACCGACAAAGTCGCCATTGTCACGGGAGGCTCCAAGGGACTCGGCGAAGCGATGGCTGAAGGTCTGGCATCTGCGGGTGCGAATGTTGTGCTGAGCAGTCGCAATCAAGCAGAAGTAGAAAGTGTCGCGACACGCATCCAGAACGAATACGGCGTCAAGGCCTTGGGAATTCAGGCGGATGTTACGTCGAGCGAAGAGGCTCAGGCTCTTATCGATCAAACGGTCGAACAGTTCGGCAAAATTGACATTCTCATCAACAACGCGGGAATCAACATTCGCGGCCCGATTGACGAACTCTCTTACGAAGATTTCCAGGCCGTTCAAAAGATCAATGTCGATGGAATTTGGCTTTGCTCCAAGGCCGTCACACCACATATGAAGAATGCGAAATCGGGTAAGATTATCAACATGGCAAGTACATTGGGATTGGTCGGATTGGCGAACCGCACCCCCTACGCCACCAGTAAGGGAGCCGTCGTTCAGATGACTCGAGCATTAGGACTGGAACTTGCAGAATTCGGCATCAACGTGAATGCGATCTGCCCGGGGCCATTTTTGACGCCGATGAATGTCCCGATTGCCGATACCGAAGAGGCCAGGAAATTCATCATCGGAGCAGTGGCGATGGAACGCTGGGGAGACCTTGCGGAAATTCAAGGAGCGGCGATCTTTCTAGCGAGTGCCGCATCGAGTTTTATGGTGGGATCGATCGTCACAGTCGATGGTGGCTGGACGGCTCGTTAAACACAGGAGAACACAATGAAATATTCCTTCCTCACAGCCATGTTGCTGGTCGCTTGGGTCGCGAGTTTCTCACCTGCCCAGGTGATCCCTCACAAAAATGAGACACTACACAAGAACATCACAAAGAAGGAGCCGCTAACTGCACATGAAGTTTGTCGAATCGCTCGCCGCGAGCATTGTAGAGGTACAGATCACACTTGTCTTGTACCCAGATTGCGGTCAAACGAACGGAACGAGGGCCGTGCAAGACATACTGCCGACCGCATTCACGCCCGCCTTGTACTAAACGGGATTCGGTCAACGGAAATTGATCAGCCAGCAGGTTTTCACAACTGCCCAGCCTTTGCATAACCAATTCACGTAACTGTTGAAATGATGAAACCGTCACAATGATCTCACTACAAAAACCAAGTTCCTGGAGGGTCAATCACGCTGATCGTCGTTGATGCAGAAATCCATTCCGGCAATAACTCTTATCGACTGAGTCCCCTGCCCAACAGAGAGGTTTTCTCTCGCCCTCTCACGATCGCTTTGACTCTTGGTTTTTCACTACAACTTACAATCGGAACTGAACAAATTTCTGACAGCCCCCCTAATATACAAAGATGAAATTGATTGACCCCTGAATGCCTTAGATTTCTCGGACATCAGGGCTTGTGATCGAGACTGCCAAACAGTCAAACTTTAACGATTGCTCCCGTTCTACCAGAATCAACACCACCAGAAAGGTTTATCGTGCCGCAGATTAACGCTGACTCACTCCAACAATTCTCCGCCGCTCTTTTAGAAGCGGGCGGTGCCACCGCACAAGATGCGAGAATCGTCTCCGACTCGTTGGTTCAAGCCAACTTGCGTGGACACGACTCTCATGGCGTCATGCGGATACCGTCCTACCTGCAAAATGTCGCCAACGGACGTATCAACCCCGGTCAATCCCTGGAAATTATCACAGAGGCTCCGGGAGCTATTGTGGGAGATGGTGGTTGGGGATTCGGGCAAGTGATCTCGCATCAATTGATGGAGCGATTGATCGACAAAGCCGCCACACAAGGCATTGCCAGTGGAACATTACGGAGGACCGCCCATATCGGTCGTTTGGGAGAATACGCAGAACTTGCCGCTTCCAAAAACATGGCGTCGATGATCATCGCCAACACGCATGGTGCCGCTCATCGCGTCGCGCCTGTGGGAGCCAAAGCTCCTCGTCTCGGGACCAACCCTATTTGCATGGGAGTTCCGGGAGGAGAACATGGACCATTCGTAATGGACTTTGGAACAAGTGCTACCGCGGAGGGAAAAGTTCGTGTCAAGAAAATTGCCGGTGAACAGGTTCCCCCCGGATTGATTCTCGACTCCGAAGGAAATCCGTCAACAGACCCGCATGTCATCTACGGCGACCCTCCCGGAACGATTCTTCCCATGGGTGGAGACCAGGCTTACAAAGGATTCGGCCTCGCATTCATGATCGAAATGTTGTCGGGAGGACTCTCGGCTGGGCAATGCTCGTTTCCTGATCCCCCTGCCCCGTTAGGAAACTGTGCGTTGTTTGTTTTGTTTAACCCAGAACTCTTTGGGGGTTTCGATCATCTTCATCAGGAAGTGTCACAACTCGAACAGTATGTCCGCAGCTCTCCGGCCATTGATCCGGCGAAGCCAGTCACACTTCCCGGAGATCCCGAACTTCGTACATTGATGACTCGCACGGAATCAGGAATTCCTCTCGACGAAGGAAACTGGAAAGCATTAACCGATCTGGCGGAGGAACTGAAAGTCACTGTCCCTTAAGGAGAGAGTCCATGTCCGACACACCGAATCAAGAAATCGACCATCGGCTCTACGTTTCGTTGCCCGACTCGTGGACGGCACATGCGAAACGAGACTCGATTAAGGAGTATTGCTACACCAAGTCCGCGGGAGAAGAGCACTTTCACCTGTTGGTGAAAGGGGAGATCTATCTCAATCATCAAGGAGAAAAATACTGTTTGAACTGCGCTTTGAAGCAGGAATCAGTCACCACAGACCGACTGCACTGGAAGCGTTCCTGAGTAATGCTCACGTGTACAAACTGTCGGCAACTAGACCGAATTCCTGAAAATGATCGTGACGAGACGACGCCTATCACCTAACCTTAACTCATCATATTCGCTGAGTCATTATGACCTGTTGAACTGTCGCACTCGCCTGCTTCACACTGGGGAAACGAATGTCAGATGCTGCCGATGCTCCTCAAGAACTTCTGAAAGATGCCCAAAAACTGTTTCGGAAGAAACAATTTGAAAGTTCGATTGCCGCCTTTCAGAAAGTTCTCTCCATTGATGCAAATAACCTGAAAGCATTACGTGGTATCGCGGCGGCACATGCGCAGCTCGGCCAAATGGAATCGGCCATCGCACAATACCTGAAACTGACCCAAATTGATTACTCCAATGGCGTCGCCTGGCTCAATCTCGGTGCACTTTACAACTCTCAACAACAATTCAAAGAAGCGACGAAAGCAATCCGCACAGGATTGATGAAAGAAAAGAAGTCGGCCATTGGATACCTTTATCTGGGTGAGGCTCACTTGGGACTCAATCAAAACTCCATGGCAATGACAGCGTTCAAGGAAGCCCTGAAGATCGACCCCGATATGTTAGAAGCAAACCTGTTTCTGGGGCGTATCTACAAAGAAATGAAGAGTCATGCACAGGCAATCCATCACTTTGAACACGCAGCAATTACTCATCCCGATTCAAAAGAGGCTTCCGACGCACTGCGCGAAGCCCGAAAAGAGAAAGAAGACAAACGCGATGCGGTGAATCCCTTCGGACGATTGGTCGATATGGATAACATGGGCGTGAAAGGTCACGTTACCATAAATCGTGAACTGAGCGAGGACGAACAACTTCACGATCGCCAGATGATTCGAAGTCTTGCTCGCGACGTATTCGTCGAAACGGAAAAATGTATTCAAGGGATCAAAGAAGAAGTCGAACCCGCGTTACTCTCGATCTCTCGCACACTGGCCGAATCAGGTGATTCACCGACTAATCTCGTCGCGTCTATCGGTAAGTTACAAACCGCGATCACTTCAATAAACAAAAAACGGAAAGAGATGCGCTCCAAAATCATGCTGATTCGAGGGCATGAAGAAATCGTCAACACACCCGAATTCGGCGGTGAGTTTGGAATCTCCACCGATTCCATTTCTGGTATGAACGACGACGAAGATGCTCAATCAGACACCGACGATTGAGAGCGATAAGCGTTCCAATTCACTCGTCCCGTGTTTTGAATTTCCAACGTCACAGCACCATCTCGAAAGGTAACATACAATTCTTCTGACTCTGCATAAACCTCTTCCAGAAAATCGAGCTCTAATCGATGACCGGAAGAAACAACCACGGCCCCTGGCCGACACCACTCCGCAAGTTCCGTAGAATTCGCCGCTCGGCTTCCATGATGTGGCGACAGAAGATAATCAACATTGCTAATTGGTTCATGCATCAACGAATCCAACCCCTCTGCCTCGACATCTCCGGTCAATAATATTCTTTGACCGTAACACGAGAGTAGCAGAACCAGACTGGCTGCATTATCGGAGGAGTACTCAAGACCTTTTTTTGGGTGCAGAACCTCCAACTGAAGATTTTCTCCCAGAGACTCCCGGTCTCCCGCAGAGACAGTGCTCACTCGACAACCAGATTGCTGCATTAACTCTCTCAGGTAAACCAAATTCGACTCTGGAGAAGAGACTAATGCCTCGGTTGTGACAACTTCCGCAATTTCAATTTCCTCCAGCAAATCGGGGAACGCCGAATAGTGATCAAGGTCGGCATGAGAGAGGTAAACACGATCCAATAATTGAATTCCTCTCTGCCGGAAATCTCCGAGAATCGCCTTGGCTGCATTCTGTCCGCCATCGTTCGAGCCACAATCGTATAAGAACCGCCGACCATCCGGGAACTCGATCAGAATTGCGATTCCATGCCCAACGGAATAGGTCGTCAACCGAAAGTGTTGTTCCTGGAATGAGGATTGACTTAACACAACATGCACGCCACACCACACGAACACCCCAACCCATAATCGAATTCGGACACCGCGAGTCAGCAGTATCGTCGTGACTAAGCCCAGATACCCAACCAACCACCAGGCCGAAACATCTTCCAGCGTCCAGGAAGCGGCGGTCGTTTCGCTGATAATTTGCGGAAGCCCGATGATCAACGACAAACCCCTTTCCATCATCCAACCAAGAATGGGACAACCCGCGGGAAACGCATATGACGCAACCAGCAAGAGGACTCCCAGACCAAGCAGAACGGCCACGACAGGAATCATGAAAATTGTTAACGGAACGCCCCAGATGGGAAGCAGATGAAAGTTATTCGCGATGACCGGAAATGTGAACAGCGAAACAGCGAGCCCTATGATTGCTCCATCGTAAATGGAATTACCGACCCAACGAAACGGAACTTCATACCAGGTACGAACGAGTCCTTCACTCGCTTTTTGATACAGAGATCGCGATGACCGTCGGTTGGAAAGTATCGGCTTCACCGCAAGTATCCCCAACACAGATAAAAACGAAAGCTGAAACCCACTGCTCATCAGATTCATCGGGTCCATGATCAAGAGCAGGAACGCAGTGAGTCCTAAAGTGTTCAGAGGTGACGATTCTCGGCCGCATAATCGTCCTCCCAAGTAAATCACCAGAAATAAAGTGGCTCGAAAGACGCTCGGTCGCAGACCAGTGACAGACGCATAGGAGAGCATCAGTATCATCACAATCAAGGAACTATGACGCATCGAGAGATGACTCAAAGACAACAGACGATTGAGCATGAACGCAATAATCCCGATATGAAGCCCGGAGATCGCCAGCAAATGAAATACGCCGCTCTGAATAAACGACCGCTTGGTGTCTTCCGGTAAATCGGCACGATCACCCAATAACAATGCCCGGGCGATGGCTCGCGAGTTTGGAGAATCAAGATATCGATCGAGCTGTTCGCCTAACCTTCCACGAAAACGTAACACCGAGTACCAAAATGACTCGGAGGAGTGTTCAACAACCGAGACATGTCGTGGGTGTTCGACACTGATACTTCCCAGATATCCCTGAAGAGTCATCCATTTCTGAAAATCAAATTCCCCCGGATTGGCGGGTTTCGAAGGACGGCCAAACTGGCCCGAAAGATCAACGACATCCCCCGCTTGAGGACCAATCAAATGACCGCGAACGGTCACCAGAATCTTGCCCGCCGCGATCTGTTCACCATTCCAGATGAAACACTCTGCAGGAAAACTGGTTTTGTCTGTGACTCGCCAAGCGGGTGTAAACTTTCGTCGCGTGTGGCGACTTATGTGAGGAGACTCGATCAACCTCACTCGCATTTGGGCCGTCGTCCATTCCGTCTCGGACAATTTGTTGAATGGATGCAAGACCATCCTTTGCGACCGATAGTGATGATACATTCCCCCGACAGCCACCAAGAGAATGACCAGCACAAAGACCGATGCTTGTGGTTTTTTGGACTGACGAACCAACAAAAAACCTATTGCCGACAGAAAAGCAATTCCACCCCAGAGATACGACACATCACGAAACTGCTGACTGAGAAAGACCCCGCACGCAAAGCTCATGAACAAAATCAACATCGGAAGCTGCGCGAAGTGAAAACGCTCAGTTGATAGAGTTTTGTCGAACAAGCTGTTCACAGATTTTTGAGACACCAAGCATGAGGGAACAATTGTGTATCAATTATGCCGAAAGGCCATGAGAGCTGCACCGGGAATTTCTACAGATTCAACATTTCCTGAGATTTTCAGGGAACTCTCAGTGTCTCACCGGCATCTCATTTCCATACGGTCACAAATCCCATCTCAAAAAGGAGATTCTCATGAATCGGAAGATCAGCATTCCGCTCCTGTTCTCTGTGTTAACGCTCATTCTCTCAATCTCAATCACTCATGCCGGTGATAAAAAAGTAAAGGGCGAACAAAAAGCGAAAAAGTCAAAAGTTCAAATTGCCATCCTGCTCGACACCAGCGGAAGCATGGAAGGGCTGATCCATCAAGCTCGAACTCAATTATGGAAAATCGTTAACGATTTCGAACACTGTCGAAAAAACAAACAACGTCCCAATCTCGAAGTCGCTCTCTATGAATATGGGAAAAGTTCTCTGCCTGTCACCGAAAACTATCTGAAGCAACTTGTTCCCTTCACGAGTGACCTCGACATCCTCTCGGAAAAACTCTTTGAACTAACAACAAATGGAGGCCAGGAATATTGTGGTGCCGTCATTCATGACGCGGTCCTCAATCTGGAATGGAGTAAACGAGCCGGCGATCTGAAAATGATTTTCATTGCCGGCAATGAACCCTTTTCACAGGGCCCCATTGAGTTTCGTTCGAGCTGCCGCTCGGCGATTTCCAACGGCATAACAGTCAACACAATCCACTGCGGTTCTGAAGAAGAAGGCAAACGCGGTTTTTGGGCCGAAGGTGCGTTACTGGGTGAGGGTGAGTTTCTGAATATCAATCACAATGATGTGCGCCCGGTCCCCAGCACACCCTACGACAAACGACTGATGGAACTAAGCAGCCAGTTAAATAAAACGTACGTTCCTTATGGCAAGAAAGAGAAGCAACTCAGTTTCCTGAAAAGACAAGAAGCTCAGGACACCAATGCTTCTGAAGCGGCCCCTTCTGTGGCCGCGGGACGTGCCGCCACGAAGAGTTCCAGTTTCTATCGTAATTCGACATTCGACCTACTCGATGCAATTGAAGAAGGAAAGGTCAAACTGGAATCACTGAAGGAAGAAGAACTGCCGGAGGAACTCAAAAAGATTGCTCCCACAAAAAGGGATGAGTACCTTGCACAAAAGAAAAAAGAGCGTGTCAAAGTGCAGGACAATATCAAGGAACTCACGAAACAACGGGCGAAACATCTCGAAGAATTGGCAGAAGCGACTCCCGAAGGAGAGGCACAATTCTATGATGCGGTCCTGAAAGCCGTGCGTACACAAGCAAAATCACGAAGTTTTGATTACGTGACTCCTGAATAAACACTGACTTCTTTCACGCCCCGCTCTATCTTAGAATGGGAGACAGTCAATTCTGTCTCTCATTCTTTTTTTTATTGCCCATCATGTCCATCAAATCATTCAGTTACTTCTTTGCAGTCGCATTGACTACATCAACATTATTCATTGCACATGCCGACGAACCCACTCCATTTCCAAACTCGCTCACCTCATTTAAGCCTTATTGTGATAACCCGGTCTTCACAGCAAGTACCGGTGAGCAATGGGATGCGCGTCTCCGCGAGCGAGGTTGGATTCTGAAATCGCGCGATCAATGGTGGATGTGGTACACCGGCTACGACGGAGAACGCACGAGCATCAAACAATTGGGCCTGGCCACTTCAAGAGACGGGATTTCCTGGACACGCCATCCCGCCAACCCATTGATCTCCAATCTGTGGATTGAAGACATGATGGTGGTGGAACACGAGGGCACCTTTCACATGTTTGCCGAAGGGCGTGGTGACCAGGCTCATCGCCTGACATCGAAAGATGGAGTGAACTGGAAACCCGAGGGAACACTCGATGTTCGACTCGCGAACGGACAACCCATCCCGGAAGGACCATACGGCACACCGACTGCATTTTACGAGAACAACATCTGGTATCTGTTCTACGAACGGAGAGATGCCGGCATCTGGCTGGCGACCTCAACTGATTTGAAACTTTGGACCAACCTGCAAGACGAACCAGTCATTCGACCGGGACCAGAACTTTTCGACCAAGATCTGATTGCCCTCAACCAAGTCTTCAAGTTTGAGGGAAAATATTATGCTTCGATCCATGGGGCCTCCAACAATGAATCTCCTCGTTTGTGGGCTTCCGGGATTGCGGTTTCCAAAGATCTCATCCATTGGAAGAAATTCCCATATCCATTACGTCCCATCTCGGAAAACAAATCGAGCGGTCTGTTCATTCGGGATGGTGCCAATTTCCGATTTTACACGATGCACGACAAAGTTGATTTGCACCTGCCCCCCATGAAACAGAGAGATCAAAAATGAGCCCGAAAGAGTGGCACTTCCCTGAAGCACTTCAGCGCGGCGAATTTCCATTCCTGGATCTTCTGGGAATCGAAGTCGGCGAGATCGAGTCAGGAAAAGCCATTCTTCACCTGGATGTCGAAGAAAAACATTTACGGTCACTCGGAATGGTTCATGGAGGAGTCACCAGCACTCTACTGGACAGCGCTCTGGGAATCGCCGGTGCATCTCAGGCTCCCGATCAACATCATGCCGTCACAATGCAGCTGAATGTTAATTTCACGAAGACCGCTAAGCAGGGTGATCACTTAACAACAACAGGCCGGTGCGTCCACCACGGCACCAAAACAGCAGTGTGCCACGGAGAGACAACAGATCAAGAGGGTAAAATCGTGGCGACGGCGACCTCCACACTCATGTTTCTCCCTTTGGAGCGTGAAGACTCTGAATGATGTCTCATAATCCTCTTGCTGTGCGTGCTCAAGACCGATAAACTCGATACATCACTTAACTTTGATGGGTTTTTGATGCATCATCTTACAGATCAATACAGAGAGTTCGGGCTTCCCTCACTGACTCGTCGAACAATGCTTCAAGCTGGCACAGTCAGCCTGTTGGGCTTGGGAACAAACCATCTGCATGCATTGGAAGATTCGAGCCTGTTTGAAGGTTCTGCCAAATCGATCATCTATATTTTTCTCTCAGGAGGGTTGGGGCAACAAGACAGCTTCGACATGAAGCCGGAAGCTCCAGAAAACATTCGTGGAGAATTTCTTCCGATCTCGACGGCGACTCCCGGCGTCCACATTTGCGAACATCTCCCACAACTGGCAAAGCGTAGCCAGCACTGGTCCCTCATCCGGTCTCTCACCCATCCTTATAACGAACATTCCGAAGGTCATCACGTCATGCTGACCGGCAGGACCCTGAAGCCTCCCTCGTTCCAAGCCACTAAACCGATGCCCGACGATTGGCCATCGATGGCTTCAATCATCGGCGATCAACTCCCCTCTCAGAATAACCTTCCTCCGGCAGTCGTTCTTCCCGAGCAACTCAAGCATCGAACTGGTCGCGTGATCCCTGGGCAATTTGCGGGGCAAATGGGTTCCAAAAGAGATCCCTGGTTTATTGATGCCAGTCCTTACAACTCCGTCACCTATGGAGCATTCCCGGAATATGAGTTCCACCATGCTCGGGGAAAAGAGAATAACACTAAACTTCGCTTCGAAGCTCCCAATCTGACACTCCCCAGTGAACTCAATTTCCGACGGATTGACCGGAGAATGAATCTCTTGGGACAACTTGAAAATCAGCGAAAGACGCTGGATCGAGACGCCTCGACACGATCATTCGACAGATATCGTGAAGGGGCCATTTCGCTGCTCACCGACCAACGTGTGCGAAGCGCGTTCGATGTCACTCAAGCCGACGATAATACACAGGACAGATACGGCAGACATTCCTTTGGCTGGTCACTTTTGATGGCAAAACGGCTCGTTGAAGCCGGAGTCCGTCTCGTGCAGGTCAACTTGGGAAACAATGAAACCTGGGACACACACGGGAATGCGTTCCCAAGCTTGAAGAATTTCCTTTTTCCTCCTACCGACCAAGCCGTATCCGCCCTTCTCGACGACCTCGCCGAGTCGGGGCTCCTCGATGAAACATTGATCGTCATGGCGGGTGAATTCGGGAGAACCCCTAAAGTCTTCGGCTTACCACAACACTATAAGCATCCCGGTCGCGATCATTGGGGAGCGGCTCAATCTGTCTTCCTTGCCGGAGGTGGAGTTGTTGGAGGTCGAGTAATTGGATCAACCGATCGACAAGGAGGACATCCCGCTTCTGATCCGCAAACTCCTGAGAATCTGGCAGCCACCATTTATCAATGCCTGGGAATCCCTGAAACGGCCGCTTGGAAAGACGATTTGGGAAGGCCGCATCACATCTATCACGGTAAGTCCATTTCAGGGTTACTGTAACTCCCTTACGACCAGTTCTTTTCAACTTCTCTTGACCACTCTCAAGAAGAAATCTATACCTGTTCGACCAAATGGCGCCGTTTTAGCCCGGATTATTCACGGTCAATACTGAAATCAACAGTACTTTCTATTCCAGTTGCAATTATGAAAACAGGTCAAAATACAGCGTGTAAAAATCAGCCGGAACGCGCTAGCGTCCGGTTTTGGTTGCTTTATCGAGAAATCTGATGAACCGTGGGCTAGCGCCCAGCGGCTAATGAATAATCCGTTTTAGTGTCTCTCCAGATAGTCATATTTCCGACATGTCAGATCCGACATCCTTTCGATCCGCAGACTCGCTCCGATTGCTGTGCGTCAGCTCGTCCGAGCCTTCCTGGATTGGGATTACGATTCAGTTGAATCATAAAAAGGTCAGCGAGCCCCATTATCGTTGGTCGAGCACTCCACAGGAAGCACTGACGATTCTTCGTCGAGAGATTTTTGACGCGATTCTGATTGTGAAAGAAGTGAAACTAGTGAATGGCGAATTAGAAATCGTTAACATTCTCCGGCTTCTGGAAGCGATGCGAACGAGTGGACACGATGAACCCGCCCTGGTTGTCATCGATCAACTCAATGAAGAAGATTGGACCGAAATGTGTCAGCTGGGATGCGATATCGTCCTCAGCAAAAGGAATTGGGATGCCCCCGCTCTCGTTCCCACATTATTACGGTCAGTCAAACGAAACGAACTTCAGAGATCGAATCAACGTATCGAGGCATCGAGTCGCAAATTGGCAATTCGCGAGAAGTCGGAAACCCGGAATATCTTTACTCACCTCGAACAAATCATTCACGACCGAGAATTATTGAAACGAGATTACCATTCATCGGAGTTCCCCGCAGAGGTTCAATCTCTCTACGGGCACCTGTTACGAACATTCTGCATGATGGGTGAGGGAACCTTATCCACCGAGCTGTCTCAGCTCACGAAGATCTTAACAACTGCCAATGTGACAACTGCGGATGTCCTGAAAATGCATGTCGAGCAAACCCGGGAACTTGTGGACAAACTGGGAACTCGAGGCTCAAGGCATGTTCTGGTTCGAGCCGATTTGATGATCATTGAACTCTTGATTCATCTTGGCGACGAATTTCATTCATTGGCTCGACCATAAATTCCTCCCCCATTCGCCAATCTGCTCCCCGAGTGACTCGCCATCGTTCTCTCATTTTGACAGAATTGAGTCGCAGGCCGTTCAGCCGGAAATGTCCCGACTGAGCAGGCTCCCGAATCCATTCATAGCGGACCGGAAGGATGACGACATACCAAGAGGCGATGGAGTTTCTCCTGAACCGAACCAACTTTGAGCAAAAACAGTCCACAACATTTCGTCATACTGACTTCAAACTCGACCGTATGAGGCTTCTGCTCGAGGAGTTGGGGAATCCCCAATCTCTTCCCTCGATCCATATCGCGGGAACAAAAGGAAAAGGCTCAACCGCGCATATGGTCGCCGCGTGTCTTCAATCCGCGGGACATCGTGTGGGATTATTCACTTCTCCACATCTCGAAAGCTACGAAGAACGTATTCAAATTGATGGCATTCCCATCACCCATCAACAATTAATCGAGCAAACCGACATCCTGAAAGTGGCGGTTGACAGGATTCGCTCTCTCTCAGAATCAAACGAGCCGACATTTTTTGAATTGACGACGGCACTCGCCTGGCTTTGTTTTCGAGAAGCGAATGTTGAGATTGCCGTCATGGAAGTGGGACTTGGTGGACGACTTGATTCCACAAATATTTGTCACCCATTAGTCACCGTGATTACATCGATCGGTATCGATCATACCCAACAGCTTGGCGATACCATCACTCAGATCGCGAGCGAAAAAGCGGGAATCATCAAACCCCGTGTTCCCGTGGTGAGCGGCTGCCGACTGCCCGACGCTCAAGTAGTGATTCGTGAGAAAAGCCAACAGCTTGATTGCTCACTGACAGAAGTCGATTCCCAAATCACTTACTCAGTCAGCGATTCCTCAAATGGACTGACCAATTGCTCCATCAATGTTCAGAACCGATGCTTTACGAACCTCACTCTTCCTTTATCGGGTGAACACCAAGTCCGCAATCTGGCGACTGCTTTAGGAGCGATTGAAGCCATCAAGAACAATCTGTTCCCCGTCTCTGACGCTGCGATTCAGTCCGCAATCCATGACCTGCAGATACCCGGTCGGCAAGAAGTCATCAATCTTCAACCAAAGATTTTGTTGGATGTCGCGCATAACACCGATTCCACGCAAGCGCTCATTGAGACTCTAAAAAAAGAGACTGTGAAACCTGACGGTTTGCGAGTGTTGGTCTTTGGATCAGCCCGCGACAAACCTTTTGTCGAACAACTGACCGACCTTATGCCCTACTTTGATCACTTTATTCTGACGACGGCCATGACGAGCCAAAGATGCTGTCCTCCCGAAGAGATCAGAGACTCAGCAACCTCTCTTGCCACGATTCCGATATCAATCGCACAAACTCCCATCGAAGCGATTAATCAAGCCCGAGTGATTGCCGAAGAGTCGGGAATGATCGTCGTGAGTGGATCATTCTATCTGGCAGGTGAGATTCGCCCCTACGTCAGAGAATGGCAAGAAAAAAGGCAACCACACTCTCATGTGATTGCCTGAGTTTGATTGATTGAGATCATCAGAGACGATCCTCACCTTCACTATGGACCTGATCCGCGGCTTCCACGACGACTCGTCGCAGAACTTGGTCGCGAGCCAGAACCTTCGCCGCCGTAACCCTCGCCACCATACTCACCTTCTCCGCCCATGAGAAATTTCTCAGCGGCTGAAGCTTCTTTTGCGGCTTCTGCATATTCTTTACCCAACTCATCCTGGAACTTCTGGAACCTCTGAGCGGCGATTCGTTTAGATTCCCGATCATACGGGCTGATTGCAGCAAGCTGCCCCTGTTCATCCAACACCAAGATTTCATCATACTTGGCTTTAGAGGGTACCTTGCCGAGATCGGGAAGTTGGGTATCGACTTCAAAGGTATCATTGTTCCTCAAGTCGACCAACAGATGATCCGAGCTCACAACAATTTCTTGAGTATCGAACGTTTCATCCAGTGGATTAACAACTCGGGTTTTGACCTGTCCCGCAATTCGATCTCCTATCGCCACATGAAGAGTCTGATTGACCACGGTTCCCGTTGGCGAGTTCCATTGATAAACATTCACACTCGCCATGTCCTGCCGTCGAGCTCTGTCAAAATCGACATCGGTGAGAAAGTATTCCGATTTAGGTCGAACTTGCACTGGAGATGTGGGTTCGCTCCAGTCCGACTTTTTCGTACGCCCTTCGGCTACATCGGGACTTTCCAAAAGTTCAATCGGCTTGGCAAAGTTTGGATTAGCAAATTCGAGCTGTACGCGATATCGATAAACGGCACCCGGCTCCACATCAAAATCAAAATAGCGGAACAGGAGTAATCGTCCACTCGCTTTGGAACGTGTCGTCGTCAATAAGCCACCCTCTCCTGGGCTTCCAGCACCGGGAGAAGCGCCATAATATTCAGGATTTTCCGAGTAAGCAGTCGATGCTTCTTCACGATAGGAATTCTCGTATTCCGACATATACTCAGCATTGGATCCCATTCCCAATTCAGACTGCATACTACGAACATTATACGCCTTGCTGGAAAACCCACCCTCTTCGAGAGGTTCGAGTTGCCCTGATTGTTTTCGAATCGCCTCATAGGCTTCGATCAACTTTTCTTGCCGAAGCTGCTCTCGTCGAATTTCTTCTTCGGAAAGCTCAAAATTCGTCACACCTGGATGGGTGGCATGCTTTCCCCAAATGCCAAGAACGCGACGAGGCAAAGGCTCTGTGATCACAGGATCGGTAATTGTGACATCGACCGTATCTGCTTCAAAGTCATAGGCTTTGTCCAAAACATCAATCGAGTTTTGAATGTCAAGATCTTCCCACTCACCACTCCACGGATCATCTTGAGAAGCCGCTCGTTGCCTTTGAATGGCGAAATTGACGATATCAGGTTCTACAAACGCCGCCTGATCGGGGGGCAGATTCAATGCTTCCACATATTTACTTTTTTGTGTTTGCCAATCGATCACACCACGCACTGAGACGAAACGATATCCCTCTCCGTTTAGGGCGACTTTTTGAGTGCCTCCCTCGCCCATCATGCCTTCTTCACCGAAGGCATAAGCGCCGTCTCCCGCGTATTCTCCGGGAGGAGACTCATAACCCGCACCCGCAGGGTCGGCACCAAACTCACTCGTAGTCGCTGCTGGTTTTCTTCTTCTTAATGCTTCTGGAGTATCTGAATCGTCAATCTCCGGATCATCTGCAGCAGCAACTTCGTCGCCCTCCATGTCTTCTTTTTCGGGAGGGATTTGTAAGAGAAAGACATCAGCGGTGGCGATCAGTTTCTCCACGGTCATAAAATCAGGTTCTGTGATCGGTTCGCTTTTGGGATAAATGGGAGTGTACATGGGAGTGCTGAAAGCAAACTCGGAAGAATTCACACCTTCACGCATCGCTTGACCGCGCGCGACAATATCTTTCTTAGGCATCAATTCTTTGCGTTTCTCCGCCGGCCATTCGGACTGGTCAATTTTCAGATCGGCTTCTTTGGAAAGCTTGACCAGTTCTTGAGGCGTGCGATCATAGGGCGCCCAGCGTGTACTTTTCAGTACAAACAGCGCCGCGATCACAATGAAACCGAAGGCGATTTTTTCGCCATGTTTCAAGAGAAACTCTTTGGGATTTAATTTTTTCATCATGCTCTCCTGTGCGTGATGGAACTCGATAAACGAGTTGGAGTGAATTGATGGTTTGAATCAGATTGTCTCAGCACGATTATGTCTCTCCCTCTGTCGAGTCGACAGGCGGTTTTTCGGTACTCTTTTCTGGATTCTCGGTGGCATCAGTTGGTGCCGGGGGTGTTTCTTCGGACTCTGAAGCTTCAGGAGCAGGAGCAGCCTCGGTATTTTCACCCGCTGCTTCAGTCGCTCCGTCCTCTGTTGTATTCTCTTCGCCCGTCGTGTTCTCCAATGGCTCTTCAGGAACGTCAGCAGCTTCAACAGCCGTCTCGGGCTGAGTCCCGTAACCTTCCGTCGCTTCCTCGGCAGGTGGCTCTTCAATCGGTCGGAACAGAGTCACCAAACCGCCGATCCAGACTTCAGCCAGTTCAGGATCTGCCATGGCCTGTTGAATCAAACCAGCATTGGCCATCCCGGCAACATTCATTCGAGGAACTCCGGGACGACCTGATGTGATGCCGCCACCTCCCGAACCAAAAGCTCCACCGGTTTCCAAGCCGTAACCTTCGCCACCTGATCCAAAACTGTTCGAGCCACCAAATGTTGAACCACCAGTACGCATACCGGGAGTTCTCCCACCCATGCGGCCCGCGTCTGCAAGTACGTCGGGATTGACGGCAGCCATCTGGACTCGAATCACTTGAATCGGCCAGTCCGAGCCACTGAGCTCAGACAGGAATTTCGGTAAATCATCGTGTTTCATCAACACACCTAAAACAAATGCACGTGTGCGGAATGGGTAGCCTTCATCGTCATCGACATAGCGATCCGGACCGGCCGGTGCTTCTGCAGCACCGTCACCAGTTCCATAACCTCCGGTAGGCATGCTGCCGTAACCTTCTCCACCAGCTCCGGGACCACCAGCACCTGAGGAAGGTCCGAGTTCTTCGGAGAGGTCAAACTTTGCCACAGCGTTGATTTTGGTCCCGCCGCCACCTCCACCTAATCCCGATCCACCATCATACCCATATCCTTCTCCGCTCATTCCCATATCCATTCCTGCATCTGCTCCACCAGCTGAACCAGACGAGTAATCTCGTGTTCCGCCTCTTAGGCTTAACTCCAGAACCTGGCGAACGGACGACTCTGTGATTTTATCCGCACCTCGATTCATGGATTCGATGGAATCAAGGACCGCTTTCACCAACCAGTAATCGATCTGAGCATTCCACATCTCCGTCGAGATCGGTGGTTGACTCGCCCAGGTTCCATCAGGAATATGTGTATAAGACTGACGATCCAGCAACACAACCCCTTCCCCGGTTCCGGTCAGCATGTCAATGCGGCGAAGGGACTGCTCCATTTTTGTCAGTTGTCGATAATACCCCAATCGATAACGCTCGCGAGCCACGGAAGAAATCGCACCTTCGTAGGGCACACCCTCCATAAGTTCCTGGACACCTGAGGGCCAGATCATGCTTTCCTTTTGGGAATTCCAAAGACTGCGTTGTGCTTGATCGAGTCGTTTTTGCTCGGCATTCACAATCACTTCTGCGTTCTCTACCCACACGCCATTCGGAAGATCTCCCGAAAGTTGTACGGACTGAAAAGCCGAATTGATTGCTGTTTCGCGTTCTTCGACGCCGGTTGCGTAGGTTTTGGTTACGATCAACCAACCCACGAAAGGCATGATCAGAGCCAAGCCAGAGAGAATCCAGAATTTCTGTTCCAGAATTGGTTTTAATTTATCCATTGTATTTCTCCGCGAGTGATTTGCGGTCGTCGATGAGTTGAGTGTTACTTCGAATCAGTAGAGTTATGAATGTTATTGGGGAGCGTCGTCTGTCATTCCCTCTTCCCCTGCAACGGGCTCCACTTCCGGTCGTTCTTCCAGAGGCGTAGGCTTCCAGACAAACTGCAAGACAAAATCAAGTTGACCAATTTCTTTAGCCGTCGATTCTTTCGTGGGGTCCAAAACTCCGGGAGGCAGTGAGCCACCGGGTATTCCGGGTTGAGGGGGACGACCGAACGCTCCACCGGGTGGTCGGCCAAATCCGGATCCTGGAGCGCTAGAGCCAAATCCTTCGCCACCATATTCTCCGCCCCCTGGACCCATCGGTGAATTTGTGCGGCCTACACCTGCATTACGGTTGAGTTCGAGCAGGTAGCCTTCTTTATCATAAATTTTTTGTGTCAGAGTGCTTTGCAAAATTGTGGGGTGAGAAATCCCGATTTTCCCCACTGGCACTTTCCGCCAGCCTTGTCGCGGCATCACTTCAAAGGACTCCAAGTTATTCAACAAGGTATTCACGACAAATTGGATCCCGGCATTGTTAGGGGCGTGATCCGTGTCGTTGAAGTAATGGTAGCCTATTAGAGTAAACACATAGCCTTCACCTTCGGGTGCGGTTTCCTGAGCACTTTTGGCCATGTGAGTTTTTTCTTGCTCGGTGAGGCTATCGAACCACGTCTTCAGATCGGCTTGTTTTTCACAGGTAATCGATGAAAGTTTGATCCGCTTTTTATGCTCGATGTTTTCAATTTCAATTTCATCTCCCTGCGGACGAGGCAGACACGCATTGATGGCCGCGTAAACTTCCAGCCAATATTCGCGAGTATCGAGCGGTTCGACGAGTTGGTCTTCTTTCGAGAAGATATTTTCAAGCTCACTCTTTTTCCCGTTGTAGGAAGTCTCGAATCCTGATTTTTTCTGGACAACCTTTTTGGATTCTCCAATGGCTCCAGCTTGGTCGCTGCCAAAACGCTCTGCACTGACCGAGTCATAAACTTGGGCGTATCCGAATGCCGACAGTGCAAAGCCGAACAACAACGTCGCCGCGGCTGCCACAGCCCATGGCTTTTTGTGACGAATCATGCGTGCGCGCACAATTTCTGGCGGCAACAGAGTCGTTTTCAAATACGACTTTTTCAACGACTGCAAAGCCAGGCCATAAGGCACGGCAAAGGTCAGAATGTTCTCTTCAAAAAGTGGATCGGAGAGTACGGAGTCACCGACAAGCCCTTGGAAGCGACTCAAGCGGACAACTTCGTGTTGCAGATTCTGTTCGAGAAACTTCTGCAAGCCCGCCATTTTGAAGCCATTACCGACACCCACAACTTTGGAGATTTTCGCTTCGCGATTGACCGAAGAGAAGTAACCAATCGAGCGTTGAATCTCTGCCACAAAATCGTTGAAGACGGGTCTCAAAGCCTGAAACACGGCTCGAGGGTCGGGTGACTTTGTGGCATTGCATTTCAGGTGCTCTGCTTTGGCAAATGTCAGCTTCATCTCTTTCGAGAGTGCGCGGGTAAAGTGATTTCCTCCAACAGGAATGTTCCTTACCCAAATTTTGCCACCATTGGTGACTAACATGGTGGTGTTATCCGCCCCCATGTCGATAATGATCATGTGTTCGTCGCCGGGCTCGTTATCATCGGCTTCGCCTTTGATGCCCAACTGGTCGTAAAGCATGGCATTAAAAATAGCCAACGGAGCAGACTGAATGACATCCACTTCCAGCTTCTCATCGGTATAAGGCTTCAGATGCTGCATCACTTGTTCGCGTTTCATTGCGAACAAGCCAACCTCTGCATCGAGCATGAAACCGGTATCTTCATCGGCACCACCACTGAGTGGCTGGAAGTCCCAGATCACATCTTCCAAGGCAAAAGGGATCTGTTGTCGCGCTTCGTACTTGACGATCTCCGCGACCTTCGATGCTTCGACGGGAGGAAGCTTGATGAATTTGAGCAGAGAAGTATTGCCGGGCACACTGATGGCCAGCTTATCCCCTTTGACGTTATTCCTTTGCAGAAATTTCTCGAGAGCTTGCGGAATCAGCTCTTCGGGAATCGCATCGGGTTGACTCAAAATCTTGGGGTGCGGGATGTAGTCGAACGCCACGGCCAGCGCCTGCTCGGCAGCGTCGGCGTATCTCAAGCGAATGGCCTTCAGGCCAGCTTGACCGATCTCAATTCCCCAAACGCCTTGCGATTCAGCCATGAATGGAGTCTCCTCACTCTCCGGTCTGAAAAAACCAGGATGCTGTGATATTCTTTTGTATGATGCGAACCAGTTTTCGGGTAGAAATCACCCGCGGCGAACGCCACTATACGAAACGGTTAGTTTATCGTAACTTAAAGGTAACACGGGACTTCCTAAAAGGTCAATAAAATTCCTCACTGCTCAACCCCGCTTTTTAACGTCTCCCGAAGAGACTGCGAATGTAGGCTCTCGTCGGATTATGCCTGTCTTGACCGATATTCATGCAATAACCATAAGTCATTTCTATAATATAACTTACGACCTACAACATCAGAACGATTTTCGAACAATCTCTCTTAATACACTTTGAGACGGCAAATGACTCCTCAAAGTTCCAAATATTTTTCGATTATTCCTCAGGACGATTCCGATGACTGAACTGAGAAATGTCTCAATCTTAATACCCACCCATGGCCTGGAAGACTTTCCGACGGAATTGACCGAGGAAGAAGCTGCCAGCATCTTGAATGCGTTCGCCGTCTGCCGACACCCGGCCCTGTTAAGCAATGTCAGGACCGCCCCTGAATGGGCGCGGGCCGACGAACCTCCCCACCATCTGGAGAATCATCTCTTTTTTGTTCCGAGTTGTTGTGAAGGTTGGATGCCACACGAATGGCCCGAGCATGCCCGTACCAATGGTGCAACGGTCATCGAAAATTGCACAACGCGTGAAGAGTACGAACACGAACTGCTCTCACTGCTGCCCGATCACTCTGAATTGCCGGCGGAGCTGACTCCTGACTTTTACGCATTGGGAACCGCCTGGCTCCTGATCGAGTTGCTCACTCGGAAGATGCACTACTACTCCAGCATGGATGAACATGTCTTTCAGAAGGATCAACTCGCAGCAGCAGATGCAGCTATTGCAGGTGACCTCACTGCTGCCAAAGCTCATCTGAAAGGATGCTTCGAAACGCTTTTGGAATGTCGGGAACATTTTTATCCCGTTGATTGTTATCTCCTCGATATCTGCTTACTACGTCCCGAGATGATTGACGAACATTTTGAAAGAACTCTCGAAAGCGACATCCCTGTCAACTTCCTGCTGAAGGGAGAGCATCTCCGGGAAATCGCCGGGCAAAACCCGGAGGCCGTCCAAAAACTCCGACAGGCTGTTTATGACAAGCGTGTGGAAGTGCTGGGAGGAGACCGCTACGAGAAACCTGTTTCCACAACGACTCTGCAATCTGTCCTCTGGGATCTCGAAGAGGGTTCTAAAGTCTATCAAGAGTTTCTCGGTCAAACGCCTAAAACATGGGTACGAAAACGATTCGGATTTACGACCCAACTCCCTCAGATTCTCTCTCAATCAGGATTTAATTGCGCCTTCCATCTTGCTCTCGACGATGGACTCTACCCGGATGAGGAACAAAGCAAACTTCGCTGGGAAGGCTGCGATGGAACGGTCATTGATGCAGTGAGTCGTATTCCTCTGGCGGCAGATGGCGCAGTCAGTTATCTCCGCTTTGCCGATCGCATGGCAGAATCCATGCAAGATGATCAGGTCGCCGGGATCCTGTTTGCACGCTGGCCGGAGATCAAAGGGGTCTGGTTTCAAGACCTGCAACGAATGCAAAGCTATGCACCGGTCTTGGGACAATTCGTGACCGTCGATGAATTCATCATGACGACCGATCATTCGGGACGATTGGCGAGACACGAAGAAAAAAGTTATCTCAGCCCCTATCTCTTGCAATCAATGGCATACGGCGAAGCGGATCCCATCAGTCGCTTCCGCAATTTCTTACAACTGCGACATCAATTTGACCGCACAAGTTGGCTCGCTCGAATCTCGGAATTTCTTCGCACGAAATCTCTTGCAGCGGGAGATTCTCAGATCGATGAGTGGGAGACTCGCGTTGAACTCTCTGGCCCCGACCTCACTCCCGAAGAATCGACAACGACAGATTCAGACGAAGTTCCAACCGAGCTTGATGATGGGGAAGCCAAGGTCGAGGAGAACCATTCAAACGCTCCTTCACTTGCCGATGACTTGGCGCAATGGACAACCACAGAACTGACCAGCCTATCCTCCCTGATCACAACCAATGGAGAAAAGACGCCTGGACTACTTGTGATTAACACACTCTCTCAAGACCAGTCAGCCGTCATCCCTCTCGACGATTTCAAAACTCCACCGGCAATTGATGATCACGTCAAAGCCGTTCAGTTTGATGAACACTGCAAGGCGGCAGTCGTCGATGTTCCCGGATCCGGTTTTCTCTGGCTGAAAGAATCGGGAAACAATAATCAAACCAAGGCACCTCTCCCGGCTGCCGAAGAAATGACTCTCCGCAATGAATTCTTTGAAGTACTGATCAACGATCAGACAGGAGGAATCCAGCATCTGAAAGGATATGGACGCTCTCCCAACCGCATTAGCCAACAGATT